>Ga0194117_10000075_pt1 | contig 134669 bp, 136 predicted proteins | sample TA2MahsurfametaG_FD_160579 | JGI IMG/M metagenome (GOLD analysis project Ga0194117, IMG submission 160579) | Freshwater microbial communities from Lake Tanganyika, Tanzania - TA2015009 Mahale N1 surface | ecosystem: Environmental > Aquatic > Freshwater > Lake | place: Tanzania: Lake... | reverse complement strand
CGATGGGCAGCACCTCTTTCGTGGCGGAGGTCATCATAAGCTCATCCGCCTGGGCGACCTCCTGCTGTCGAATACGACGAATTTGCACCGGAATCTGTAATCGTTCGGCGAGTTCTTGTAGCAATCCGTATCGAATGCCTTCAAGGATTAAGTGATTTTTTAGGGGCGCATGTAGGGCACCGTCTTTGACCATCCAGATGTTGCTCGCGGATCCTTCGGTGAGAAACCCGTCGCGAAACATTACCGCTTCAATTGCACCCCGATCGACCGCCGCCTGGCGGGCCAATACATTGCCGAGCAAGGCGATTGATTTGATGTCGCAGTGAAGCCATCGCTCATCGGGCAGCGAGACTGCAGCGACGCCTGAATCGCGAACGGCCTGGACCGGCCGCTGAAATGGCGAGGACATCGCAAAGACGGTTGGCTGGACCTCGGGGCTAGGAAAGGCATGATCTCGTTTCGCGACGCCCCGGGTGACCTGCAGATAAATAAACTGATCTTCTCCCTCGCCGCGTGTGATGAGCTCAGTAAAGAGAGACGCCCATTGATGCTCGGGCATCGGGGCCTGAATTCGTATGGCGGTCAGACTGCGAAGCAGTCTCGAGAGGTGGGATTGAAAACGAAATGGCTTTCCTCCGTAGACCGGCAGCACCTCGTAGACTCCATCGCCGAAGATAAATCCTCGATCCAGCACCGAGACTTTTGCGTCAGACAGCGGCAGCCAACTCCCATTTAGATAGACCGTAGGATTGCCATGAATTCCATCAATCATCGTCTTCAAACTCCCGTTGAGAGCGCCCTCCACCACAGGCGCATTGCATCGATTGCTCGGCCCAGCAGGCCCGCTGGTTTCACTGACTCCGCGGCGCTGATGGGCACCTGATGAATCTCGGTATTTCCGTACCAGATTCGAAGCCGACCCACGGACTGGCCCAAGGCAACCGGCGCCAACAGCGCGGTGGGCCGCTCCATCTGAGTACGAATGGATTCGGCTTTGCCCCGGGGGACAGCGACCAGAACGTCACGCGGGAAGTGCAGGCGGGCGGACCCCATGGTGCCTTTATAAACGGGAATCATTTCGCTTGACTCATCGGCTTTGAATAAACGCAAGATATCGAATTGCTGAAAGCCAAAGTTCAACAGCTTCAGCCCCTCTTGGGCCCGTACCTCTTCGGAGGCTGCCCCGGCAATCACCGCAATGAGGCGACGCTGAAGTCGCTCCCGCGTGCCAAGCGGCTGTGGCCGGTGGGCAGTCACCGCAATGGCAAAACCTTCGGTTTCGCTGCGGCCGGTCATCAGCCCATCCACCGAGTTGTCCAGCCATAACAATCGATTGCGACTGACTTGTCGAATGTTGTTGTACGTCAATTCGCGGCGTCCGAATTCGCGCAAGTGCTCAGGAAATTCCTGAACCAGGCTATTGGCTAGGCGCACCATATCGGCAACGGTGCTGTAATTCTCAGGATGTGGCACGCCTGTGGAGTTGGCAAATTTCGTATTGGCCATACCAAGCCGCTGTGCGGTTTTATTCATCGACTCCACAAAGGCAGGCTCGGTATTGGCAATGGCTTTTGCCAGCGCAATTGCTGCATCGTGTGCGCCGAGCGTGATCATGCCCTGCAGCAGTTCGCTGACCATCACATTTTTGCCGGGCAATAAAAACATGCGTGACCCCTGCGGCACTTCCGCCTCCGCGGGCGAGGCCACGTTTTGATCAAGCCGGATCTTACGATCACGTAGGGCGGTGAACGTGAGATAGGCCGTCATCATCTTGGCCATCGATGCTGGGCTGAATCGGCTCTCGGGATTTGAAGATGCAAGGGTCTGGCCTGTGGTGGCATCAATCAACATCCAACTTGGCGCAGCGATTTTCGGTGCCGTCGGCCAGGCCTCGCTATGGCTCGGAGAGGCCGACAGGCCGAGTGTGATGAAAAGAGTGGCCGCGATGAGTGGAGTGATTCGAGAACCCATTGAATTTAGTCCCGCAGGCATCGCAAGATACAGTCTTTTAAAAATGGCAGCTGGCCGTGAAAAAAATGCCCAGCCGCTGGCATGACAAGCACAGGATGCCGCTGTGGGGCTGCCCAATCAAGAACGGTTTTGAGCGCGACCACCTCGTCAAGCTCGCCGTGAATCAAGCGGGCTATTGGGCCCAAATCCGCAGCAGGCCTGCGATCAGGCGCAATTCCTAGTCCAACCAGAATTACCCGGCCGAGTGCGGGCTGGTTGGTCGTGATCGAATGCGTGGGCCACTGCTCAGCAATGTGTGTGGCCATAACTGCTCCAAATGAAAAGCCACCCATCCAGCGCTCTTCGCGGACTTCCGGGAATTGATCGATTAACCATTTCCAGGCGGCCCAGAGGTCGTCGACCTCGCCCATGCCGTGATCGTGCGCCCCGGCACTCCTTTCTACACCGCGAAAATTTGGACGCAGCACGATCATTGATTGACTCACAAATGCGCGGGCGATGGTCTGGGCGACTTTGTTGTCAAGCGTTCCACCGAACAGCGGGTGAGGGTGGGCCACTACGGCCAGACCCTTGATCGGTTGCCCATGGGCCGGCCGATCCAGTGCGGCCTCAATGTTCCCGGCCGGTCCAGGAATTAGAAATCGCTCGGTCGCCGAGTTCAAATCTTGAGCCGCTCAACGTGGCGATCATGAAGGAGATGGCTGTCGATAATTTCATCAATATCTTGTTGATCGACGTAGCGATACCAGATGCCCTCCGGATAGATCACCATCACCGGTCCTTCGTCACATCGATCGAGGCAGCCAGCCCGATTGATGCGGATTTTTCCAGGACCATTTTTTTTCAGGTTTTTTATTTTTTGTTTTGCGTAGGCTTGAAGCTCTGAGGCCCCACATTGGCCACAGCACTCGGCGCCGTTATCACGCTGATTGATGCAGAAAAAAACATGTTTTTTGTAGTGCGACATAAACGGATTTTATATGGACCGATCCGAGGGCACTGCCGGACGGGGCGGGTCCCCGAAGGCCCGCTCGAGCGCCCTGACAGTGCGCCGAGACAGGACGAGCCTGAGCCAACCCAGGGCAAGAAAAGGCCACACCACCGCTGAGAGGTTTGCCAGCAGCTGCAGATTGAGCCATCGCCCCTTGGACCAATCAGAGATGCCACTGGTCAAAAATTCATTTTCGGGAAGGGTATTTGCAAGCATCAGCGTCACCGCTAGGCCGCAGACGGCCGCAAGACGCTGATGGCTGAGCCGAGCGCCAGCCAGGCCATAAGCGCTCAATAGGGCGAGCACGACGCCGGCCTGGACACCCGCAGTCAGCCAGCCGAATAGCGCCCCCGGAGAGAGCAGCCAGATCCATACCGCGCGGACTGCCAGTGTCACCAGTACGAGCGTCAGCAGCGTTCTCGGCCAATACTCCGGGCGATACCGGACGAACCATCGCGATGACTCGAGCATCGTGAGATGCAGAATTAATGCGCAGCTGGTGATGGCCGCGCCCACGCAGAGTGCCTCAGCAAGAGTTCTCTGGGCGGCAAAGACCTCCTGCGCGACAGAGGGGCTTGCGGCTGAGGTGCCAGTAATCCAAGCGGCGGCCCGTCGAAGCTCATCGGTGAGCCCGATATCGCCCAGAGCGAGCCAGATGGGCTGGGGCGCCGCCTGGGCAATGAGCCAGAGGCCAAGAAGAGCAAGGCCACCCACCTCAATGGGCCTGGTCTCAGTGATCTGGAGCCTCGCGATGCTTTGCGCGTAAGCACTTGCGATAAAGGCGCCCATCATTGCGCCGGTCGCATTAGAGACGACGTCAAGAATGGATGGCCGTCGTGATGGAAGATAGGTCTGCAGGCCCTCCAGCAAAATGGAAATGAGAATGCAGGTGAGGCCCGACATCATGAAGGAGGCGAGCGGGCCCCAGGCAGAATCGCGAAAGCGATACAGAATGGCCCTGCTGGCCAGCAGTCCAAGTGGAATGTAGGCCAACACGTTCACCAGTACATCAAAACCGGTCCAGTACTTTGGCCACGGCTGGTCGAGAAACCGCCAGGGCGCTTCAGGAACAAAGTGCCAATCGGTGAGGGGCGATAGCGTGATCAAGGCCAGGCCGACCGCATAGAGCAGGGCCGCGATCGAAAGCGAGGTGGCGCGTCCTACGCGCATGGGAGACGCCAAAACATGCAGCTATGATGCCAAGAATGTGGCCCTGTGAACGGCTTGCGACTATCGATTCGACTCAGCGGGAGCTGCTGCGTCGGCTGGCCGGCCTCCCCGGCCGGGATCGGATGCCGTTTGGGCTTTGGACAACGGCGCAGACCCAGGGCATGGGCAGCCATGGCCGGCAGTGGGTGGACAGTCCGGGCGGGCTGGCGCTGTCACTGGCCTGGCCCGACTCTTCTTCGGTAGTGCCAGCGGCATCACATCCTGCTTGGCCGCTGCGGCTCAGTCTCGTTGTTGTGCTTACGCTTGAGCAATTTTTTAAACTCAAAAAGACTGATTTGGGTGTGAAATGGCCGAATGACATTATGGCCAGGGGCAGAAAGCTGGGCGGCGTACTGGTCTCAAGGCATCAAATTCAGGGAGCATGGTGGCTGATTGCGGGAATCGGGCTTAATTGCTCATGGCCGTCCCCACCGAATATTAATCGTCCGGTGATTGCGCTTGATGAACTGGGCGTGCACGAGCCAGCGATTGAGGCACTTGTGTCCAGTCTTTCGGCAGCGGTTGAGGGCTTATGCCAGCAAATTGAGCCTCACGATGCGAGCCTGTGGATGGATGAATTTCATCGACGCGACATCTATGCCGATCAACAGGTTGTGGTGGTGCATCCCCTCAGCGGCGGGCCGCTTGCGGATGGCCGCAATCGGGGAGTGGCCCACTCTGGCGCATTGCGACTGGAAATGAATGGTGTTGTGCGATTAATTGAGGTGGGTGAGCTCTCCTTGCGGGCGGCGATGCCTCCTTATCACGGAGTGTAAGTCGTGGGCGAATCAATCATTGTGATGGTGGATGCGGGCAATTCCGCGATTAAGCATCGTCTGGTCGCGGCCACCAATTTGCTGAACACTGGGGGGGAAATAAACGATAGCGGCTGGCAGACGGGACCCATTCTGCGCACGCTCAATACCGATGCGAGTGTTGCGTACTTGGTGCGCGCCTGGCGAGAACAGAGCGAAAAACTTGGTTTGGCTTCGCCATCGGTAATCGGCATGTCGTGGATCTCAGTTGGGCCAGCAGAAATTCGCGAAATGATCGCGGCCGCCTATCACGAGTTTGCGGGCAAAAAGGCGCCGCTACCCTTGACCAGCAAGCCTCGTGTCACGCTTTTAGGCGGTCTGCGTTGTTATGACTGCGCCTACCGCGAGGCGCCACAGCTTGGCACAGATCGATGGGTCTGCGGTGCAGGGCTGGCGGCCCTTGGTGTGATGGCGGTGGGCGAGGTTCACATGGTGGTGAGCGCAGGCACCGCAACGACATTTGATCTTTTGCTGCAGCAGGATGCAATGCGCACTGTGTTTCAAGGCGGCTGGATTCTGCCAGGGATTCGCTTAATGCAGGAGAGCCTTCGTGCCGGAACACAGCAGCTGGATTACAGCCTGCCGCAAGAGATTACGGATGCATCACAGGTTCCCCGGGATTCAGAGTCGGCGATTGCGCACGGCCTCGGTCTTGCGCAGACTGCTCTGATTGCGCAGCTCATCGAGCGCTACAAGATCTCCGCAATCTGGCTGCATGGTGGAGATGCACGGCGTTGGCTGGCGTATGCGAAGGCCTTCGCGGGGGCGGCCCTGATGCCGCCCATCACCGAGCGGCAGGATCTGGCATTTTTGGGCCTATTGGCCTTGTGGGGCAGCGATTCGGCTGGACCGCAGCAGCTTTGAGCGCTCAGCCTGCTGGCTTACGAATTTTTTCCAGTGTTGCTGTGGTGGAGCGCTCATGGTCAAAGGCGATTGAGATCACCTTTCCTCCCCGGGCGCGGACCCACTGCCCGCCAACAATCTGTTCGATTGGCCAGTCTCCGCCCTTGGCCAGCACATCGGGGCTGATCGACTCAATGAGTGCTAACGGCGTGTCATCGGAAAACCAGGTGACAAGACTCACCGATTCAAGTGCAGCAATGACGGCCGCCCGATCCGCCAGGCTATGAATGGGCCGGTCCGGTGCTTTATTTAAACGCCGAGTGGAGGCGTCATCATTTAAGGCCACGATCAACGCGTTTCCCAGGGCCCGTGCCTGCGCAAGGTAAGTGACATGGCCGCGGTGAAGCAGATCGAAGACACCATTTGTGAATACGATGGGCCGTGGCAGATGGGCCACTCGCGCTTTCAGGTCCTGCGGCGGCGTGAGTTTCGATTCGAATTCGGGTGCCGAATTCACAGCGCTCAGGCCATCAATGATTTTCGATAACGGTTGAGTTCTTGCACCGAGCTGAAGGTCTGATCAAAGAGCAGCGATAAGTTATGCAGAATGCGTTCAGCGACCCTGCCTTCCCATACGGCATCGAAGCGAATCTGCTGATCGAGCCAGCGCTCAAGCCAGCCGGGCTCCGGTGTTCGGCTCTGGACGGTATCGTTGGGAAACAGTGTCTGATTGACATGCAGATTTGTTGGATGCAAGGCCTGGGATGTTCTGCGGGCACTGGCCATCAGGACTCCAATTTTTGCAAAAGCATTCCGCGCCGCATCGCCCGTCGTGACCAAGGCTTTTTTCATATAGCGCAGGTAGGCGCCACCATGGCGGGCCTCATCTTTGGCGATCGTCTCGTAGATTTGGCGAATCACGGGCTCGGTATGCCACTCGGCTGCACAGCGGTACCAATGGTTTAAGCGAATCTCGCCGCAGAAATGCAGCATCAGGGTCTCCAGCGCTGGCGCAGGATCAAACTCAAATCGCACCGCATGAAGCTCTTCTTCCGAGGGCAGCAGGTCGGGCCGAAAGCGCCGAAGATATTCCATTAAAACCAAGGAGTGCTTCTGCTCTTCATAAAACCAGATGGACATGAAGGCCGAGAAATCGCTGTCGTGCCGATTGTCACGAAGAAACATCTCTGTGGCCGGCAGGGCCGCCCACTCGGTAATGGCATTCATCTTAATGGTCTGGGCCTGCTCCTCGGAGAGCAGCGCAGGATTGAATGCATCCCATCGAATGTCCCGCTCCAAGTCCCAGCGGACACGCTCAAATGCCCGAAACAATTCCGGGTAGAGCATCTCGGAGGCCTGGGGTGTACGCATAGTGGTTGGGCGTGGGCAAAAAAAGACGCCTGATTGTAAGGTCAACTGCTGCTGGAATGGGCGATTTTTCGCCGCAGCCAGCCAATCACCGGCCCCACGACTGGAAATGCCTGCATGAGCCGGGAGCCATCCCAGTAGTCGGTGTGGTCCTGGATCTTTCCGTGGACGTTAAAACGCAGCCGGCTGCAGCCCGGGAGTCGTTGCAGAGGTTTATCTGGGCCGATCGCAAATTCAAATGTCCAGCCGATGACGGCCTCGGCCGGCGCGCTTGTGGCGGCGCCCATCAGGTGGACATCGCGAAATTTTGGCTCATGAAGATGGAGGAACATTTCTGCGTAAATTTGCTGGATTGCAGATTTACCACTGACGGTCTGAAAGGGATCGGTAAATCGACAGTCGTCGGCATAAAACGCTAAAAGCTGATCCAGGTGGTGTTGGTCCAGTGCCTCGGCGGCGGCAATAAAGGCTGCGATATCCATCACGAATTCCGCTGTGATGGCGGGCTGGGCAGGGCGCTGCGCATGAGCCGGAAATACAGCCGATAAGGCAGTAGCCGCAGCAGCTTTAACCACAAGGTAAAGCGTCTGGGATAGTGGATTTCAAACTGGCCCCGAGCAAGGCCCCGGAGTGTTGCCGATGCAGCGGCCTCGGGCGTGATGATGGCCGGCATGGTGAAGTCATTTTTTTCGGTCAGCCGCGTCTGGACAAATCCTGGCTGCACGACCGAGACGGCGATCGCTTTGGACCGTAATTCAAGGTAGCTGACTTCAGCAAGATAGGTCAGTGCAGCTTTACTGGCGCCGTAGGCCGCGGCCTGCGGCAGGCCGCGATAGCCCGCCACGCTCGAGACCCAACTCCAGTGGCGGGGCTGGCCAGGAGTCTGGGCCCATGCCTGGAGCATGTGCTTTAAGCCCACATAAGCCGCCAGTGTGTTGATCTCAAAGGTTTCGCGAACGCCATCGAGTTCAAGCGCCTCACAGGCCATCGGGTGATAAACGCCCGCGACCCAGAACACGACATCGGGCAGAAGATGCTCTTCTTGAAGTGTTTTGATGGCCGCCAGCAGATCCGCCGCGCGGCCCACATCTAGGGTTAGACATCGGGCAGAGGCAGGTTTAAGGCTGAGCAGTGGTTCGCTTCGACGCGCACTGGCAATGACCCGTGCACCCTGAGCGCTAAGTGTCTCGGCCAAGGCCCTGCCAATGCCAGAGGACGCACCCACCACCCAGACGATGCGGCCTGACCAGTCGGTAATTTTGGGATTAGCAGACATGCCGAGCAATCAAAATTTATTTGCTAAACGACAGCGTGACTTCGCCCATCCGAATGCCCCACTTGCTAAAGACCGCCCGATTCAGCATGACCCGATCATCAATCAGAATCATCCAGTCATCGAAATCTAAATGGATCGTGTTTCCACGAAATGGAACGCGCAGGGTATAGCGCCAACGCAGCGCGTTACCGCTGATCTCGCCAATGGCCTGGCCTTCTACATCCTCAGCGGTTCCGATGTAACGATTCGGGCCGACCGCTTTTAACTTCCAGACGCGCCGCTGAAGCTCGCCATCCGACCAGACAAAGGATTCATCCAGTATGCCCTCGTCTCCATTCCAGCTGGCCTTGATCGTGACGACGAATCGACGATCCACTTGGCCAAATCGATTCTGGACCATGCCCCATCCTTTGATTTCGCCATTGAAATAGGCCTTTAGATCAAGGGCCGGTTTCTGGTCCGCATAGCGCGATGGGTCTGGCCCGGCGCAGCCGGTCATCAGCGTCAGCACAAGGCCGGTGAGCAGCAGTGACAGGCCGGTGCGCCAGTGAAAAATAGAGGACTGAAGACGAGCAAGATTCATTCATGACTCCTTAAGGTCGGGCGTGGCGTTGATTCATCATGAAAGCGCCACAGTGCTGCAATCGCAATACATTTCAATGCAATCGGAATGCCTGCATAGGCCCACTGCAGGGCGCTGAGATTATTGTCAGGGCTGCTGATGCCAGGCCGATAGTCTAGGCCCGACAAAATCGGCAGCGTCAGGCCTGCGGCCAGCGCCAAAGCAAGTTTAATCACAAGATTCCAGAGGCCAAAGTAGCTGGCTTCCAGCGCGCCGCGATGGCCCTCGCGATCGATTCTGCGACCCAGCAAAATGGGTGGACAGACGAGTTCAGCGCCCAGCACTGTTCCCGTAATCAGGCAGATGGCTGCAAACGCCATCAGGCCGCTTTGATCAAGTGTCAGCGTCCAGCCAAAGGCTGCGACCGCGATTGACATGGCGATGATCCAAACCCTCTTGGCCTGAAAGCGATGGGCAGCCCATGACCAAAAGGGAACCGCGACAGCCGCGGCAACAAAATAAGCGGCCAGCAGACCACTGGCCTGGTTGGGGGTTGCTCCAAGATAGTCTTGAAGAAAAAATAAAATCAACGTTGGCGGAATTGCATTGGCCAGGGCGTTAATGCCCATGGTGCCCAGAAGTTCACGAAGCTTGGCCTGTTGCAGCAGCGCGGACCATGCCACCTGTGGCCGGGCAGCGGCCGGAGATGATCGGTGGCCGACTCGCCGCAGTCCAAAGCTTGCAGCAATTGCAGCAAGTGCACTGACGACGGCCACCAGGCCCAGCAGCCCGCCGGATTGCTGGGCCGCAATTGCGGCGGCGCTGATGACGCCGACCAGCCCGCAGAGTTCGCGGGCACCAATCAGCCTTGACTGGCCTGCAATCTCGGCAGTCCAGGCGACCGCCCAGCTCTGGTGGGCAAGTGTCGCAGTGCTATTGGCAAGCGAAACAACCAGTGTGCAGCCGACGAGCCATAATGAAAACTTCAGCACGGATTGTTCATTGGCATCGAGCACCAAGGTCGGATGGGTGAGCAGTCCCAGGCCAGCTGCCATCACGATCAGTCCGCCGGCCATCCACAGCCACAACGACTGGGTGCTTTGATCAATCCATCGGCCAATAAACGGATCGGCAATCGCATCAGTAAGCCGCGTGAGCATCAACAGCACGCCGATTAGCCCCAGGCTTAATCCGAATTGTTGCGCGTAGAGTGCAGGGGTCAGCAGATAAAGCGGCAGGGCCGCGAATGCAAGCGTAAAGCCCGGCAGGCCGTATCGCAGTGACTGGCCGATGCCTGGCATCAGGGACGCTGAGATGAATTCAGCCCCAGAAGTTCTTTTCTGAGTGAGGGCTCCGATGTTTTTGGATCTAGCCAGATGGCAAAAAATGCTCTGGCGAATTCGGCGTCATCGATGCTGCCAATCGACCTATCGTTGAGCATAAAGCTTGCTCCAGATCCGGGCCGATGGATGCCCCGGATCCGATCTCCTGATCGGACATTGGGAAAGATGGCCTGCATCCGACTGCGCCAGGCCTGGTGCTGTTCAGCAGAGCCAATGCCAAGTTTTTTGATCTCATCAATGCTGCGATCGGCGATGCTTGACCCATTGAAATCCCGTGCATAGGTGAGCTCTAGCGCAAAGGGAAGCTGTGTCAGCTGGTTCGGGTTGGGCCGCGTCGATGCAAAAAGCCTTGCCTCATAAATCTTCAGGCCCATCCACCTGAGCGTGCCCATGCCCTGTAGCTGCAGATCATCAAGGTTCGCTTTGGCCGCCCCAAGGCTGGCCAGGACCGTGATCATGGCCGCGGCCAGGCCTACGATCATGCGTCGGCTGGCCTTGAGCGTCTTATTCTGGAGGGCCATTAGGCGTGACGGAGGGTGTACTGCATGACATTGATGTCGCCCTGGGCAAATCCCGCTTCACAATAGGCAAGATAAAAGCGCCACATGCGGGTGAAGCATTCATCAAAGCCCAGTGCATGAATGCGGGCCCGCTGACTCTCAAAGCGTTTTGCCCATTCCGCCAGTGTGCGGCCATAGTCTTGGCCGAAGGCAAAGGCTTTTTCGATGCGCAGGCCTTGCTGACGGGCCTGCTGCTCAAAGGCAGTGGGCGAGGGCAGCATTCCGCCCGGGAAAATATATTGTTGAATGAAGTCGGTGCTGCGGCGGTAACGCTCAAAGAGCCGTTCATCAATGGTGATGGTTTGAATTACGGCAACACCATCAGATTTCAGGCAGCGTGACAGCGCTGAAAAATAAGCTTCCCAGTAACGTTCGCCAACCGCTTCGAACATTTCGATTGAGATGATTGCGTCGTAGCGGCGGTTTTCGTCACGGTAGTCTTGCAGCCGTATCTCGAAACGTGATTCGCCAAAAGGATTCAGAAGCTTCTCGGCCCAGTGCTGTTGCTCCTCGGAGAGCGTGAGCCCCACATACTGCGCTGGGGTCGACTTCAGAACTGCCTCGCCAAGCGCACCCCAGCCGCAGCCGATTTCAAGAACGCTGGCCTCGGGCCCCAGCCGCTGGGGTTCAATTTCCTGGATTGCCCGATGAATTTTGCGATGCTGGCCCTCTTCGAGGCTGACGGGGGATTCCCAGCAGCCCGTGCCGTCAAACAGGGCGCTGGAGTAGCTCATGCTGGGATCGAGCCAGAGCCGATAGAAATCATTGCCAAGGTCGTAGTGGGCTGCGATATTTTTTTTCGCCTGGGCCTTGCGATTTGAGCGCAGCAGATGCCGCAGTTGATCGAAGAGCACCGACCACCACCGGCCATAGATCATCTTATCGATGGCCTCACGGTTCAGCAGTAAAAGTTTTAGAAGCGCGGCGGGATCCGGGCTGGACCAATAGCCTTGCATGTAGGCCTCACCAAAACCAATATCGCCACGCGAAAATGCGAGATTAAAGACCCGGCTGTCATGAATTGTGATTTCAGCGGCAATCGGTTGGCGGGCCTCGCATTGCACGCCCACAAAAACCCGCTGGCTCGAGTCAGGCAGGTTGATCTTGAGCTCACCGAATTGCAGCGACTGCAGCAGGCGCAATACAAGACGTGTGCGGGCGTCCGGCGACCAGGGCAGCAACGGCTTGGGATCAAGCGTTGCGGAGGATTGAAGGCTGGGTATCATAAGAAGGCCGACAGTAGATTAAAGGGAGAGGGAAATCAAAATCGGTTTAGCTGCTCGTGTGCGGCCGTGGAATAAGTTTTGCGCCCTTCATCCAAAGCAAGAAAGCCTGCCAGTGAATTCGAGCAATCACGCCAAGCGAGAACAGGGGAAATCGCATCCAGGCCAGCATCGCGGCGGCCTGTGTCAGTCGGGCAGAGGACCCGCCCATCGAGGTCAGCAGCAGCGTGCCATGCTCATCCGCGTATTCAATTCGCGCCAAATCCCGGCCATCGATCGCAGACTTAAAAAAACGAAACTTGTAGCGGCCCTGAATCTCAAAAAACGGAGAGACATAAAAAGCCTTGTCGGATTCGAGCGTCTGGCCATTGTGAATTGCAGCGCCTTGGCCAGGATCCAAAACATAAACATGCCGCTGCCCAAACGTGTTGTTGACCTCAGCAATGATGGCCCGAAGGCTTCCGTCTTGGCGCTCGCAGAACCAGAAGCTGACTGGTTTAAATGCGTAGCCAAGCATTCGCGGAAAGGTCTGCAGCCAGATCTCGCCATCGGCATCATGAATGCCGGCCTGCTGGAGTGACGCAATGGCCCATTCCAACAGCGGCCTGCCATCTCCGTGATCACGGTCGACCACACTGAGCAGCGCCTTTCGATTCAGTGCCCAGCCTATCCATTTCCGTTGGCCAACGGCCGCAGACGCCTCAAGGCTTCTGAGGGGCAGTTGAAGGTAGAAGGCCCGATAGCGAAAGTCATGGCGAAAGGGCCGGACCCTGCAGTGCCAGATGTGGCCGCTGACCAGGCGCGGCTCATGCAGGGTTGGGCAGGGCAGGGGCATGTCCAGTTTTGACAAAGTGATGCCGCAGATCGCGGGCCGCCTGGGTTCCTGACTGAAACCCATCTTCATGAAAGCCATAGCGGGTCCAGGCGCCCGCCAGCCAGATTCCTTCGTGGCCTTGCACGCTGGGCAGCGCACGCTGCGCCTGAATCGCAGGCCCATCAAAAATAGGATGTGCGTAATGCATAGACTGAAGAATATGCTCAGGCCGGGGCGGCGCAATCGGATTCAGACTCACGAGCACCGGCGTCTTCACCGGCAGGGGCTGAAGCTGATTCATCCAGTAGGTCACGCTCACGCTGCTGCTGGCGTGATCGTGCGTGTGCAGATAGTTCCAGGCCGCCCAGGCCGCCCGCCGTTTGGGCATCAGCGTTATATCCGTGTGAAGTACCGCAAGATTTTTCTGGTAACGGATTTTTGAAACAATTTTTTTGGCAGGGCTGGTTTCTTGTAGCAGCTGGCCGGCCTGGTCAGAGTGGCAGGCCATGACCACCGCATCGTATTGATCTTCAAAGGCCTGGGCTGCGCCTGCATCGGCCTGCACGCCGCGGATTCTGACCCGGGCGTTGCCACTCATTGAAGTGATCGGACTCACCGAATCCACGTTGCATTGTGTCCGCCAAATGACATGACGGCCCGACTGCGCCAAGCGGGCCTGAAGTTTCTGAATATAAGTGGTGGATCCGTTGCGCACGGTGTACCACTGGGGCCGGTCGGCAATCTGCAGCAGTCCGTGGTTTTCACAAAACTGGGTGAAGGTTGCCATGGGAAAGGCCCGCATCTGTTCGGGCGGGCAAGACCAGATCGCACCGGCCATCGGCAGCAGATAGGCATTGAGAAACAGGGGGCTGTAGCCGCCGTGATCCAGATAGTCACCAAGGCTGGGGCCCGATTCCGATTGCAGTCGAAATCGCGCAGCATCGCGTGGGGCCTGGCGGTTAAAGCGCATGATGTCGGCCAGCATCCGCCAAAAGCGTGGCGAGGTGAGGTTGCGTCGTTGCGCAAATACAGTGGAGAGGCTAGAGCCACACCACTCCAGTGCGCCGTGATTCAGGCTGGCAGAAAACGACATGTCACTGGCGGCGGTCTCAACACCCAGAGTCTCAAACCAGGCCTTCAGGCCCGGGTAGGTCCGGTGATTAAAAACAATAAAGCCAGTGTCAACCGGAAAGTTTCGGTTCTCTACACGGATCTGTTGGGTATGGGTATGACCACCCAGACGGTTGTCGGCTTCAAAGACAGTGACGTCTGCCCATGAAGACAGCTCCCAGGCTGCTGCGCAGCCCGAGATACCACTTCCGATGACGGCGACTCTCATGCGCGGCGTAGATGATCGATCTTTGCGTATGCCGAATGGTTGTGTATCGATTCAAAATTCTCCGATTCCACGCTGTAGCCGATGATGCGGCGATCTTCTGCCAGAGCAAGCGCAATGTCGCGCACCAGGTCTTCAACAAACTTTGGATTGTCATAGGCCCGCTCGGTAACCCATTTTTCGTCTGGCCGCTTCAGCAGTCCCCAGAGCTCACAAGAGGCTGCCTTCTCGGCCACTGCGATCAGCTCTTCGATTTCAATGGGGGTTTTGACTTGCGCGGCGATCGTGACATGCGAGCGCTGATTGTGGGCGCCATATTCAGAAATCTTTTTTGAGCAGGGACAGAGGCTGGTCACAGGAACCACCACTGTCATTGTGGTGGTGCGCTGGTGATCACGGACTTCGCACTCCAGCGTCACCTGATAATCCATCAGGCTTTCCACGCCGGATACGGGCGCTGCTTTGCGAACAAAATAAGGCAGGGCGATTTTGATGTAGCCCTGATCCGACTCCAGCCGGGCCAGCATGGCATCCATCAGGCCCTGCAACGAATGGTAGGCCAGTGGATCTTCGTGGGACTGAAACACTTCAAGAAAGCGCGACATGTGCGTGCCCTTGACCTCGGGCGGCAAAGCGACCGTCATGTCCACGGTGGCCACAGAGGGCTGCGGCCCCTTTGCGGTCTGAACCAGAACGGGGTGCACCAGTGATTTCACGCCTACCCGCTGTATCGCCAGCTGACGATGGTCAGCATGCGATTGCACATCGGGCAGGGCGGCGGTTGAGGAGAAGAGTTTATCGGGCGCGTTCATGACGGCACTCCTGTAATGGTGAAAAAAATTCAGGAACGGGGTGAGGAGAGGGCCCGCTCAATCTCGCTGCTAAGACGGCGATCGGTGGGGCTTACCAGGCTTGAGAAACTGCGAACGAGTTTTCCGTCACGGCCAATGATGTATTTATGAAAATTCCATCCGGGCGATTCGGATTGCTGGGCAAGTTGTTTGAACAGAGGATTGGCATTGCCGCCCTTCACCGAGGTTTTGGCAAGCATCGGAAATTTCACGCCGAAGGTATTGGAGCAGAACTCTGCAATCTCTTTGTTGCTGCCGGGCTCTTGATTGCCAAAATCATTGGAGGGAAATCCGAGCACGACCAGGCCGCGGTCCTTGTATTTGGAATACAGTTTTTCCAATCCTTCGTATTGGCGCGTGAAGCCGCAGTAGCTTGCGGTGTTGACCACGAGCACGACTTGACCCTGGTATTGACAAAGCGACTGGGGAGCGTCGTCTTGTAAGCGCGGAAAGCTGTGGTTCAGCAGTGCTGGGCAGGCCGCGCTCGCCCAGGCCTGCGGAACGATGGCCAGCAGCACAATCGCAGATGCGATCCAGAGCCACCGCCGCCAAGAAGGGGACAGGCTGTGGGCCGTTGTTGTTGCGTTTTGCGTGGGAAATTTCAAATTCATAGGGAAATTGTCTTGGTCATTACAGGTTCCAGCCTTATACTATTAGGGGGAATATAGGACGTCAATGATTTGTCCATGACAGAAGAGGGCTAAATTGGAACACCCGGATGCCGCAGCAGTCACGCTGAGCATATCAGCCGTGGAGCGGGATACTGGCCTGTCAAAGGACACGCTTCGTGTCTGGGAGCGGCGGTATGGCTTTCCCAACCCGATGCGGGATGCCTTCGGGGAGAGAATTTACTCCTTGGACCAGGTGGACCATCTGCGGGCAATCCGCCGCCTGATGGATATCGGGCACCGCCCCGGCAAGATCATTGGCCTAGACATCGTTGAATTACATGCGCTTGCCGACACTTCGACTGGCTCGGGTAGTTCAAATCGGGCCGAGGCCGATCAAGACACCAATCCCGATCTCGCCCATTTGGTCGATATCACCAAATCCCATGACATCGAGGAACTCCGCCGCCAGCTCGGCCAGCGGCTGCTTCGGCTCGGTCTGGCGCGGTTTGTGACCGAGGTCGTTGCCCCCCTGACCCAGCGGGTCGGGGACGCATGGTCCCGCGGTCAGATGGAAATCTACGAGGAGCACCTCTACACCGAGTCAATTCAGGTCGTGCTGCGAAATGCCATCAGCACCATCCCCCAGCCGGGCGATCGGCCCCGCGTTTTATTGACCACATTTCCCTCCGAGGCCCACGGCGTCGGACTCTTGATGGTAGAGGCGCTGCTGGCGCTTGAGGGCTGCAGATGCATCTCTCTGGGTACTCAGACTCCTGTCTGGGACATCGTGCTGGCGGCCTCAGCCCAGGAAATTGACATTGTCGCCCTGTCTTTTTCTCCGGTGATGAATCCCAACCAAGTGATCGATGGGCTGACTGAGCTCCGGGCCAAGCTGCCGCGCAGCATTGAAATCTGGGCAGGCGGCCGATGCCCGGTGCTGCAGCGCCGTCCTCCGCCAGACATCAGGGTGGTCTCGGAGTTGTCTGACCTCACCACCGGCCTTGCCGAGTGGCGCCACCGGGCCTCCCGCTAGGTTTCGGTTTTCTTAGTTCCACCCGCCCGCTTTGGGCCCTGGGGCTTAGGTTCCATCATGCTTTGAGCGCCGGCCTGGGCCGCGGTCATCATCTGGCCGAACTGCTGCTGCATGGCGCCCCACCACAGGTTCGCCTGATCGGCGGCAGGCCCTGCTGCTGATTGGGCTGATGACTGGCCCGTCTCTGCGCCGCCCGGAGTCGCGGCAGTGAACGCTTTGATGGCGGCAATGGTCCCACGTTGAACTTCGAGGCCCTGGATGGTGGTCTTCAGTAAAGTGAGGTTCAGGCTGAGCCACTGCTCCACTGCCTTTAATTCCGAGATGCGTTTGTCCATCTCCTTGAGGTCGGTGAAGTCAAAGTTCGCCATCCCAGCAGGCGAAGTTCCCATGGGCATTTTTGCCCAGGGTGTATTCAGGATGTCAAAAGGATTGAAGGCTTGAGGATTTTCCATTGTGGTCATCGCTTTCATTTGGAGCGCTGAATTGAGGATAGCGTAAGCATGGCCGGGCTTGGGGCCCCACGTGCGGTGTCGGTTCGTCCCTGGATGACGTGGAAACGGGCGGCCCTTATCGTGCTGTTGGCCCACTTTTTCATTCTCTTCGGGCTGGAGATGTTGCTGCGGCTTCTCAGCCCCCAGGAACTGCCGGCAGAGTTGCAGATGGGGCCTGTAAGTTTTCAAATGCTTCAAGAGCGTGCCCGGGCTGCCCCGAGCCCACCGCCCCAGCCATTTCCTGGCTTAAGCCAGATCGCGCAGCAGGATATTGCAAGCGCTCCGGCCACTGTCCAGACGCCGCCGCCGTCTGTGAATACTCAGCCCGCAGCCCAGCCGCCGAACTCGGGCGCTCCGAAATCGAGCGCTGAGCGGATCCCGCGGCCTGATGAGCTGCCTGGGGTTGGCGGGGTGGCGCTCAGCGTTTTTTTTGGTGATCACGCCGGAAACACGCCGATCGCGACGGGCGCGATTGAAATTAGCTTTCCTGCCGAGGGCCGCTATCAGATTCGGCTTCTGACAAAGGCCATGGGCTGGGCTGCGGTATTCGCCCCCAACCCGCTATTTGCCGAAACAGTCGGCCGCATCGGCCCCGGGGGGCTTCAGCCCGAGCGCTATACCCATCGATCGCCCAGGGGCCGGGAAGAGGTCTCAACTTTTGACTACGAAACCGGAAAAGTCGTCTATTCATCTCTAAAAGAACCTCTTACTCTGGAAAAAGGTATTCAAGATCGCTTAAGTTTCATGATTCAGCTGGCCTGGATGCTCAAGATTGAGCCCGAGCGGTTCTCTGTTGGCGAGTCGATTCTTCTGCCCATGGCGGGCAGAAACAAGGTCGAGAAGGTTAATTTCACGGTGATCTCCGAGTCCGACATCGTCTTGCCAGGGGGGGTGGTTGTCCCGGCAATTCACCTCTCGACCTTCGGCCGAGGGGAGCGCATCAAGGGCCAGATCGACGTCTGGCTAGACCGAACCGATCGGCTGATGCCTGTCAGGATTCGCTTCGAGGAGGCCCGTGGCCAGGTGCTCGATCTGCTGGCGGTCCGAAGCCCTTAACTTGACGCTTATCTAAGCAAATTCCATAATCGCGGGTTCCTCGCGGAGGGGTGCCCGAGTGGCTAAAGGGGGCAGACTGTAAATCTGTTGGCTTACGCCTACGTTGGTTCGAATCCAACCTCCTCCACCCGTGCCCCTTATGTCCGGGTGGGGTGGCCAAGCCGCGGGGAATGTTGCAGTTGGCGCAGGAGTGCTGGTTCGGATCAGCGCAGGGCGGGTGTAGCTCAATGGTAGAGCAGAAGCCTTCCAAGCTTACGACGAGGGTTCGATTCCCTTCACCCGCTCCAGAGTTTCGGGGCAAGCGATGGAAGTGCTGCGTTGCTTCTCCGGTCTTGAGGTAGTGGTGGAAAGAGTTAACGCCCATGTGGCTCAGTGGTAGAGCACTCCCTTGGTAAGGGAGAGGTCACGCGTTCGATCCGCGTCATGGGCACCAGAATTTTTTGTCGATTGAATTTTTGTTGAGGAGTTGGCCATGGCCAAGGGTAAGTTTGAGCGCACCAAACCGCATGTGAACGTAGGAACGATTGGTCACGTGGACCATGGCAAGACCACACTCACGGCGGCCATCACCACGGTGTTGTCCACCAAGTTCGGTGGTGAGGCAAAAAAATACGACGACATTGATGCAGCGCCGGAAGAAAAAGCGCGTGGCATCACCATTAACACCGCCCACGTGGAGTACGAGACAGCAAACCGTCACTACGCCCATGTGGACTGCCCGGGGCATGCTGATTATGTGAAAAACATGATCACTGGCGCTGCCCAGATGGATGGCGCAATCCTGGTGGTCTCGGCCGCAGATGGCCCCATGCCCCAGACCCGTGAGCACATTTTGTTGGCCCGCCAGGTGGGCGTGCCTTACATCATCGTGTTTATGAACAAGTGCGACATGGTCGATGACGCAGAGCTTTTAGAGCTCGTGGAGATGGAAGTCCGTGAGCTGCTCTCCAAGTACGACTTTCCTGGCGATGACACCCCGATCGTGAAGGGCTCAGCCAAGCTGGCTTTAGAAGGCGATAAAGGCGAGCTGGGCGAGGCCGCCATCATGAAGCTTGCCGAGGCGCTCGACACCTACATCCCTGAGCCACAGCGTGCCATTGATGGCGCATTCCTGATGCCCATCGAAGATGTGTTCTCCATCTCAGGCCGCGGCACCGTGGTCACGGGCCGTGTGGAGCGTGGCATTGTCAAAGTCGGTGAAGAAATCGAGATCGTGGGCATTAAGCCCACCGTTAAGACCATCTGCACGGGCGTGGAGATGTTCAGAAAGCTTTTGGACCAAGGCCAGGCGGGCGATAACGTGGGCATTTTGCTTCGCGGCACCAAGCGCGAAGAAGTCGAGCGCGGCCAGGTGCTCGCTAAGCCCGGCTCCATCACCCCACACACCAAGTTTGAAGCCGAGGTCTATGTGCTCTCTAAAGAAGAAGGCGGCCGCCATACCCCCTTCTTTAATAACTACCGCCCCCAGTTTTACTTCCGCACCACCGATGTCACCGGTGCAGTGGAGCTGCCCGCAGGCACCGAGATGGTGATGCCTGGCGATAACGTGAAGATCAAAGTCGCCTTAATTGCTCCGATTGCCATGGAGCAGGGCCTGCGCTTTGCGATCCGCGAAGGCGGCCGCACCGTTGGCGCAGGCGTGGTGGCCAAGGTGATTGAGTAGGCGGGAAACACTGGCTTAAGGGCAGAAGGGGCATAGCTCAATTGGCAGAGCGTCGGTCTCCAAAACCGAAGGTTGGGGGTTCGATTCCCTCTGCCCCTGCCACCAACGCAGAAAGACATCATGTCGCAGCTTGATCAGGTTCAGTCATCCGGAGCAGTCGATAAGGCCATGTTGGTCGGGGCGGTGCTTGCCTTGCTGGCTGGCATTGTTGGCTTCCACGCGCTGGCCGAAGCCTCAGTGTGGTTTCGGGCGGGTGCGCTGATCGCGGGCATTGTGGTGGGCCTGGTCGTGGCGCTGTTATCGCAGTCGGGCCGCAGGTTCATCGGTTTTTCGCAGCATGCGATTGATGAGACCCGTAAAGTGGTCTGGCCCACACGAAAAGAAACCATTCAGACGACCCTGATTGTGTTTGCCTTTGTTTTGGTGATGGCGATTTTTTTATGGATCGCCGATAAGTTATTGGAGTGGGTCCTCTACGACCTCTTGTTGGGATGGAAGCGTTAATGGCCGCAAAGCGTTGGTATGTGGTGCATGCCTTTTCAGGCATGGAGAAGAGTGTCTCCAAGGCCATCCAGGAGCGGATCGACCGGGCCGGCATGCAGGAATTTTTCGGCCAGATTCTTGTTCCTGTGGAAGAAGTGGTCGAGGTCCGTGGTGGCCAGAAGGCCATCTCTGAGCGCCGCTTTTTTCCCGGCTATGTGCTGGTTGAGATGGAAATGAACGACGAGACCTGGCACTTGGTGAAAAACACCAACAAGGTCACCGGCTTTGTGGGTGGCTCGGGCAGTAAGCCCACGCCGATCTCGCAGGCCGAAGTCGACAAGATCATGGCCCAGATGCAAGAGGGCGTTGAGAAGCCGCGTCCCAAGGTGCTCTTTGAAGTCGGCGAAGTGGTCCGCGTCAAAGAAGGCCCCTTCACGGACTTTAATGGCAGCGTTGAGGAAGTGAACTACGAGAAGAATCGTCTGCGGGTGTCGGTCACCATCTTTGGCCGGGCCACACCAGTAGAGCTGGAATTTGGTCAGGTTGAAAAGCTCTGATTGATTTGGATGTTGATGTTGTTGTAGCAGCAGTAAACCGAGGAGCGTTCGCTTAAGGCGGCCGCGATTGAACTCACTAAGGAGCCCTTATGGCAAAGAAGATTGTTGGTTATATCAAGCTGCAGGTGCCTGCAGGCAAGGCCAATCCCTCTCCACCGATTGGCCCCGCGCTCGGTCAGCGCGGCCTGAACATTATGGAATTCTGCAAGGCCTTCAATGCCCAGACCCAGGGCATGGAGCCTGGCCTGCCGATTCCGGTGGTGATCACGGCATTTGCCGACAAGACCTTCACCTTCATCATGAAGACACCGCCCGCAACGGTGTTGATCAAGAAGGCGGCCAAGCTCGACAAGGGCTCCCCAAAGCCGCACTCCGATAAGGTTGGAAAGATCACCCGTGCCCAGGCCGAAGAGATTGCAAAAAGCAAAATGCCTGACCTGACGGCCGCAGATCTTGACGCTGCTGTCCGAACGATTGCCGGTAGTGCCCGCAGCATGGGCGTGACCGTTGAAGGAGTGTAATTGTCATGAGCCAGACAAAACCAACCAAGATTCCCGGCTCCAAGCGTTATGCAGCCGCCCGATCCAAGGTCGACCGGGCCAAGCTCTATACCGCCCAGGAGGCCCTCGAGCTCGCCAAGGCATGTGCAACTGCGAAATTTAAAGAGTCAGTTGATGTTGCTGTCCAGCTGGGTATTGATGCGAAAAAATCAGATCAGCTGGTCCGCGGCTCCATCGTGCTGCCTGCGGGCACTGGCAAGACCAAGCGTGTCGCGGTGTTTGCGCAGGGCGAAAAGGCCGAGCAGGCCAAGGCCGCCGGGGCTGACATCGTCGGCATGGATGACCTCGCCGATCGGATCAAAGGCGGCACTATCGATTTCGATGTGCTGATTGCATCGCCGGACACCATGCGGATCGTGGGAACGCTCGGCCAAATTCTTGGCCCCCGCGGACTCATGCCGAATCCGAAGGTCGGCACCGTCTCGGCGGATGTCGCTCAGGCGGTGAAAAACGCCAAGGCAGGCCAGGTGCAGTACCGGACCGACAAGGCTGGCATCGTGCATTGCTCCATTGGCCAGGCGTCCTTTGAGATCGATGCATTGAAAACGAATCTGGTGGCGCTGATTGATGCGCTGAACCGGGCCAAGCCTCAGTCATCAAAAGGAGTGTATCTGCGCAAGGTGGCGATCTCGACCACGATGGGCCCGGGCATCCGTGTCGATCAGGCGAGCATCATGCCTGCGCAATAAAAAGACTTTGGGCTGCAGGCCCCGGGGCATCTGACCGGAGTCTGCAGGTTGTCAAAGACCGTTGGGGTGTTCGATGTTTTGGTGGGCACTTAATCGCAGCCTCTTGAGGCAGTACCCAACGCAGATGGCGATCCCGAAAGAAGTCGATGTTCAGTGTGGTTGTGATTCATCGAAATTTTCTGGTCTCGCCGGTTTCAACCGTTTCAAATTCCGCAAGGAATACGAAACATTGAGAAGGAGTGAAATGTGGCACTAAACCGCGAAGCAAAAGCCGTGGTGATTGATGAAGTCTCGGCCCAGGTGGCCCAGGCCCAGTCCATCATCCTGGCGGAGTACCGTGGTCTTGATGTGGCCAACATCACCGATCTCCGCAAGAAGGCGCGCAATGCCGGCGTATACCTGCGGGTGTTGAAAAACACCCTGGTCCGCCGTTCCGTTGCAGGAACGCCGTTTGAGCCGCTGGCCGACAAGATGTCAGGCCCGCTGATCTACGGTATTTCCAAAGACCCCGTCGCTGCAGCAAAGGTCATGCAAGACTTTGCCAAAGGCAACGAGGTCTTCGTCATCAAAGCGGGCGCGATGCCGAATCATGTGATGGATGCAACTGGCGTGAAAGCGCTGGCGGCAATGCCTTCGCGTGACGAGTTGCTCGCGACATTGCTCGGCACGATGCAGGCCCCGATCGCCAAGTTTGTGCGAACCGCCAACGAGATCCCGTCGAAGTTTGTTCGAACGGTGGCGGCGTTGCGCGATCAGCGCGAACAGCAATCGGCCTAATTATCAAGGCTATCGGATTCAAACCAACTGAACAGAAAATTTTTGGAGCAAGAACATGAGTAAAGATCAAGTATTAGACGCAATTGGCGCCATGACTGTGCTGGAGCTCTCCGAGCTCATCAAGGCCATGGAAGAAAAATTTGGCGTGTCGGCTGCCGCCGCAGCAGTCGCAGTTGCTGCCCCGGCCGCAGGTGGTGCTGCTGCCGCTCCGGCTGCCGAAGAGAAGACCGATTTCACTGTGGTGCTGGCCGCGGCAGGCGATAAGAAGGTTGAAGTCATTAAGGTGGTGCGTGCTGCCACTGGACTGGGCCTGAAAGAAGCCAAGGACCTCGTTGATGGTGCGCCGAAGCCCGTCAAGGAAGGCATCAACAAAGCCGACGCTGAGGCGCTGAAAAAGCAGCTCGAAGAGGCCGGTGCCAAGGTCGAGCTGAAGTAATCGACCGACGCATTTTCGAGGGCCGCGCCGTTTGGTGTGGCCTTCGGGAGTGCGGGCTATGCCATGGCGATGCACACAAGACGTGGTCCGCGTCGCCATCGCATAGCTCGGAATGGTAAGCAGTGCAGTGGGCTGTGGTAGTCAGGTCGAATTTTTTTGAGCGTTTCTCAACAGGAGCCGTGATGGCCTATAACTTCACCGAGAAAAAACGTATTCGTAAGAGCTTTGCCAAACGCAAGCCCGTGCTGGAGATCCCCTATCTTCTGGCGACCCAGCTGGCTTCCTATCGTGCTTTTTTGCAAGAAGAAATTGTTCCGGCGACCCGCAAGAACCAGGGCCTGCAGGCTGCTTTTCAATCCATCTTTCCCATCAAGAGCCACAATGGGATGGCCGAGCTGGAGTTTCTGTATTACACGCTGGGCGTTCCGGCCTTTGACGTTCGCGAGTGCCAGCTGCGTGGCCAGACCTTCGAGGCCCCGATCCGCGCCCAGGTGCGATTAAAGATTTATGACCGCGAGGCCGCCAAGCCGACCGTTAAAGAAATTCGTGAAAAAGAAGTCTTCATGGGCAATATCCCGCTCATGACCGACAACGGCTCGTTTGTGATCAACGGCACTGAGCGGGTGATCGTCAGCCAGCTGCACCGCTCGCCGGGCGTGTTTTTTGAACATGATCGTGGCAAGACCCACTCCTCGGGCAAGCTGCTGTTCTCGGCCCGGGTCATTCCTTATCGTGGCTCCTGGCTCGATTTTGAATTCGATCCGAAAGATATTCTTTATTTCCGTGTCGATCGTCGGCGCAAGATGCCGGTCACCATTCTGCTGAAAGCAATTGGCTTAAATGTCGAGCAGATCCTGGCCCACTTTTTCGACTTCGATCATTTCTCGCTGCATCCGGAAGGCGCCCAAATGGATCTGGTCGCTGATCGTCTGCGCGGCGAGCAGGCCCGATTCGATATCACGGATAAAAACGGCAATGTCATTGTCGGCCGCGATAAGCGGATTAACGCCAAGCACATTCGTGACATCGAAAAGGCAGGCTTAAAGCGGATCAGCGTTCCGGATGATTACCTGCTGGGCCGGGTCCTTGCCCATGCCGTGGTCGATCCCGAGACCGGTGAGATTATCGGTAAGGCCAACGAAGAGATCACGGACGAGCTGCTGGCCAAGATGCGTGGCGCAAAGATCCGCGAATTCAAGACCCTCTACACCAACGATCTGGATCATGGTCCCTATATGTCGTCCACGCTGCGCATGGATGAGACCCCGGATCAGATCACGGCCAGAGTGGCGATCTATCGCATGATGCGCCCCGGTGAGCCGCCCACTGAAGATGCGGTGCAGATGCTCTTTGATCGGCTCTTCTTTAACGAAGACTCCTACGATCTCTCTGCAGTCGGTCGCATGAAATTTAACCGTCGTCTGGGCCGCGAAGAGGTGGTGGGTCCCATGACGCTGACCAACGAGGACATTCTCGACACTATCAAGCTGCTGGTCTCCCTGCGCAATGGCCGGGGTGAGATTGATGACATCGATCACCTGGGCAATCGTCGCGTGCGCTGCGTCGGTGAGCTGGCTGAAAACCAGTTTCGCTCGGGCCTCGTGCGGGTTGAGCGGGCGGTGCGTGAGCGCCTGGGTCAGGCGGAGGCCGACAATCTTCAGCCCTATGATCTGATCAACAGCAAGCCCATTACGGCTGCGATTCGTGAGTTTTTTGGCTCATCGCAACTCTCGCAGTTTATGGACCAGACCAACCCGCTGTCCGAAATCACCCACAAGCGTCGTGTGTCGGCACTCGGCCCTGGCGGACTGACACGTGAGCGTGCGGGCTTTGAGGTCCGCGATGTGCATCCGACCCACTATGGCCGCGTCTGCCCGATCGAGACACCTGAGGGCCCGAACATTGGCCTGATCAACTCGCTGGCGCTGTATGCACGCCTGAACGAATACGGATTCCTCGAGACACCCTATCGTAAGGTGGAAGATGGCAAGGTCACCGATAAGATTGAATATCTTTCGGCAATTGAAGAGGGCCGCTATGTGATTGCCCAGGCCAATGCTGAGATTGATGGCAAAGGCAAGCTGACCGGCGACCTCATCTCGGTCCGCGTCAATGGCGAGACCACGCTGTCGACCGTCGAGAAAGTGGAGTACATGGATGTGGCGCCCTCACAGATTGTGTCGGTAGCTGCCTCGCTGATCCCTTTCCTTGAGCATGATGATGCGAACCGTGCGCTGATGGGCTCCAACATGCAGCGCCAGGCCGTGCCTTGCCTGCGCCCGCAGAAGCCCTTGGTGGGCACTGGCATCGAGCGGACCTGTGCGGTGGATTCCGGCACTGTGGTCCAGGCCCGCCGTGGCGGCCTGGTCGACTACGTCGATTCGCAGCGGGTGGTGATTCGTGTCAACGACAACGAAACCAAGTCAGGTGAGTCGGGTGTCGATATCTACAACCTTCAGAAGTACACCCGCTCTAACCAGAACACGAATATCAACCAGCGGCCAATCGTTCGGCGTGGTGATGTCGTGGCCCGTGGTGATGTGATTGCCGATGGCGCCTCAACCGATATCGGCGAGTTGGCGCTGGGCCAGAACATGCTGGTGGCCTTCATGCCTTGGAATGGCTATAACTTTGAGGACTCGATTCTCATCTCCGAGCGCGTGGTCTCCGATGATCGTTATACCTCGGTCCACATCGAGGAGTTATCGATTCTCGCCCGTGATACCAAGCTCGGCCCCGAGGAAATCACCCGCGACATCTCGAATCTCTCCGAGGGCCAGCTGGGCCGTCTGGATGAGTCGGGCATCGTGTATGTGGGTGCCGAAGTGCAGGCCGGCGATGTGCTGGTGGGCAAGGTCACGCCCAAGGGCGAGACCCAGCTCACGCCAGAGGAAAAACTTCTCCGCGCGATCTTTGGCGAGAAGGCCTCGGATGTAAAAGACACTTCACTGCGCGTGCCATCCGGCATGAGCGGAACAGTGATCGATGTGCAAGTCTTCACCCGTGAGGGCATTGCCCGCGATAAGCGTGCCCAGCAGATCATCGATGATGAGCTGCGTCGCTTCAGGCTGGATCTGAACGATCAGCTGCGCATTGTGGAGACCGACACCTTCCAGCGGATAGAAAAACTGCTGATTGGCAAGGCCGCTAATGGCGGACCGAAAAAGATTGCCAAGGGTTCGGCGATTACGGCCGACTATCTGGCCGATCTCGATCGGTATCAGTGGTTCGAGCTGCGTTTATCGGATGAATCAGCCGCCAAGCAGCTCGAGAGCCTGAAAGAATCGATCGAGTCCAAGCGCCATCAGTTCGATTTGGCCTTTGAGGAAAAGCATAAAAAGCTGACCCAGGGTGATGAGCTGCTGCCGGGCGTGCTCAAAATGGTCAAGGTCTACTTGGCCGTGAAGCGTCGCCTGCAGCCAGGCGACAAGATGGCGGGCCGCCATGGCAACAAGGGCGTGGTCTCGCGGATTGTCCCGGTGGAAGACATGCCCTATATGGCCGACGGCCGTCCGGTGGACATCGTCTTAAATCCTCTGGGCGTTCCCTCGCGGATGAATGTAGGCCAGATTCTAGAGACCCATTTGGGCTGGGCCGCCAAAGGCATCGGCCAGCGCATCGGCGACATGCTCGAGGCGCAGGCGTCTGCCAACGAGGTGCGTAAATATCTGGAAAAGGTCTACAACAGCAGCGGACATCCCGAGGACCTCAAGCATCTGGCAGACAAAGAGGTGCTTGAGTTGGCCTCGAATCTGACCGATGGCGTTCCTTTTGCAACACCGGTGTTCGATGGTGCCGCGGAAAAGGAAATCCACAACATGCTCGAGCTGGCCTATCCCGCAGAGATCGCCAAGCGTATCGGCCTGACCGAGACCCGCACCCAGGTGCAGCTCTTAGATGGCCGCACGGGCGAGCCCTTTGATCGCAAGACCACGGTGGGCTACATGCACATGCTCAAGCTCCATCACCTGGTGGACGACAAGATGCATGCGCGTTCGACGGGTCCTTACTCGCTGGTGACTCAGCAGCCCTTGGGCGGTAAGGCCCAGTTCGGCGGCCAGCGTTTCGGTGAGATGGAGGTCTGGGCCCTGGAAGCCTATGGCGCTTCCTATGTGCTGCAGGAAATGCTCACGGTCAAATCCGATGACGTCGGCGGACGTACCAAGGTCTACGAGAACTTGGTCAAAGGCGAGCACACCATCGACGCGGGCATGCCCGAGTCGTTCAATGTGCTGGTCAAGGAGATTCGTTCGCTGGGCATTGATATCGACCTGGAGCGCAGCTGATTGGCCAGCACTCGGAACGCAAAGGATTTGGGCGCAGGCTCACAAAAACACACTTATTGAGGTAGATCCATGAAGGCACTACTCGACTTATTCAAGCAGGTTCAGCAGGACCAGGTTTTTGACAAAATCAAAATTGGCCTGGCATCGCCGGAGAAGATTCGCTCCTGGTCGTATGGCGAAGTCAAAAAACCAGAGACGATTAACTACCGTACATTCAAGCCCGAGCGGGATGGCCTGTTCTGCGCCAAGATTTTTGGCCCAGTGAAGGACTATGAATGCCTCTGCGGCAAATACAAGCGCCTGAAGCATCGTGGCGTGATTTGCGAGAAGTGCGGCGTCGAGGTCACTCTGACCAAGGTCCGCCGTGAGCGGATGGGCCATATCGATTTGGCCAGCCCGGTGGCCCATATCTGGTTCTTGAAATCACTGCCCTCGCGTCTGGGCATGGTGCTGGACATGACCCTGCGCGATATCGAGCGGGTGCTGTATTTCGAAGCCTACGTGGTCATTCATCCCGATGTCACGCCGCTCAAGCGCGGCCAGATCATGACCGAGGATGATTATCTCGCCAAGCAAGAGCAATACGGCGATGGCTTTGTGGCCATGATGGGCGCAGAAGGCATCCGTGAGCTGCTGCGCGAGATCGATCTGAAAAACGAGATCGAAAAACTCCGCACCGAGCTGGCCGAGACTTCCTCCGAGGCCAAGATCAAGAAAATTGCAAAGCGCCTAAAGGTGCTCGAGGGCTTTGATAAGTCGGGTGTGAAGCCCGAGTGGATGATTCTCGAGGTGCTGCCGGTATTGCCGCCCGAACTGCGGCCGCTGGTGCCGCTCGATGGCGGCCGCTTTGCGACATCGGACCTCAACGATCTGTATCGCCGCGTGATCAACCGTAATAATCGTCTGCGTCGTCTGCTGGAGCTCAAGGCGCCCGACATCATCGTGCGCAACGAAAAGCGCATGCTGCAGGAGGCCGTGGACTCGCTTCTGGATAACGGCCGCCGTGGCAAGGCCATGACGGGCGCCAATAAGCGTCCGCTGAAGTCGCTGGCCGACATGATTAAGGGTAAGGGTGGCCGCTTCCGTCAGAACCTGCTGGGCAAGCGGGTAGACTACTCGGGCCGCTCGGTCATCGTGGTGGGGCCGACTTTGAAATTGCATCAGTGTGGCCTGCCCAAGCTGATGGCCCTTGAGTTATTTAAGCCCTTTATTTTCAATAAGCTCGAGCTGCGCGGTATGGCCACAACGATTAAGGCCGCCAAAAAACTCGTCGAGCAGCAGGTGCCCGAGGTCTGGGACATTCTCGAAGAAGTCATTCGTGAGCATCCCGTTCTTCTGAATCGCGCTCCGACACTGCACCGCCTGGGCATCCAGGCCTTCGAGCCGGTGCTCATTGAAGGCAAAGCCATTCAGCTGCACCCGCTGGTCTGCGCGGCATTTAACGCTGACTTTGACGGCGACCAGATGGCCGTGCACGTGCCGCTCTCTATCGAAGCCCAGATGGAAGCTCGCACCCTGATGCTGGCCTCCAACAACGTGCTCTTTCCTTCAAATGGCGAGCCTTCGATTGTGCCGTCGCAAGACATCGTGCTGGGCCTTTACTACACCACCCGCGAGCGGATTAACGGCAAGGGCGAGGGCATGTTCTTTGCTGACGTTGCTGAGGCCGAGCGGGCCTATGGCAATGGTGAAGTGGAATTGGGCACCAAGATCACGGTACGAATCCAGGAAGTGGATTTAGATCCCGTCACGCGGGCCAAGACGCCCAAGACCACGCGCTACGCAACCACTGTGGGCCGCGCCCTGCTGTCGAAGATTCTTCCGCCGGGATTATCGTTTGTGCACATGAATAAGGCGCTGAAGAAAAAAGAAATTTCACGCCTGATTAACGCGTCGTTTCGCCGCTGCGGTTTGCGTGACACGGTGATTTTTGCCGACAAATTGCTGCAATCTGGATTTGCGCTGGCAACCCGTGCGGGCATCTCGATCTGTGTGGATGACATGCTCGTGCCCCCGCAAAAGCACGACATCCTTTCTAAGGCAGAAAAAGAGGTCAAGGAAATCGAGCAGCAATATGCTTCAGGCCTGGTGACCCAGGGCGAGCGCTACAACAAGGTGGTCGATATCTGGGGCCGTGCCGGTGACGAAGTGGGCAAGGCCATGATGGCCCAGCTCGCCACTGAGCCCGTGAAAGACCGAAAAGGCAAAGAAGTCCGTCAGGAATCTTTCAACTCGATTTACATGATGGCGGATTCGGGCGCCCGCGGCTCAGCAGCGCAGATTCGTCAGCTCGCTGGCATGCGTGGCCTGATGGCCAAGCCCGATGGCTCCATTATCGAGACTCCGATTACCGCGAACTTCCGCGAGGGCTTAAACGTTCTGCAGTACTTCATCTCCACCCACGGCGCACGTAAGGGCCTGGCGGATACGGCGTTAAAGACGGCGAACTCCGGCTATCTCACGCGTCGTCTGGTGGACGTGACCCAGGACTTAGTGGTCATTCAAGACGACTGCGGCACCAGCAATGGCATCAATATGAAGGCCCTGGTGGAGGGCGGAGAAGTGATTGAGGCCCTGCGCGATCGTATTTTGGGCCGCGTGACTGCTGCCGAGGTGGTCAATCCCGAGAGCCAGGCGACTCTGTTTGAGGCAGGCAAACTGCTCGACGAGGATGCGGTGGATGAGATTGATCGCCTGGGCATTGACGAGGTGCGCGTTCGCACGCCACTAACCTGCGACACCCGTTTCGGTCTGTGTGCCAAGTGCTATGGCCGGGATCTCGGCCGTGGCCATCTGGTCAACGTGGGTGAGGCGGTAGGGGTGATCGCAGCCCAGTCGATCGGTGAGCCGGGAACACAGCTGACCATGCGGACATTCCACATTGGTGGTGCCGCATCGCGTACTGCAGCTGCCAGTGGCGTGGAGGCGAAATCCAACGGCACTGTGCGCTTTACACCGACCATGCGCTATGTGACCAATGCCAAAGGCGAGCCCATTGTGATCTCGCGTTCGGGCGAGGTGCTGATCACCGATGACAACGGCCGCGAGCGCGAGCGTCACAAGGTGCCGTACGGCGCCACGCTGCTGTCGATGGACGGAAAGTCAGTGAAAGCGGGATCGCTGCTGGCGACCTGGGATCCGCTGACGCGTCCGATCATTAGCGAGTACGGCGGTCGTGTGAAGTTCGAAAACGTCGAAGAAGGCGTGACCGTGGCCAAGCAGATCGATGAGATCACGGGGCTTTCGACCCTGGTGGTGATCGATGCCAAGCGTCGTGGTGGTGCCCAGGTCAAGGGCGTGCGGCCGCAGGTGAAGCTGATCGATGCCAAAGGCGAGGAAGTCAAGATCGCTGGCACCGACCACAGCGTGAACATCTCCTTCCCGGTGGGTGCATTGATCACGGTTCGTGATGGCCAAGAGGTTGCTGTCGGTGAGGTGCTGGCGCGGATTCCGCAAGAGTCCCAAAAGACCCGCGACATTACCGGTGGTCTGCCACGTGTTGCCGAACTCTTCGAGGCCCGTTCGCCAAAGGATGCTGGCATGCTGGCCGAGGTCACCGGCACGGTGTCGTTCGGTAAAGACACCAAGGGCAAGCAGCGCCTGATCATTACTGACATGGATGGCGTTCAGCATGAGTCTCTGATTTCAAAAGAGAAAAACGTGCTGGTCCACGATGGTCAGATCGTAAACAAAGGCGAACTCATTGTGGATGGCCCAGCCGATCCGCAAGACATTCTGCGCCTGCTCGGTGTCGAGGCCCTAGCACGCTATATCGTGGACGAAGTCCAGGATGTTTATCGTTTGCAGGGTGTGAAGATTAACGACAAGCACATCGAAGTCATCGTGCGCCAGATGCTGCGCCGTGTTCGGGTAACCGATGCTGCGGATACCCGCTTCATTAACGGTGAAGAGGTCGAGCGCTCTGAACTTCTTGATGAGAACGATCGTGCCACCGCCGACAATAAGCGTCCCGCAATCTACGAGAACAAGCTCCTTGGTATTACCAAGGCATCGCTCTCGACTGACTCGTTCATCTCGGCGGCCTCCTTCCAGGAGACCACCCGAGTGCTGACCGAGGCGGCCATCATGGGCAAGCGCGATGAGCTGCGTGGCCTGAAGGAAAATGTGATCGTGGGCCGCCTGATCCCTGCTGGAACGGGCCTCGCATATCACAAGGCCAGAAAAGAGCGCGAGGCGATTGAGGCCGCAGAAGCCCAGACTGCTGCCCAGCAGGCCGCGATTGAGGCCGAAGCCTTGTTCTCAAGCCCGGATGCAGAGGAGTCGGTCACCGAGGGTGGTGCCGAGTCAGCCGCGCCGGCCCCTGGAGAGGGTACTGCAAGCGCCGAGTCCTAACCCACCTCACCGTCATTGCGAGGGGCCGCGGCCCCGAAGCAATCCATGCGGCGTCAATCGAAAGGTTGGCGCCGTTTTTTTATCCCTCGCGAGTTGGCTCATATTTCACTATATGAAAAAATCTAGAATGACTCACCGTTTTTGCTGCATTGCGATTTTGAGGCCCTCGACGGTTGACAGAGAGGCCGTAAATCCTTGAAAATCGAAGGCTTTTCGCCATTTGGCGAGCCCAAATTTGTTTTTATTGAGAGAGAACTTCGTCAATGCCCACCATTAACCAGCTGGTCCGCAAGGCCCGGACCTCTGAAGAGATCAAAAGCAAAAGCCCGGCACTGCAGGGCAGCCCGCAGCGTCGCGGCGTCTGCACCCGCGTCTATACCACCACGCCAAAAAAGCCGAACTCTGCCCTGCGAAAAGTTGCCAAGGTGCGGCTGACCAATGGATTTGAAGTCATTAGCTACATCGGCGGTGAAGGCCACAACCTTCAGGAGCACTCAGTGGTGCTGATTCGTGGCGGCCGGGTGAAGGATCTTCCCGGTGTTCGCTACCACATCGTGCGTGGCTCACTGGATCTGCAAGGCGTGAAAGACCGCAAGCAGTCGCGTTCGAAGTACGGTTCCAAGCGCCCGAAGGCGGCGTAACCGGCTGGGCCAATATCTGGCCCCACCGAAAACTGCCCTCAACCAGCGGCACGATCCACCCCGGTGGGCCTGCCACGTAAGGGTCCAGACAAGAGAAGCGCGTGCTGGACTGAGTCGGTGAATCCGCCCCAAAGGTGGATCCGCTGAATCAACTGAATAAGGAAAATTGCTATGCCCCGTCGTCGCGAAGTACCGAAGCGTCTCATTCTTGCCGATCCGAAATTTGGCAGCGAAGACGTCTCTAAATTCATCAATGTGGTGATGCTCCACGGCAAAAAAGCCGTTGCTGAGCGCATCGTCTATGGCGCCCTCGATTTCATCGAGAAGAAAGCCAACAAAAACCCGATGGACATCTTTCTTCAGGCTTTAAATAACGCCAAGCCGGCGGTCGAAGTGAAAAGCCGACGTGTTGGCGGCGCCAACTATCAGGTGCCCGTTGAAGTCCGGCCTGCTCGGCGTTCCGCCTTGGCGATGCGCTGGCTACGCGAGGCGGCGAAAAAGCGCGGCGAAAAATCCATGAACCTGCGGCTCGCTGGCGAACTCCTTGAGGCTGCCGAGGGCCGGGGTGGCGCGGTGAAAAAACGCGATGAGGTTCACCGTATGGCAGAGGCCAACAAGGCCTTCTCGCACTTCCGTTTTTAATTGTTGACTTGACGTTATCGAAAGCAGGTTTGTTTTATGGCCCGTAAGACCCCCATTGAGCGCTATCGCAATATTGGTATCAGCGCCCATATTGATGCAGGCAAGACCACCACCACCGAGCGGATCCTTTATTACACAGGGGTCAACCACAAAATCGGTGAGGTCCATGATGGTGCTGCCACCATGGACTGGATGGAGCAGGAACAAGAGCGTGGCATCACGATTACTTCTGCGGCAACCACCTGCTTCTGGAAGGGCATGGACCTGTCGTTTCCTGAGCATCGCTTCAACATTATTGATACCCCGGGCCACGTCGATTTCACCATCGAGGTGGAGCGTTCCATGCGCGTGCTGGATGGCGCCTGCATGGTCTATTGCGCGGTCGGTGGTGTTCAGCCCCAGTCCGAGACGGTCTGGCGTCAGGCCAATAAGTACCGCGTGCCACGCCTGGCATTCGTCAACAAGATGGATCGCACGGGCGCGAACTTTTTCAAAGTCGTCGACCAGATGAAGACCCGCCTGCGGGCTAATCCTGTGCCGGTCGCCATTCCGATTGGCGCTGAAGAGAACTTCAAAGGCGTGGTCGATCTGATCAAGATGAAGGCCATCATTTGGGATGAAGCTTCTCAAGGCATGAAGTTTGACTACCAGGAAATTCCCGCGGACTTGCTGGGCACCGCCAAAGAGTGGCGCGAGCAAATGCTTGAGGCCGCCGCCGAGGCCGATGAAGAGCTGATGAATAAATATCTTGAGGGCGGCGATCTCGATGAGGCCGATATCAAGAAAGGCCTGCGCGCCCGGACCATCTCGACTGAGATTCAGCCCATGCTCTGCGGCTCTGCGTTTAAAAACAAAGGCGTGCAGCGCATGCTGGATGCTGTCGTTGATTTTCTGCCGTCGCCGATCGATATTCCTCCCGTGCAGGGCACGGATTACCGCGAGCAGCCGGCGAGCCGCAAGGCCGATGACAAAGAGAAGTTCTCAGCGCTGGCATTTAAGCTGATGACAGATCCGTTTGTCGGTCAGCTGACCTTCGTGCGGGTCTACTCTGGCGTTTTGAAGTCTGGTGATACGGTCTATAACCCGATCAAGGGCAAGAAAGAGCGTATTGGCCGAGTCTTGCAGATGCATGCCAACAATCGTGAAGAGATCGACGAGATTCTTGCTGGCGATATCGCCGCCTGCGTGGGCTTAAAAGAAGTCACCACGGGCGAGACCCTCTGTGATCCGGATGCCGAGATCGTGCTGGAGCGCATGGTATTTCCTGAGCCGGTCATCTCGCAGGCTGTGGAGCCCAAGACCAAGGCCGACCAAGAAAAAATGGGCATCGCCTTGGGCCGCCTTGCGAAAGAGGACCCGTCATTTCGGGTCCGCACGGATGAAGAATCTGGCCAGACCATTATCTCGGGCATGGGTGAATTGCACCTGGAGATCATCGTCGATCGGATGAAGCGTGAATTTGGTGTCGAGGCGACTGTGGGTAAGCCGCAGGTGGCCTATCGCGAGACCATTCGTAAGCCCACCGAAATCGAGGGCAAGTATGTCAAGCAGTCTGGCGGTAAAGGCCAGTATGGCCACGTCTGGCTGAAAGTCGAGCCCCAGCAAGAAGGCAAGGGTTATGAATTCGTGGATGCAATTAAAGGCGGTGTCGTGCCGCGCGAATTTATTCCTTCGGTTGATAAGGGCGTAAAGGACACGATGAATAGCGGCGTACTGGCTGGCTATCCCGTAGTCGATGTGAAGGTCACGCTCTTCGATGGCTCCTACCACGATGTGGACTCTTCGCAAATCGCCTTTGAATTGGCCGCCTCGATGGCATTTAAAGACGGCTGCCGAAAAGCCAATCCGGTGCTGCTCGAGCCGATGATGTCAGTCGAGGTCGAGACGCCCGAAGACTATGCCGGCACGGTGATGGGTGATCTGTCGTCACGCCGTGGCATGGTGCAAGGCATGGATGACATGGTCGGCGGCGGCAAGGCGATCAAGGCCGAGGTGCCGCTCTCGGAGATGTTCGGTTACGCGACCACGCTGCGCTCGCTGACGCAGGGCCGCGCCACCTACACCATGGAGTTTAAGCACTACAGCGAAGCACCGAAGAATGTGGCGGAAGCTGTGATTACAAGCCGCACTAAATAAATTGATTAACCACTATTGATTTTCAAAGGAAGACCATCATGGCCAAGGGTAAGTTTGAGCGCACCAAACCGCATGTGAACGTAGGAACGATTGGTCACGTGGACCATGGCAAGACCACACTCACGGCGGCCATCACCACGGTGTTGTCCACCAAGTTCGGTGGTGAGGCAAAAAAATACGACGACATTGATGCAGCGCCGGAAGAAAAAGCGCGTGGCATCACCATTAACACCGCCCACGTGGAGTACGAGACAGCAAACCGTCACTACGCCCATGTGGACTGCCCGGGGCATGCTGATTATGTGAAAAACATGATCACTGGCGCTGCCCAGATGGATGGCGCAATCCTGGTGGTCTCGGCCGCAGATGGCCCCATGCCCCAGACCCGTGAGCACATTTTGTTGGCCCGCCAGGTGGGCGTGCCTTACATCATCGTGTTTATGAACAAGTGCGACATGGTCGATGACGCAGAGCTTTTAGAGCTCGTGGAGATGGAAGTCCGTGAGCTGCTCTCCAAGTACGACTTTCCTGGCGATGACACCCCGATCGTGAAGGGCTCAGCCAAGCTGGCTTTAGAAGGCGATAAAGGCGAGCTGGGCGAGGCCGCCATCATGAAGCTTGCCGAGGCGCTCGACACCTACATCCCTGAGCCACAGCGTGCCATTGATGGCGCATTCCTGATGCCCATCGAAGATGTGTTCTCCATCTCAGGCCGCGGCACCGTGGTCACGGGCCGTGTGGAGCGTGGCATTGTCAAAGTCGGTGAAGAAATCGAGATCGTGGGCATTAAGCCCACCGTTAAGACCATCTGCACGGGCGTGGAGATGTTCAGAAAGCTTTTGGACCAAGGCCAGGCGGGCGATAACGTGGGCATTTTGCTTCGCGGCACCAAGCGCGAAGAAGTCGAGCGCGGCCAGGTGCTCGCTAAGCCCGGCTCCATCACCCCACACACCAAGTTTGAAGCCGAGGTCTATGTGCTCTCTAAAGAAGAAGGCGGCCGCCATACCCCCTTCTTTAATAACTACCGCCCCCAGTTTTACTTCCGCACCACCGATGTCACCGGTGCAGTGGAGCTGCCCGCAGGCACCGAGATGGTGATGCCTGGCGATAACGTGAAGATCAAAGTCGCCTTAATTGCTCCGATTGCCATGGAGCAGGGCCTGCGCTTTGCGATCCGCGAAGGCGGCCGCACCGTTGGCGCAGGCGTGGTGGCCAAGGTGATTGAGTAGGCGGTTCAGTACGCATCGGCTGGCGGGCCCCCGGGGGAGTCCGCCGGACTGCAGCAGTTGGTCCCCCAGTGTTCTTTACCCGCTCTTTGGAGATCTGAACCATGCAGCAAAAGATTCGCATTCGGCTTAAGGCCTTTGATTACAAACTGATCGATCAGTCCGCCCTGGAAATCGTGGACACCGCCAAGCGCACGGGCGCTGTGGTCCGCGGCCCAGTGCCCCTGCCGACCTCGATCCGCCGCTTTGACATTCTGCGTAGCCCCCATGTGAACAAGACATCGCGGGACCAGATGGAACTCAGAACCCATCAGCGGCTGATGGACATCGTGGACCCGACTGACAAGACCGTGGATGCCTTGATGAAGCTCGATCTGCCCGCCGGCGTCGATGTCGAGATCAAGCTGCAGTAAAAATTATGTAAACCCATCCCGAATTGAATTTGCAGGGAAAGGGAGACCAGAAGTACAATAGAAGGCTTTCTCGAATTCGGGAAAACGATTGAATTTTTAGCCCCGGCCAATCGAAGTCGGGAACGGAGAAAACATGAGCCTTGGACTGCTCGGTCGCAAGGTTGGCATGACCCGTATTTTTACGGACGACGGCGAAACAGTGCCGGTGACCGTAATCGACGTGTCAAACAACCGCGTGGCCCAAATCAAATCCGCTGAATCGGACGGCTATTCTGCCGTCCAGCTCGCCTTTGGCAGCAAGCGGGCCCGACGTGTGACCAAACCCCTTGCCGGCCATTTGGCCAAGGCAGGCGCCCAGGGCGCCTCCGTGCTGCGTGAGTTCACTGTGGCTGCGGATCAGCTGGCCAGCCTCAAACCAGGTGAAGTCGTCAATGCCGCCATCTTTGCGGCAGGGCAGAAGGTAGATGTCACCGGTGTCACGCAGGGCAAGGGCTTCACCGGCACCATTAAGCGCCACAATTTTTCTTCCAACCGCGCCTCCCACGGCAACTCCCGATCCCACAATGTCCCGGGCTCGATCGGCATGGCCCAGGATCCGGGCCGGGTCTTTCCGGGCAAGCGGATGTCGGGCCACGATGGTGTGCTCAATCGCACTGCCCAGAATCTGGAGATCGCCCGGGTCGATGCCGAACGCTCGCTGCTGCTGGTCAAGGGCGCAGTTCCCGGCTCCAAGGGTGGCAATGTCGTGATTCGCCCGGCCGTTCGCAGCCCCGCCAAATCGGCGAAACAGGCGTAAGGGGCTCAGAACATGGAACTCAAATTACTCAATGATTCGGGCCAGGCCTCTGGCAGCGTTCAGGCCAACGACACGATTTTCAACCGTGATTTCAATGAGCCCTTGATTCATCAAGTGGTCGTTGCGTATCAGGCCAATGCCCGCAGTGCGAACCGCAAGCAAAAGGGCCGCTCAGAGATCAATAAATCAACCAAAAAGCCCTGGCGCCAAAAGGGCACGGGCCGCGCCCGCGCAGGCCGTGCCTCCAGCCCGTTGTGGCGAGGCGGCGGCAAGATCTTCCCGAATTCGCCGGAAGAAAACTTTTCGCACAAGGTCAACAAGAAAATGTATCGGGCGGGTGTGCGTTCGATCCTCTCGCAGCTGGCCCGCGAAGGCCGGCTCGCAGTGGTCGATAAGTTCGAAGTCGAGGCCCCGAAAACCAAACTGATTGCCTCAAAGCTCAAGCAAATGGGGCTGGAGTCGGTGCTGCTGATTACCGATGCGTTTGATGAAAACCTGCACCTGGCATCGCGCAACCTTCAAAGCATTGCCATTGTGGAGCCGGAGTATGCCGATCCCGTATCGCTGGTGTATTTCGATCGCGTGTTGATGACACGTGGCGCGCTGGCCAAAGTAGAGGAGATGCTGTCATGAATCAGGAGCGTCTCATGAAGGTGCTGCTGGCTCCGATTGTGTCGGAGAAAAGCACCGCCATTGGCGAGAAAAACAACCAGGTCGCCTTCCGTGTCCTGCAGGATGCCACCAAGCCGGAAATCAAAGCGGCTGTGGAACTGATGTTCAAAGTTCAGGTGAAGTCCGTCTCGGTGCTCAATGCCAAAGGCAAAGCGAAGCGCTTCGGCCGCACCGAAGGCCGCCGCCGCAACGTGCGTAAGGCTTACGTGTCGCTCGCACCGGGCCAGGAAATTAATTTTGGTGGGGAGGCTGCGTAATCATGCCCGTCGTCAAACTCAAACCCACATCGCCCGGACGCCGCGCAGTTGTCCAGGTGGTGCACCCCAACCTCTATAAAGGCCGGCCCCATCAGGCCCTGGTGGAGCCCCAGAGTAAAACTGCTGGCCGCAATAACAACGGCCACATCACCAACCGTCATCGGGGTGGTGGTCATAAGCAGCATTACCGGATCATCGATTTCCGTCGCAACAAAGATGGCATCGCTGCCAAGGTCGAGCGCATCGAGTACGACCCAAATCGCAGCGCCCACATCGCACTGCTGTGTTATGCCGATGGTGAGCGTCGTTACATCATTGCGCCGAAGGGTGTCGCTGTTGGCCAGAGCCTGATGAGCGGTGCGGAAGCGCCGATTCGTCCAGGCAACGCACTGCCGCTGAGAAATATTCCGGTCGGATCCACGATCCACTGCATTGAGATGCTGCCGGGTAAAGGCGCCCAGCTCGCCCGCTCCGCAGGTGGCTCGGCCCAGCTGCTGGCCCGCGAAGGCTCCTATGCCCAGGTGCGGCTTCGGTCTGGCGAGATTCGTCGGGTCCACATTGAGTGCCGCGCCACCATTGGTGAAGTCGGCAACGAAGAACACAACCTGCGCCAGTTTGGTAAGGCAGGCGCCATCCGCTGGCGTGGTATTCGGCCGACGGTCCGGGGTGTCGCGATGAACCCGATTGATCACCCCCACGGTGGTGGTGAGGGCCGCACCGGCGAGGCCCGCGTGCCCGTGAGCCCCTGGGGCACTCCGACCAAGGGCTATAAAACCCGTCGCAACAAGCGCACGACTTCCATGATCGTGACCAGCCGTCACAAGCGCAAATAAGCGGTAGATAAAGGGAACCTCTCATGTCACGTTCAACGAAAAAAGGACCGTTTGTGGATGACCACCTGCTCAAGAAGGTGGAGAAGTCCTCATCGACCAATGACAAGCGCCCGATCAAGACCTGGTCACGCCGCTCCACCATCCTGCCCGAGTTTGTTGGCCTCACGATTGCGGTCCACAACGGAAAGCAGCATGTGCCGGTCTACGTCACCGACAACATGGTCGGCCATAAGCTCGGCGAGTTCGCGCTCACCCGAACCTTCAAAGGCCATGCGGCCGACAAGAAGGCCGTGAAGAAGTAAAGGACAAACGAAATGGCAATTGAAACCCGCGCAGTCCTCCGAGGTGTACGCCTCTCCGCCCAGAAGGGTCGGCTGGTGGCCGACATGATTCGAGGCAAGCCCGTCGAGCAGGCGCTCAACACCCTCACCTACACCCCGAAGAAAGCTGCCTCGATCGTCAAGAAAGTCTTGGAGTCGGCAATCGCCAACGCCGAGCACAACGATGGCGCTGATATTGATGAACTCAAGGTGAAGACCATCACCGTCGAGCAGGGCACCTCACTGCGGCGTTTTGATGCCCGCGCTAAAGGCCGTGGCGTTCGGATTGAAAAACCGAGCTGCCACATTTCGATTGTTGTGGGCAATTAACTCGGCGTCGAAAAGAACACAAGGAATACTATGGGTCAGAAAATTCATCCCACCGGCTTTCGGCTTGCGGTCTCCCGTAACTGGGCTTCCCGCTGGTTTGCGAACCATCGCGAGTTTGGCCGCATGCTCAACGAAGACATCAAGGTGCGCGAGTTTCTTCGTGGTCGCCTGAAATCGGCTGCGGTCGGCCGGGTCCTGATTGAGCGTCCCGCTAAGAATGCCCGCATCACCATTTACAGCGCGCGGCCCGGCGTCGTGATTGGCAAAAAAGGCGAGGACATCGAGAACCTGAAGACCCAGCTTGCGGCAATGATGGGTGTGCCCGTCCACGTCAACATCGAAGAGATTCGTAAGCCTGAAATCGATGCCCAGCTGATTGCTGACGGTATCTCCCAGCAGCTGGAAAAGCGGATTATGTTTCGCCGCGCGATGAAGCGCGCGATGCAAAACGCGATGCGTCTCGGCGCCCAAGGCATCAAGATCATGAGTTCGGGCCGCTTAAATGGCATCGAGATCGCCCGTACCGAGTGGTATCGCGAAGGCCGCGTGCCGCTCCATACGCTGCGGGCCGATATTGATTACGCGACCTCGGAAGCCAAAACCACCTATGGCGTGATTGGCATCAAGGTCTGGGTCTATAAGGGCGACACCCTCGGCCGGGCGGACGCCCCCGTGGTTGCTGAGCCCGAGGTGAAAGAGCCCCGCGAAGAGCGTAAGCCCCGTCGCGCACCGGCTAAGAAAACCAAGGACGCTGCTGCAAAAGATGCGACTGAGGCCGCAGGTGCTGCTGCACCCGCTGCTGAGGTCAAGAAACCGCCCGTTAAACGGGTCCGTAAGGCGCCGGCCCCCGCGGCCGAGAAGCCAGCTTCTTAATTTCAAGGCAAAGCCATGCTGCAACCTGCACGTCGTAAGTTTCGTAAAGAGCAAAAAGGCCGCAATACGGGCCTTGCCACCCGTGGCGCCGCAGTCTCCTTCGGCGAATACGGCCTGAAGGCAACTGCCCGCGGACGCATCACCGCCCGCCAAATCGAGGCGGCCCGTCGGGCCATGACCCGCCATATCAAGCGGGGCGGCCGGATCTGGATTCGAATTTTTCCCGATAAGCCGATTTCCCAAAAACCTGCCGAGGTCCGGATGGGCAACGGAAAGGGCAATCCTGAGTACTACGTGGCGGAGATCCAGCCCGGCAAAGTGCTCTACGAGATGGACGGGGTGGATGAGGCGCTTGCCCGCGAGGCATTTCGTCTGGCGGCAGCAAAACTGCCGCTGTCCACGACCTTTGTCACCCGTCAGCCCGGCCGATAAGTCGGGGATTGCTGGAGAGAGCTATGAATGCCACTGAACTAAGAACCAAGGATGACGCGGCCCTGGCCAAAGAGCTGGAAGAGTTGCTGCGAGCCCATTTCAACCTGCGGATGCAGCATGCTACCCAGCAGCTGGCCAATACCGCTCAGCTCACCGCTGTGCGTCGTGACATCGCGCGGGTGAAGACCCTGATCCGTGAAAGGAAGGCCGCATGAGCCCCGCCAGCGATAAGGCAGTACCCAAGCGGACCCTGGTGGGCCGCGTGGTCAGCGACAAGATGAATAAAACCGTGACGGTACTGGTCGAGCGCCGGGTTCAGCACCCGTTGTATGGCAAGTTCGTGGCGAAATCCAAGAAATACCATGCCCATACGGCTGAAGGCGGCCTGAAGGTGGGCGATGTGGTCGAGATCGCTGAGACCCGGCCAATCTCCAAGACCAAGTCCTGGGCTGTCACCCGGCGAATTTCGGAGGCGATCGTTATCTGACGGGCCGGCTGGCCGGCTTAAGTTGCCGAATGACCAGCTTTCCCATTAAAATTGAAGGCTTTTCGCAGTAAAGCTTTAACGTTGTTGCAGTGAGGTGGGGCTGACCGGTCAATCCGGCTGGCCTTGTGTGTCAACCCGAATGCGGGACCAAGACTGATCGCCGTGTGCCCGGCAATGGGCAAGAGGGTGATTAAGTTGGGAAGAGAAAATCATGATTCAGATGCAATCGCGTCTGGACGTCGCCGATAACACCGGTGCGCGTTCAGTCATGTGTATCAAGGTCCTTGGTGGATCAAAGCGTCGCTATGCCGGCGTCGGCGATGTCATCAAGGTGAGCATTAAAGATGCGGCCCCCCGTGGCCGGGTCAAAAAAGGCGAGATCTACAACGCCGTGGTGGTCCGCACCGCGAAGGGTGTCCGCCGTCCGGATGGCTCGCTCATCAAGTTTGATGGCAATGCAGCGGTGCTTCTGAATGCCAAGCTCGAGCCGATCGGCACGCGAATTTTCGGGCCCGTGACCCGCGAGCTGCGCACTGAGCGTTTTATGAAGATCGTTTCGCTTGCTCCTGAGGTGATCTGATATGGAAAAATTTCGAAAAGGCGATGAGGTCATCGTCTTGACCGGCAAAGATAAAGGCAAACGGGGTGTGGTATCGCGCCGCGTTGGCCCCGAGCATCTCTTGGTCGAAGGCGTCAATGTCGTGAAGAAACATGTCCGCCCCAACCCGATGAAAAATACGACCGGCGGCATTGAATCGAAAGCGATGCCAATTAATCAATCGAATGTGGCCATCTTTAACCCAGCCACGCAGAAGGCGGATCGCGTGGGCGTGAAGACCGAGGGCGAGAAAAAAGTCCGCGTCTTTCGCTCTAACGGCGAGCCGCTCCCAAATCCCAACGTGGCGTAACGCAAAGGAAACATCATGGCGCGTTTGCAAGCACATTACCGGGAAAAAATTGTTCCAGAGCTCAAGTCAAAGTTTGGCTACAAGAGCGTGATGGAAGTGCCCCGGCTGACCAAGATCACCCTGAATATGGGCCTGTCCGAGGCCGTGGCCGATAAGAAAATTATTGAGCATGCGGTGGGCGATATGACAAAAATCGCCGGCCAAAAGCCGGTCGTCACCAAGGCCCGCAAAGCGATTGCTGGTTTCAAAATTCGCGAGGGCTATCCGATCGGCTGCATGGTCACGCTGCGCGGATCCCGGATGTATGAATTCCTGGACCGTTTCATCACCATCGCACTGCCCCGTGTCCGCGATTTCCGCGGTATTTCGGGCAAGGCATTCGATGGCCGTGGCAACTACAACATCGGCGTGAAAGAGCAAATCATCTTCCCCGAGATTGAGTACGACAAAATCGACACCCTGCGTGGACTGAACATCAGTATTACCACCACGGCAAAGACCGACGAAGAAGCAAAGGCGCTGCTGACTGCCTTCCGCTTCCCTTTCCGCAACTAATTCACGGACCCCTGAGGACAATCTCATGGCAAAGCTGTCATTAATCAATCGCGAGAAAAAGCGCGAGATGCTGGTTAAGAAATATGCGGCAAAGCGCGCAGCGCTTCACACCGTTATTGCAGACCAGTCTAAATCCGAAGAAGAGCGCTACGAGGCGCGGCTGGCGTTGCAGAAACTGCCCCGCAATTCGAACCCCACGCGTCTTCGCAACCGTTGTGAGCTGACGGGCCGTCCGCGCGGCACGTTCCGAATGTTTGGGCTCGGCCGGGCCAAGATCCGCGAAATTGCGTTCCGCGGTGAAGTCCCTGGCCTGACCAAGGCCAGCTGGTAAGAGGGGAATCCGATATGAGCATGAGTGATCCCATTGCCGATATGTTTACCCGTATTCGCAACGCCCAGCGGGTGGAGAAGCCCTCTGTGGCGATGCCGGCATCGAAGTTGAAAATCGCAATCGCGACCCTGCTGAAGGACGAAGGCTACATTGAACATTTCAATGTCCATCAGTCCGGCGCCAAATCTGATCTGGAGATCGGCCTGAAGTATCACGCCGGCCGCCCTGTGATTGAGCGCATTGAGCGGGTCAGCCGTCCCGGCCTGCGCATTTATAAAAACCGCCACCAGCTGCCCACTGTCATGAATGGCCTGGGCGTGGCGATTGTTTCCACGCCCAAGGGCCTGATGACCGATCGTAAAGCCCGCGCAACCGGGCTGGGCGGTGAAGTCATCGGCATCGTTGCGTAAGGGGAATCAACATGTCACGTATTGCGAAATACCCTGTTGCCCTGCCCTCGGGTACCGAGGCCATCATCTCGGCGGATGCCATCACGGTCAAAGGCCCACTCGGCTCGCTGACCCAGGCCTTGAAGGGTGAGGTCGACGTCAAGCTCGACAGCGGAACCATTACCTTTGCTGCCAAAGACAGTTCGCGCCATGCCAAAGCAATGAGCGGCACGGTGCGGGCCTTGGTGGCCAATATGGTCCACGGCGTATCGAAGGGCTTTGAGCGCAAGCTCAGCCTCGTTGGTGTGGGCTATCGCGCCCAGGCCCAAGGCGACGCGCTGAATCTTTCGCTGGGCTTTTCTCACCCCGTGGTTCACAAAATGCCGAAAGGCATTAAGGCGGAGACTCCGACCCAGACTGACATCGTGATCAAAGGCATTGATCGACAGCAGGTGGGCCAGGTGGCCGCCGAAGTCCGCGCCTATCGTCCGCCCGAGCCCTACAAAGGCAAAGGCGTTCGGTATGTGGACGAGGTGGTGGTCATTAAAGAGACCAAGAAAAAATAAATCGCCTCAAGACAAGAGCAGATCAGGAATTCGATCATGGATAAAAAACAAAGCAGACTCCGTCGTGCACGTCAGACCCGCCTCAAGATTGCGCAGCTGCGGGTCAATCGTCTGGCAGTGCATCGGACCAATACCCACATCTACGCCAGCATCATCGATGCTTCAGGCTCCAAGATTCTGGTGTTCGCCTCAAGCCTTGAGCCGGAGCTGCGTAAAACCCTGGCCGGCAAGGGCAGCAATATCGCGGCGGCAACAGCAGTTGGCAAGCGCGTTGCCGAAAAAGCCAAGGCCGCTGGCATTACCAGTGTTGCGTTTGATCGCTCAGGCTTTAAGTACCACGGCCGTGTGAAGGCCTTAGCCGATGCCGCCCGCGAAGGCGGACTGCAGTTCTGATCTCGCAACGACAACTCGGAGCTTTCTAATGGCAAAGATGCAAGCAAAAGTGACCACCGAAGACCGTGATGACGGAATGCGCGAGAAGATGATCTCCGTGAACCGCGTCACCAAGGTCGTCAAGGGTGGCCGTATTCTCGGATTCGCCGCGTTGACGGTGGTGGGTGATGGCGATGGCCGCATTGGCATGGGCAAGGGCAAGTCCCGTGAGGTGCCGGTCGCAGTCCAGAAGGCGATGGATGAGGCCCGCCGCAAGATGATCAAAATCCCCTTAAAAGGTGGCACCTTTCATCACAGCGTGACCGGCAAGCACGGCGCTTCGACCGTGATGATTTCACCTGCACAAAAAGGTACCGGCATCATTGCGGGTGGTCCGATGCGGGCCATCTTTGAAGTGCTGGGCGTGACCGACGTGGTCGCCAAGAGCCTCGGCTCTACCAACCCTTACAACATGGTGCGTGCAACCTTAAATGGTCTGCGCCATATGCAGACGCCTGCCGAGGTCGCCAACAAGCGCGGCCTGTCGGTCGAGCAGATGCTGAACTGACCGGAGCGCTCTTATGGAAAAGAAAACCCTCAAGGTGACGCTGGTTAAAAGCCCGATTGGCACGCGCGAGTCCCATCGCGCGACGGTCCTCGGCCTGGGCTTAAAAAAGCTTCATCAGAGCCGCACGCTGGAAGACACACCGGCAGTGCGCGGCATGATTAATAAAGTCTCTTACCTCGTGCGGGTGGAGTAACACCATGACTGAACAGAACAAAGATTCGATGCGCCTAAACACCATCGCCCCGGCCGAGGGTTCGAAGCATCCCAAGCGCCGTGTGGGCCGCGGTATCGGCTCTGGCCTCGGCAAGACAGCAGGCCGTGGACACAAGGGCCAGAAATCACGCTCCGGCGGTTTTCATAAAGTGGGTTTTGAGGGCGGCCAGATGCCCCTGCATCGTCGCCTGCCAAAGCGCGGGTTCAAGGCGCCCTTTGCCCGTTTTAATGCCGAAGTGCGGCTTTCTGATTTGCAGGCCCTGCCGATTGATGAGATTGATCTTCTGGCGCTCAAGCAGGCCGGCATCGTCAACGAACTGACCCGTGCTGCAAAAGTAATTAAGTCGGGGGAGCTCTCTCGTAAGGTCACCCTCCGAGGTCTGAGCGCGACCGCTGGGGCCAAAGCAGCGATCGAAGCCGCCGGCGGCAAGGTGGAACCCCTGCCCGAGGCCGCCCCGGTCAAGAAGCTGCCGAAGAAATCGGCCTGATTCAACGTCGCACAAGGGATCCTGATTCATGGCCGTTGCCAACGCTCTGAAAACCGACCGTTACGCCGATCTGCGTAAGCGGCTGGTCTTTTTGTTGCTGGCACTGGTGGTCTATCGGATCGGTGCCCATATTCCGGTGCCCGGCATTGACCCCGATCAGCTGGCCCAGCTGTTTAAGTCACAGGCCGGCGGCATTCTTGGGCTGTTCAATATGTTTTCGGGGGGCGCCTTGTCGCGCTTTACCGTATTTGCCTTGGGCATCATGCCGTACATCTCTGCGTCGATCATTATGCAGCTGATGACGGTGGTCTCGCCCCACCTTGAGGCCCTGAAAAAAGAGGGCGAAGCAGGCCGCAGAAAAATCACGCAGTACACACGCTATGCCACCGTTGGTTTGGCGATTGTTCAGGCCATCGGAATTTCGGTGGCCCTCGAGTCCCAGCCTGGTCTGGTGGTGGATCCGGGCCTGATGTTTCGATTTGTGACGGTGGTATCCCTGGTCACCGGCACCATGTTTTTGATGTGGCTCGGCGAGCAGATCACCGAGCGTGGCCTGGGCAATGGCATCTCAATCATCATCTTCGCAGGTATCGCCGCAGGTCTGCCGAGTGCCCTGGGCGGACTCTTTGAGCTTGTGCGAACCGGCTCCATGAGCGCAATCGTGCTGCTCTTTATCGTATTTCTAGTTGTGCTGGTGACCGCATTCGTTTGTTTTGTTGAGCGTGGACAGCGCAAGATTCTGGTGAATTACGCCAAGCGCCAGGTGGGCAATAAAGTCTATGCGGGCCAGACCTCTCATCTGCCGTTAAAGCTCAATATGTCGGGCGTTATTCCGCCGATTTTTGCCTCCAGCATCATTCTCTTTCCCGCCACATTGTCGTCTTGGTTCAGTTCGGGCGAGGGCGGCATGCGCTGGCTGTCGGACATCGCGGCATCGTTATCGCCTGGGCAGCCGCTCTACATCGCCTTGTACGCGGCCGCAATTGTCTTTTTCTGCTTTTTCTACACCGCCCTGGTGTTTAACAGCAAAGAGACCGCCGATAACCTGAAAAAATCAGGCGCCCTTATTCCGGGAATTCGTCCGGGCGATCAGACCGCGAAATTTATCGACAAGATTCTGATGCGCCTGACCCTGGTGGGCGCGGCCTACATCACTCTGGTCTGCATGCTGCCCGAGTTTTTGGTGTTGAAGTGGAATGTGCCGTTTTACTTCGGTGGCACCTCGTTGCTGATTATCGTGGTGGTCACGATGGACTTCATGGCGCAGGTGCAGGCCTACATGATGTCGCAGCAGTACGACAGCCTGCTGAAGAAGTCGCATTTCAAAACAGGAGGGTTCGCGCGGTAATGGCGAAAGATGATGCGATACAGATGCAGGGAGAGGTCATTGAGAACCTGCCCAATGCGACGTTTCGCGTGAAATTGGAAAACGGCCATGTCGTTCTGGGCCATATCTCCGGCCGGATGCGGATGCACTACATCCGTATTCTTCCCGGCGATAAGGTCACGGTCGAGATGACCCCCTACGATTTAACCCGCGCACGGATTGTGTTCCGTGCCAAGTAAGAAAAGAGGAAACGGCCTATGAAAGTGTTGGCATCCGTTCGGCGTATCTGCCGTAACTGCAAGATTATTCGTCGCCATGGCGTGGTCCGCGTGATCTGTACAGATCCGCGTCACAAGCAGCGCCAGGGCTAACTTTAGGGAAATCAGGAGCACACCATGGCACGTATTGCCGGCATCAACATCCCGAACCATCAACATGCAGAGATCGGCCTGACCGCGATCTTCGGCATTGGACGCCCCCGGGCCCGCGATATTTGCGACGCGGCTGGCGTTCCCTATGCGAAGAAAGTCAAGGATCTGACCGATGACGAGCTCGAGCGTCTGCGGGCCGAGGTCGGAAAACTCACCACCGAGGGCGACCTGCGCCGTGAGGTTTCAATGAGCATCAAGCGGCTCATGGACCTCGGCTGCTATCGCGGCATGCGTCATCGCCGAGGCCTGCCGGTTCGCGGCCAGCGGACCCGCACCAACGCGCGTACCCGAAAAGGCCCGAAAAAGGCCGCAGCGTCACTGAAGAAATAAGTCTCGAGAGGCAAGATCATGGCAAAAGCAGGCACGACGACTGGCGCATCACAGCGCACCCGTAAAAAAGTTCGTAAAAACGTAACTGACGCGGTGGCGCACATCCATGCGTCATTTAACAACACCATCATCACCATCACTGACCGGCAGGGCAATGCGCTTTCCTGGGCCAGCAGCGGCGGTGCGGGATTTAAAGGCTCGCGTAAAAGCACGCCGTTTGCGGCCCAGGTGGCTGCCGAGTCCGCTGGCCGTGTGGCCCTCGAGTGTGGTGTGAAAAACATCGAGGTCCGCATTACGGGCCCCGGCCCCGGCCGTGAGTCGACGGTGCGTGCGCTGAATGCGCTGGGCATCAAGGTGACACAGATTTCGGATATCACACCGGTGCCGCACAACGGCTGCCGGCCCCCGAAGCGCCGTCGCATTTAATTTTTGTAGTACAGGCCCCGGCCGCTTCTGCGGGCCGGGTTATTGAAAGACCACCGTCGGAGATTGCTCTGACATTTCGCAGCCGTTGTAATGCTGCGTTTTTCGAAAAAGGAATCGAAGTGGCACGTTATTCTGGACCACGTTGTAAGTTATCTCGGCGAGAAGGCACTGACCTTGGGCTGAAAAGCGCCCGACGCTCTCTTGACTCAAAATGTAAGCAAGACAGTAAGCCCGGCCAGCATGGCCGCACTTCAGGCGCGCGTCTGTCGGACTACGGCAAGCAGCTGCGCGAAAAACAAAAAGTAAAGCGCATCTACGGCATGCTGGAGCGCCAGTTCCGCCGTTATTTTGCCAATGCCAGCCAGGCCAAGGGCAATACGGGCGAGAGCCTGCTGCAGTTACTAGAGTCGCGGCTCGATAACGTCGTGTATCGCATGGGCTTTGGTTCGACCCGGGCCGAGGCCCGTCAGCTGGTCAGCCATCGGTCCATTCTGGTCAATGGCAAGTGCGTGAATATTCCCTCGGCCCATATCCGGCCGAACGATGTCATCTCGCTTACCGACAAATCAAAGGCCCAGGCCCGCGTGATCTCTTCGGTGCAGCTGGCCGAACAGAATGGGTTTCCCGCCTGGGTCTCGGTGGATCCGAAAAAGATGGAGGGTGTTTTCAAACAGCTGCCCGACCGCTCCGATCTGCCTGCCGATATCAATGAGAGCTTGATTGTTGAGTTGTACTCACGCTAATCACCCCGAAGGAACCGTATGCAAACAGCATTTCTAAAGCCGCGCATTATTGAAGTTGAGCCGACTGGTACGAATTCGGCCAAGATCGTGATGGAGCCCTTTGAGCGGGGATTCGGCCACACGCTGGGCAATGCCCTGCGTCGTGTGCTGCTCTCTTCCATGGAGGGCTTCGCACCAACCGAGGTGCAGATCGCAGGCGTGGTCCATGAGTACTCCACGATTGAAGGTGTTCAAGAAGATGTCGTGGATCTGCTGCTCAATCTTAAGGGCGTCGTGTTTGATCTCGAGGGCCGCAATGATGTTCTGATCTCGCTGCGCAAGCAGGGTGGCGGCGTTGTGAAGGCTTCCGATTTTGATCTTCCGCATGATGTCAAAGTGATCAATCCCGATCACGTGCTGGCCCGTGTGTCGGATAACGCCAAACTCGAGTTACAGGTTCGGGTTGAGAAAGGCCGTGGCTATGTGCCAGGCACGCTCAGGACAATGGCTGACGAGGGCAGCCGTGCGATCGGTCGCATCGTGCTGGATGCATCGTTCTCGCCGATTCGTCGCGTGAGCTACACCGTAGAGAGCGCCCGTGTTGAGCAGCGTACCGACCTGGATCGACTGGTCATTGAGGTGCAGACCAATGGCGTGATCAACCCCGAGGATGCCGTTCGTCGGGCAGCCCGAATTCTGGTGGACCAGCTCTCTGTGTTTGCTGCCCTTGAAGGCGGCGAGCAGGTCGCTGAGGCAGGCCGCGGCGTGAGCGTGGATCCGATGTTGCTGCGCCCGGTCGATGATCTGGAGCTCACCGTGCGTTCGGCCAACTGCCTGAAGGCAGAGAGCATTTATTACATCGGTGATTTGATTCAGCGGACTGAAAACGAGCTGCTCAAGACCCCGAATCTTGGCCGTAAGTCGTTAAATGAAATCAAAGAGGTCCTCGCCTCGCGTGGCCTGACTCTCGGCATGAAGCTTGAGAACTGGCCGCCCGCAGGAATGGATCGTTAATTAACAGTAATGACTTCGGGGGCCGTTTCCGGCTCCCGGATGTCTGAGGAGAATTTCATGCGTCACCGTCTCGGATTACGCAAACTAAATCGAACCTCCAGCCATCGGCTGGCGATGCTGCGCAATATGGCCAATGCCCTGCTGCGTCACGAGTCCATCCGGACCACACTTCCCAAGGCCAAAGAGCTGCGCAAGGTGGTTGAGCCCCTGATTACGATGGGCAAGAGTCCAACGCTGGCCAACCGGCGGCTTGCCTTTGATCGGCTCCGCGATCGCGAAATCGTGAGCAAGCTATTTGCAGAGATTGGCCCCCGGTATGCATCGCGTCCAGGCGGCTACTGCAGGATTCTGAAGTTTGGATTCCGGCCCGGCGATAACGCGCCAATGGCCCTCATGGAGTTGGTGGATCGGCCTGAGCCTGCTACTGAGGCTGCCCCGGTTGAGCAGAAGGCTGCCTGAGCAATTCAGCTCTGGCCTTCTTTTAGCCACTTGGCAACGGTGGGTGCAAAATAAGTCAGCACCCCATCGGCACCCGCCCGCTTAAAAGCGAGCATCGACTCCAGAACAACTTTCTTCTCATCCAGCCAGCCATTGGCGCATGCAGCCTTGAGCATGGCGTACTCTCCGCTGACTTGATAAGCAAAGGTTGGCATGCCGAAGGTTTCTTTCACGCGCCAGACAATATCCAGATAAGGCATGCCCGGCTTGACCATCACCATATCGGCGCCTTCTTCGATATCGAGGGCGACCTCACGTAGGGCCTCATCGGTGTTGGCGGGATCCATCTGATAAGTTTTCTTATCGGACTTTCCGAGCTGGGCCGCACTGCCAACGGCATCACGAAATGGCCCATAAAAGGCAGAGGCATATTTGGCCGCATACGACATGATGCGGGTGTGAATCAGCCCCTCGGACTCAAGCGCCCGGCGAATCGCACCGATCCGTCCATCCTGCATATCGGAGGGCGCAACAATATCGACGCCACACCGGGCCTGCGCCAGGGCCTGATCGGTGAGCACCTTGACGGTTTCATCATTGAGGATTCGGCCCGCATCATCAATCAGGCCATCCTGCCCATGGCTGGTGTACGGATCCAGGGCGACGTCGGTCATGATTCCGATCTCAGGCACATGTTTTTTTAGCGACTCAACCGCACGAGGGATCAGCCCTGCGGGATTACAGGCCTCGCGGCCATCTGGCGTTTTTTTGCTGGGGTCGATCACCGGAAATAAGGCCAGCACCGGAATGCCGAGTGCGGCGGACTGCTCGGCGATTGGCAGCAGCCGGTCTAAGCTGACGCGGCTGACCCCGGGCATGGACGGCACAGCCTCGGACTGGTCCCTGCCCTCGGTCAGAAAGACCGGATAGATCAGATCTTTTGCTGACAATGAGTGCTCGCTCACAAGATCTCGGGACCAGGCGTCGCGCCGGTTTCGGCGCATTCTCATCATGGGGAATTGGGCCATGGATCTTATTTCTACTTATCTTGTGTGGTTATTATTGGAAATTTTTCTGTCTTGGACATATCATGAACACAGGCGATTTGTCGTCTCCCGCTTCTCCTCCCTGAGCGGGTGCCTAACCCATTTAGGCGTTCCCGCCCGGCGATCACCTCGCCGGGTTTTTTTTTGCAACCTTCGGCTCTGGCTGGGCAGATGGCAGGTGCCACCATTGTGCAATTTTTTCGACCGCCTCGTCGCGGCCCAGTCGCTGGGAGGCCGAAAAAAGGCTGACCGAGCAGTTTCTTCCCCAGGATGCTTTTTCTGCAGCAATCAGTCTGCGGGCCTGTGCCAGGGCGATCGATTGCGCGTTGCGGGTGAGTTTGTCGGCCTTTGTGAGCAGCACATGAATCGGCCGATTGCGGTGGTCGAACCATTGCAGCATTTGTCGATCAAGCGGGCCGAAGGGATGGCGAATATCCATGACCAGAATCAGGCCAACCAGGCTGGGCCGCGTCTCCAGAAATGTTGCAAGCTCCCGCTGCCAGCGGGCCTTGACTGCCTGGCTGACGGCCGCATAGCCATAGCCCGGCAGATCAACAAGCCGGCCGACCTCCTCCTCGTGGTGGTGCAGGGTGAAAACATTCATCAGCTGGGTGCGCCCTGGGGTTTTGCTGCTGAAGGCGAGCCGTCGGCGGTTGCAGATTAAATTCATGGCCGATGACTTACCTGCATTGGAGCGGCCAGCGATGGCGATCTCGCCGGGGCCGTCGGCGGGCAGTTCGGCTGTTTTCGATGCGCTGGTCAGAAAGCTGATGTTTTGGATCCAATCCTTCAGAGGCGGCATTATTCCGGGGGCTGACGCGGTCATCTCGGCGGTGGACTCGACTAAAATACGACGGTTCAATGTGATCGTTGCTGGGAGTGATTATGCGTTGCAAGTTTGACATGGTTCATAAGCGTCTTAGCGTGCTAGAAAATGCACTGCGGGCATCGTTGTCAGTGGCCTTGCTTTCATCGGCCATGGTGGTGGGCATCTCAACATCGGCAATGGCCGCTGATCCCGTGGCAACAAAGAAACCCGTTGATATCGCCAAAGGCAAGGCAGCGGCAGCAGCGGTCTGCGCAGGCTGTCACATGCCCGATGGCAACAGCTTGATTGCTCAGAACCCGATTCTTGCCGGGCAGCATGCTGCCTACATTGAAAAGCAGCTTGTTAACTTTCGCTTAAAGCCAGGTGCCAAGGCCCCGGAGCGTAACAACGCCATCATGCAGGCCTTTGCCACCATGCTCTCTGAAGAAGACATGCGCAATCTCGGCGCTTTTTATGCATCGCAGACACCGAAATCCGCCTCGCCCAAGCGCAAAGAATTGGTTGCAGCAGGCGAGCGCATTTATCGGGCGGGTGTTCCGGAAAAGGGTTTGCCGGCTTGTGCAGGCTGTCATGGCCCTGGTGCTGCGGGGATTCCTGCCCAGTATCCGAGACTTGCAGGCCAGCATCCGGAATACACCGAGGCCACGCTGAATGCATTCCGCGGCGGCCAGCGCAAAAACAGCAGCCAGATGACCACCATCGCCTCGAAGATGTCGGACGCCGAGGTGGCCGCAGTCTCCGAGTACGTTGCCTCACTGCGCTGATGGCGTGAGCGGCCTGTAGGGCGCGGCCTGTCCGTTCGCTTGCGACGCGCACATGAATCAGACGCCTGCATCCCTTGAAGGGGCCGATTCGTCGGGCCCTTCAACCGCTGGCCTAGAACTCAAAGCCCAACATCCGCTTGTCGCGGAGGCTGTTGAGCTCCTCAGCTCAATGCGTTTTGCAATCTCCGCCCTGGTGGTGGTCTGTATTGCCAGTGCGATTGGCACCATCGTTGGCCAGAATGCGCCCTCTATCAATTATGTGAATCAGTTCGGCGCATTTTGGGCCGAGGTATTTTCTGCGCTCGATGTGGTGCGGGTTTATAACGCCCCCTGGTTTCTGGTTGTCATGGGCCTGATGCTGGTCTCAACGAGCCTGTGTCTGATTCGCAATACACCCAAGATGCTCCGAGAGGCCCGCTCTTGGCGCGACCAGGTCCGTGATTCCACCTTTCCTGCATTTAAGCATCGGGCGGCGGTTGCGCTTGCGTCGTCATCGGCGGAGCAGCGCTTGGCGGAATTTTCATTGGCCCTTCGTGAGCGTGGTTATCGTCTGCGGGCCGCAGCGCCGCAGGCAGCCGGCCGGCTGCCCTTACTGGTTGCGCGCAAGGGCACGTCGAATCGACTGGGTTATATCTCGGCCCATCTCGCGATTGTGGTGATCTCTTTGGGCGGCCTGCTGGACAGCGAATTGCCGCTTCGGACCATGGCCTGGTGGACCGATAAAGCCCCGCTGCAGATGAATCAATTTCAAGGCAATGAAGTTCCGGGCAGCGCACGGCTGCCAGCGCATACGCCGAGCTATCGGGCCAATTCACTGGTTCCCGAGGGCGGCACCACGGATGTTGCGGTGGTATCCCAGGGCAATGGCTCACTGCTCTTGGACCTGCCCTTTGAATTGCATCTCAAGCAGTTTCGTATCGAGTACTACCCCACCGGCATGCCCAAGCTTTTCGCAAGTGATGTCGTTTTAAAGGACAAAGAAACGGGCCAAGAGAAGACCGCCACCATTGAAGTTAACAAGCCCCTGATCCACCGGGGTGTGGCGATTTATCAGTCAAGTTTTGATGATGGCGGCTCCCATCTCAAACTGACTGCGTATCCGATGGCGGGCCCGATCCGCAGCGGACTGCCGGTGGAGCTGACGGTCGGGCAGAGCGTTGGCCTGAAAAATTCCCAGAGCAATCTCTCTTTGGAGCTCACGGGATTTAAGCCGATTAATGTCGAGAACATGGGCGAACCGCCGGATGACCGCGAGGCCGAAGACCCGTTTAAAAAACATGTCGCTACCGTGTTGTCGCCTGCCTTGAATTCCGAAAAATCCAAGCAGCTGCGTAATGTTGGGCCATCGATTAATTACAAGCTTCGCGATGCCAGTGGTCAGGCCAAAGAGTTTCATACCTACATGCTGCCGATCGAGCTTGAGGGCGCGCGGGTCTATCTGGCGGGCGTGCGCAACTCGCCGGATGAGCAGTTTCGTTATCTGCGTATTCCTGCCGACGTAAAAGACTCCCTTGATGAATTCATGCGGCTGCGGGCTGCGATGGCGGATCCGACCCTGCGGGCGGCGGCCTCACGCCGATTCGCGGCCCAGTCGGCGCCTGCAAATGTCTCGGCAACGCTGGCCGAAAGCGCCCAGAAGGCCTTGGAGGCCGTCGCGGAAGGGGGCATCAATCAGTTGGGGCAGCTGCTGGAAAAAACAGTACCCGAGGCCGAGCGCGAGCGGGCTGCCGAGGTCGTGCTGCGGCTTCTCACCGGCGCTTTTTGGGAGCTCTGGCAGCAGGCCCGCACCAAAGATGGCCTTCGGCCCCTTGAGCGCAATGAAGACAATGTCCGGTTTGCACAGCTGGCCCTCAATGCGGTGAGCGATGCCCAGCTCTTTGATGCGCCCCTGCTGGTGGCGCTCAATGATTTTCAAGAGGTCAAGGCCAGTGTGTTTCAAGTCACCCGCTCGCCGGGCAAGACCACCGTCTACATAGGGTGTCTATTGCTCACGCTGGGCGTTTTCGCGATGCTCTATGTCCAGGAGCGTCGGGTCTGGCTGTGGTCTCAGAATCAGGGGGACGAAGTCGAGCTAAAAATGGCCGCCTCGACGCCCCGCCAGACTGTCGATTTTGAAAAGGAATTTACCGCTCTGGCAGCGGTCTTATCGGCCAACGGAGAACGTCGAACATGAATACAGCCTCATCCACATTGAACCCCACTGATGGTTTTTTGATCCGCCGCTGGGGCCTCTGGGATTTAGGCTTCGGCCTGCTGGCTGCCCTTGGGGCAGCCTTTGCCACCCAACGCTATGCCGCATTCATGGACATCTATGAACTTGTCATTCTCTGGTGTTGCGTGCCGGCGGCTGTTTTATTGGGCTATTTCTGGGCCGCGCTTCGGCCGTTTTTTATTGGATGTGCGGCGGCTTCGATCCTTGCAGTGGCAATGTATGGCGGGACTGCGGCGTCCGCAGAAAGTAATTTTCTTTTGAAGTATTTCCTGGCCTCACAGTCCGCCATCCTCTGGATGTGTGCCTTGTTCGCTTTTGCCACTGTTTCGTACTGGGTTGGCCTCTTCGCGCAGGGCCAGACGGCCCTCTGGATGGGCAGCCTGCTGACCTGGTCGGCCTGCGTGATGGGATCGATTGGCCTGCTGGTGCGTTGGTATGAGTCGTATCTGATTAGCCCCGATGTTGGCCATATTCCGGTCAGCAATCTCTACGAAGTCTTCATTTTGTTTGCGGTGATCACCGCGATGTTTTATCTCTACTACGAAGGCCGCTACAAGACGCGCAGCCTGGGTGGGTTTGTCTCGCTCATTATCACTGCTGCAGTCGCATTTTTGCTTTGGTATATCGTGGCCCGTTCTGGCCATGAAATTCAGCCGCTGGTCCCCGCCCTGCAGTCGTGGTGGATGAAGATTCATGTGCCCGCCAACTTTGTGGGCTACGGCACGTTTTCCTTGGCGGCCATGGTGGGCTTTGCGTATCTGATTAAAGAAAATGCCCACACGACTTCCACCTGGAAGCTTGCACCATTGTTTATTCTTGGCGTGCTCCTGTGTGCTGAGCCGCTGGTCTTTCGTCGCTCAGGCCTGCCCGATTACTGGGCCCTGTATTTCGGATTTTCTGCAGCCTTTATCGGCGCCGTGATTGCGTTGCGACGACGCATCGGCGCAGCCCTTCCGGCCCTTGAGGTGCTGGACGATGTCATGTATCGGGCCATTGCAGTGGGCTTTGCATTTTTTACCGTCGCCACCATTCTCGGAGCGCTCTGGGCAGCGGAGGCCTGGGGAACGTATTGGCAGTGGGACCCCAAGGAGACCTGGGCGCTGATTGTCTGGCTGAATTACGCTGCCTGGCTGCATCTGCGCATGATGAAGGGCCTGCGGGGCCAGGTGGCCGCCTATTGGTCCTTGATCGGTTTGCTGATTACTGGATTTGCATTTCTCGGTGTGAACATGTTCCTCTCTGGATTGCATTCCTATGGCACGCTCTGATGCAAAGCGTTTAATCCGCGGCGATCACCTGTCGGGCCAGATCACGCCCGAATCGGTGGTTCATCGCCGGCGCGCGATTCTGCTGGCTGGTGCTGCACTGACTGCAGCAGGCCCGGGCCTGCTGCAGGCCTCGACACCGAAGCCCGCCTCTGCCTATGCACCACTTGCCGCAAAGCCGAGTCGCTACTCGATTCTTGAGCGGCCCGTGCCGTTTGAAGAGGCATCCACCTATAACAATTTCTATGAATTCGGCCTCGAAAAGGAAGACCCTGCAGAGCGGGCTCCGGGTCGTCTGAAGACTTCACCATGGAAAGTCACTGTTGAGGGCTTGGTCGCACGGCCTCGCGAATTCGATATTGACGAATTAAGAAAGCTTGCGCCGATGGAGGAGCGCATCACGCGCCTGCGCTGTGTCGAGGGCTGGTCCATGGTGATTCCTTGGGTGGGCTATTCGCTGTCAGAGTTGATTCGGCGGGTCCAGCCGCTGGGCTCTGCAAAATTTATTGAATTCACCACCCTGGCGGATCCTAAGCAGATGCCGGGCCTGTCTTACCGTGCCCTGCGTTGGCCTTATCGCGAGGGCCTGCGCATGGATGAGGCCCAGCATCCATTATCACTGCTGACCTTTGGCATGTATGGCGTGATGTTGCCGGAGCAAAATGGTGCGCCACTTCGGCTCATGGTGCCGTGGAAGTATGGCTTTAAGAGTAGCAAGTCGATTGTCAAGATTCGGTTTGTAGAAACCCAGCCACCAACACTCTGGACACTCACTGCGCCAAAAGAATACGGCTTTTACGCCAATGTAAATCCCGAGGTCGCCCATCCACGCTGGTCACAGGCCACAGAGCGCGTCTTGGGCACTGATGCCTTGTTTGCCCCCCGGCGCAAGACCGAGCTCTTTAATGGTTACGCGGATCTGGTGGCACCGATGTATGCGGGCATGGATCTGAAGACCTTTTATTGATGTCACCGCGAACTGCATGGCAGCTGATCTGGCTGCTCTGCGCACTGCCGTTGGCCGATCTCGTATTTCGGATTGCAGCCCAACAGCTGGGGGCCAATCCGCAGGAGGCAATTCTGAGAGCGACGGGCCTTTGGAGTCTGACGCTGCTTCTGGTCACACTCGGTGTAACGCCGTTTCGCCAGTGGCTGCGCTGGCCTGAATTGATTCCGTTGCGAAGAATGCTGGGCCTGTGGGCGTTCGGTTACGCCTGTATTCATCTGCTTGCATTCTGGGCCTTCGAGCATGATTTTGATCTGGCTGGTGTTGCCGCTGATGCATTCAAGCGGCCATTCGTGACGGTAGGGCTGCTGTCATTTGGACTCATGCTGCCAATGGCCTTGACCTCCAATACCGCCGCAATGCGACGCCTCGGCCGCGGATGGAAACGGCTACACCGTGTTATCTATGCAATTGCACTCTTGGCGTGCGTGCATTTTTTTCTACATCGGGCCGGCAAGAGCAACTTTATTGATCCAGCGATCGCAAGCGCGGTCGTGCTGATCCTTTTGGGATCAAGAATTTATTTTCGAAGATAGTCGGGAATCGATTCGGCCGCGATGAGGTCGGTGAACTCCTCTCGTCGGCGAATCAGGTGGGCCTGGCCCTGCACATCAATCAATACCTCGGCAGCCCTCGGGCGGCTGTTGTAGTTCGAACTCATACTCATGCCGTAGGCGCCTGCTGAGAGCACCGCGAGCAGGTCGCCAGCGGAAAGCGCAAGCCGGCGGTCTCGGGCCATCCAGTCGCCACTCTCGCAGACCGGTCCGACCAGATCCCAGATGGCTTCCGGTGCGGCCGAGGGCGTGACTGCGACGACGCCATGCCATGCCTCATACAGCGCAGGCCGCATCAGATCGTTCATGGCGGCATCGATAATCGCAAAATTCTTGTGTGGCCCCGGCTTTAATAAATCAACGCGCGTGAGCAGCACACCGGCATTGCCGACAATGGCCCGGCCAAATTCAAACAGGATTTCGGGCCGAGGACTGCGGCGTGTCTGCTGCCATTGCTGCAGCCGATCAAAAACCGCTGACAGAAGTGCCGCAGGCGTGGGCGGCGTCTCATCGTCATAGCAGATGCCCAGGCCGCCACCGAAATCAAGATGTTGAATCTCAATGCCTGCAGCGCTGAGCCGATCGGCAAGCGCAAGCACGCGATCCACGGCCTGCAGAAAGGGCGACAGGCTCGTGATCTGTGAGCCGATATGGCAGTCGATACCCGCGATCTGCACGCAAGGCATTGCCTTGGCCTGCCGATAGACCGCCTCGGCCTGATCCATGGGAATACCAAACTTATTTTCTTTGAGGCCTGTTGAGATATAGGGATGGGTCTTCGCATCGATATCGGGATTGACACGCAGTGAGATCGGCGCCACCCGCTTCAGTCGGGCTGCCACCTCTGCAACCCGATGCAGTTCCGCCTCGGATTCAATGTTGATGCATTTGATGTTGGCAGCTAAGGCGGCCGCGATCTCGGAGTCGGCTTTCCCAACCCCAGAAAACACGATTCGATCGGGCTGCCCTCCTGCCGCGAGCACCCGCTGGAGTTCGCCTACCGAAACAATGTCAAAGCCCGCACCCTGGGCGGCCAGCAGCGCAATTAAAGCGAGATTGGAATTCGCTTTTAACGCATAACAGATGAGCGCATTTTTCTCTGCGGCAGCTGCCGCGAATTGCTGATACGCCTGAAGCAGTGTCCGCTCGGAATAGACATAACAAGGCGTGCCAAAGGCCTGAGCAATCTCGGTCAGTGGCCGGCCCTCACAGCAAAGTACGCCGGCTGAATTGCGATGAAAACGCGTCCCTGCAAGGGGGCCAGAGGATGCGGCGGTAGCATTCATTTTTTTGGCGGCGGTGTCGACACGTTGGCGGGCGGACTGGATGATGCAGGGTCGGCTGCGTTGGCCGCTGCTGGTGCAGGAAACTGGGGCTTGGGCAGGGTAAGCGGCCCCTTTTGACCGCAGCCGACTAGAATCATCGCCATTAAGGGCGCGAGCCGATAGCCTAAGTTGCGCTTTCTATTCATGGAAGAGAAGTATGACCGAAACTGAATTTCTGGATCAGGCCGCCAAGGTCTGGGATGCAATCGAACGAAGGGCGGATGCATGGTCGCAGGACGACGACACTGAAATTGAATCAGGCCGTCATGGGCCCGTCCTGGAATTGGAGTTTCCCTCCGGCCGAAAGCTGGTCTTGAATTTGCAGACCCCGATGCAGCAGATTTGGCTTGCTTCGCCGCGCGGCGCATTTCATTTTGGATGGCAAGAGGGCGCCTGGATCGACACACGCTCGGGATCTGATTTTTGGAAGGTCTTTATGGAGCAGGCCAGCCTGGAGGCAGGCCGGCAGTTGGCCGACACCGACTAGGCCGTTTTATCTCAGGCCAACACTGGCCACACCGACGCCCGGCCGGCTCTCCTGGGTGTAGAACTCGCCCCCGATATTCAGTACGCCATTGGGCATCGCGCGACTGCTGGCGGGCGCCTTGGCAAGCGCGACTCTGGCGAACTCCATCCAGATGGGCAGCGCAAGGCCGCCGCCGGTCTCGCGGTCGCCCAATTTTCTTGGCTGATCAAAACCCACCCAGGCCACTCCCACCATGCTGGCGTTATAGCCCGCGAACCAGGCATCCATGGAGTCATTGGTCGTGCCCGTTTTGCCTGCCAGATCCGCGCGTCCCAGAGACAGGGCCCGCATCGCCGTTCCCGATCGCACGACCTCCTGCATCATGCTGTCGGCAATAAAGACATGCCGTGGGTCCATCACCCGCTGACTCTCATTGCCTGCCTTGGTCGGCTGCGCCTTGGCCACGGTTTTTCCCTTGAGATCGACGATGCGATCGATCAGGTAGGGATTAATCCGAAATCCGCCATTGGCAAAAACGGCATAGCCACCCGCCATTTGCATCAGGCTAACCGAGCCTGCGCCGAGCGCCATGGTGAGGTAGGGCGGATTCTTTTCGGGCTCAAATCCGAATCGTGTGATGAAGTCTTGCGCATATCGGGGGCCGATGGAGTGCAGCACACGGATCGAGACCATATTCTTCGATTTGGCCAAGCCGGTTCGCATACTCATCGGGCCATCAAATTTCCCATCGTAATTTTTGGGCTCCCAGGCCTGGCCGCCGGTCTGGCCTGGATCAAACTGCACCGGCGCATCGTTGATGATGGTGGCCGGAGAAAACCCCCGATTCAAAGCGGCTGCATAGATAAAGGGCTTAAACGCAGACCCCGGCTGCCGCCAGGCCTGTGTGACACGGTTAAATTTATTGCGATTGAAGTCAAAGCCTCCCACCAGTGCGCGGACCGCGCCTGTCTGGGGATTCAGTGCCACAAAGCCGGATTCGACTTCCGGCATTTGTGTAATTTCAAAGTTGTTATCGGCCAGTCGCACAATGCGAACGACCGCGCCACGCCGCAGACGCTTTGCCGGCGGTGCCACCGAGGACAGGCCGGGGCCTGCAAACTTTAATCCATCACCCGAGATCTCGATCCGTTGGCCGCGGGCCCGACGAACCACGACCTTCGTATCGCTGACATCAATCACGATTGCAGTCAGCAGTTCATCGCTATCGGGCCGATCGTTTAAGGCGTCTTCGATCGCATCCTCTTGGGCGTCGCGCGCGCTTGGCAGTGTGATAAATGCCTCAGGCCCACGCCAGCCTTGGCGCCGGTCGTACTCCATCAGGCCATTGCGGACCGCTTTATGAGCGGCCCGCTGCTCTTCGGCTGTGATCGTGGTGTAGACCGTCAGGCCGCGGGTGTAGGCCTCTTCTTTGTATTGATCAAAGACCAGCTGGCGAACCATCTCAGCGATGTAGGGGGCCCGCACTGGAAAATCATCGATTCGGCCGATGACCGTGATTTTTTCTTTTTTCGCGGCCTCGGCCTGCCGTGGGTTAATGAGGCCAAGCTTCTCCATTCGGCCGAGCACGTAATGCTGCCGCAGCGTTGCCCGCCGCATATTGGCAGCTGGGTTAAATGCCGAGGGTGCCTTGGGCAGGCCCGCCAGCATGGCGGCCTCAGCCAGCGTGATTTGTGAGATCTCTTTGCCGAAATAGGTCTGTGAGGCCGCGGCAAAACCGTAGGCCCGCTTGCCCAGATAAATCTGATTTAAGTAAAGCTCAAGAATCTGATTCTTGGTGAGCTTGCGCTCGATTTCAGAGGCGAGCAGCACCTCATAGATTTTTCTTGTGAATGTTTTTTCTGATGATAGAAAAAAGTTTCTCGCGACCTGCATGGTGATGGTGCTGGCCCCCTGGGACTTGCTGCCGGAAAACACGTTGGCGACCATGGCACGGGCAATGCCGAGAAAATCGATGCCACGGTGCTGAAAGAAGGAGTCGTCTTCGGCGGCCAGAATGGCCTGCACCAGGACCTTGGGCACGTCGGGCAGCCGGACCAGGCTGCGACGCTCTTCGCCAAACTCTCCGATCAGCACGCCATCGGCCGTCAGGACACGCAGCGGCATTTTCGGCTGGTAATCTGCCACGGCATTAATCGGCGGCAGTCGGGGGGTGGCCAGGGCGATCACCAGCAGGCCGATGGCCACAACTGCCACCAATGCCGCAATAAGAATTCCGAGCCAACGCAGGACCACTCCCATAAGCGCAAGTGTATCGCCTGCTAGACTGCATTCCATGCGAAACATCGTGTTTATTGGCCTCATGGGCGCTGGAAAAACCACCGTGGGCAAGCGGCTGGCCAAGCGCCATGGGCTGCCGTTTCTGGATACGGATCAGGAAATTGAGCGGCGCTGTGGCGCGAGTGTCTCGACCATTTTTGATCTGGAGGGCGAGGCCGGTTTTCGCCGGCGTGAAGCAAAAATGATTGCGGAGGCGATGGCCCTTCAGGACACAGTCGTGACCACGGGCGGCGGCGCAATTTTGTTGGAAGAAAATCGCAAGGCCCTCAGCCAAGGATTTGTGATCTATCTGGATGCACAGCCGCAGCATCTCTGGACCCGTCTTAAGCTCGACACCAGCCGGCCGCTTTTAAAACAATCCTCTGATCCGCGGGCTGCCCTGGAGGCGCTTTACCGGGATCGCGATTCCCTTTATCGCGCGATTGCGAATCTGATTGTTCCCACGACCCGTGCCTCGGTGACGGTCGTCATGCGCGCGATTGAGCAGGGCCTTAGTGATGCAGGATATTTCCATCATGAAAACGCTTAAGGTGTCACTTGGTGATCGGAGTTATCCGATCTGGATTGGTTCGGGCGTCAATCGTCTGCAGTCGTGTTGGCAGGAGGCGCTGGCACCGGGCCGTGTTGCCCTTGTTACCAATGATCGCGTTGGCCCCCTGTATGCCGAGGCAATCGCGCAGCAGCTGCGCGAGTGGAAATTTTCAGTCGTGGTGATTCAGCTGCCGGATGGTGAGCAGACCAAAGACTGGCAGCATCTGAATCTGATTTTTGATCAGCTGATGGCACATCGATTTGAGCGTGGCGAGACACTCGTGGCACTCGGCGGCGGTGTTATCGGTGATATGGCAGGCTTTGCGGCGGCCTGCTATCAGCGCGGCATGCGATTCGTTCAGGTACCGACAACGCTGCTTGCGCAGGTGGATTCATCGGTCGGTGGAAAGACCGCAATCAACCACCCGCTGGGCAAAAATATGATCGGCGCTTTTTATCAGCCCGCCGCAGTGCTGATTGACACTGACACACTGGCCACCTTAGCCCCCCGTGAGTTCAGCGCTGGTCTTGCGGAAGTCATTAAGTACGGCTGTATTTTGGATGCTGAATTTTTTTCTTGGCTTGAGCAATCCATTGATGCTTTGCTTGCGCGCGAGCCCGCCGCACTGACGACAGCCATTACGCGTTCCTGCGAACTGAAGGCCCAGGTCGTGGCGGCCGATGAGCGCGAGTCAGGCCTGCGGGCGATTTTGAATTTTGGCCATACCTTTGGCCATGCCATCGAGGCGGGCTTAGGCTTCGGGTCCTGGCTGCATGGTGAGGCGGTCGGCTGCGGTATGGTCTTGGCAGCCGATCTCTCGCGCCGACTCGGCGGCATTACTGCGGAGCAGCAGCAGCGTATTGTTCGGCTGGTAGCCCGGGCAGGCCTTCCCGTTGTTCCACCGAAATGGCCCGTGGCCCGCTACCTTGAGCTGATGTCGCATGACAAAAAGGCCCAGTCCGGCCGAATTCGTTATGTGGTGCTGCGCAGCATGGGCGCTGCAGAGACTTCGGCGGTCGAATCGGAACTGATCGCTGAGGTGATAGAAAAAGCGATTGCATCGGGGTCAGACTCAGGCGCATGATGTAGACGATTAGTGCCCAAGAGGAAGCCATGGCGCGACAGGCCCGTGATGCACGTCCCGGAAGAACCTATCACTTGGTTCAGCGTGGGCATGATCGTGCCGAGATTTTTCGGGACGACCAGGATCGCAAGTCTTACCTCGAATCTTTTCTTCAGGCCGCGGTAAGTTTTGGCCTGCGCGTGCATGCATTTTGTTTGTTAAAAAGCGAGGCCCACTGGCTGGTCACGCCACAGCGTGCGGATGCCATGGCCGATGTCGTTCAGCAGGTTGGCCGCAGCTATGTCCGGCGATTTAATTCTCGGTGGTCACGGCAGGGCACGCTCTGGGAGGGCCGTTACCGCGCATATTGGATTGATGAGCCGGCCTTTGGACTCTTGGTGCAGCGGGCAATCGAATGCCTTCCTGCGCGTGAAGGCCTGTGCAGTCGGCCCGCCGACTGGGCCTGGTCAAGCCTGGCCAGCCATCTTGGACAGATGCCCGAGCCACGGCTGACCGCACTTCCGACCTATTGGTCAATGGGCAATACGCCCTTTGAGCGGGAGGCCAAATATTCCGGGGTCTTCGATCAGGCCCTGGCCGAAGACATTTGGGAAAACATCCGACGCGGGCTGGCCAGTGGCCGACCATGGGCCACCGAGCAGCTGATGGCCAGTCTTTCGGCAGAGGAGCGGGCCCGATGGGTCCGCAGGCCACGGGGCAGGCCGTCTAAGGGCAACGGGGAATTCTAATGAAATTATATGTCCCCTATTTTTATTGAAGATTGACACAGGCCTCTTTAAATTATAGTCTGACCCCAAATAAAATTCAGTTTTTACAAGGCTTTAAGAGCGATTTTTTCTTGATGTGATGGCGGGCCCACGGCTATAGTTATCGGCCCGAAAACTTATTGCCACGCATCATGATCTCCGCCCAAGGCCTCTACGACCCCCGAAACGAACACGACTCCTGCGGCGTCGGTTTTGTCGCCCATATCAAGGGCAGCAAATCCCACGAGATCGTCAGCCAGGGCCTGCTCATTCTTCGCAATCTTGATCATCGGGGCGCTGTTGGCGCCGACGCGCTCATGGGCGATGGCGCGGGCATTCTGATTCAGATTCCCGATGCATATTTCCGAGAGGAAATGACCAAGCAGGGCGTGGCCCTGCCGCCGCCGGGGGAGTACGGCGTGGGCCAGGTGTTTTTGCCGAAAGAGCGCGCCTCTCGGCTGGCCTGCGAACAGGAATTAGAGCGTGCCGTTCGGGCCGAAGGCCAGGTGGTTTTGGGCTGGCGTGATGTGCCCACCAATCGTGACATGCCGATGTCACCCCGTGTGCGCGACAAAGAACCCGTGATGCGGCAGATTTTTATCGGACGTGGCGCCGATGTGATTGTGCAAGATGCGTTGGAGCGCAAGCTTTACGTCATACGCAAGACCGCCTCGAGTGCGATTCAGCGACTTCGGCTCACGCACAGCCAAGAGTATTACGTGCCCAGCATGTCGAGCCGCACCATTGTCTACAAGGGCCTGCTGCTTGCCGATCAGGTCGGCGACTATTACCTGGATCTCCAAGATTCGCGCTGCACTTCGGCCCTGGCCCTGGTCCATCAGCGTTTCTCTACCAACACCTTCCCACAGTGGGCACTGGCCCATCCTTATCGAATGGTGGCCCACAACGGTGAGATCAACACCGTCAAGGGCAATTACAACTGGATGCGGGCCCGCGAGGGTGTGATGAGCTCGCCCGTGCTGGGCGCGGATTTGCAAAAGCTTTATCCGATCAGTTTTGCAGGCCAATCGGATACGGCGACCTTCGATAACTGTCTTGAGCTGCTGGTGGCCTCCGGATATCCGATGGCCCAGGCGGCCATGATGATGATTCCCGAGCCCTGGGAGCAGCACGCCACTATGGACGAAACGCGTCGGGCGTTTTATGAGTACCACGCCGCGATGCTGGAGCCCTGGGATGGCCCCGCCTCCATCGTGTTTACCGATGGACGGCAGATTGGTGCGACCCTGGATCGCAATGGTCTGCGGCCCTCGCGCTACTGCATTACAGATGACGATCTGGTGATCATGGCTTCTGAGTCGGGCGTCTTGCCGATGCCCGAGTCCAAGATCGTCCGCAAGTGGCGACTGCAGCCGGGGAAAATGTTTTTGATTGATCTTGAGCATGGCCGAATGATCAATGACGAGGAGCTCAAGTCCTCGTTGAGCAAAGCCAAGCCATACAAGCAGTGGATCGAGAATCTTCGCATCCGGCTCGATTCCTTGGGCCAGGCCGATCGCTCCCCGGAGATTGGGCCAAGCAGGGTCAGTCTGTTGGATCGGCAGCAGGCCTTTGGCTACAGCCAAGAGGACCTCAAGTTTTTGATGGCCCCCATGGCCGCCAATGGCGAAGAGGCAGTGGGATCGATGGGCAACGACACGCCGCTGGCTGTCCTGTCCGATAAAAACAAGCCGCTGTACAACTATTTCAAACAGCTCTTTGCGCAGGTGACCAATCCGCCGATTGATCCGATTCGGGAGGCGATTGTGATGTCGCTGGTCTCGTTTATCGGGCCCCGGCCGAATCTCTTGGACATCAACCAGGTGAACCCGCCGATGCGGCTTGAGGTCAGTCAGCCGATTCTTGATTTTGCAGACATGCAGCGGCTGCGCGACATCGAGCAGCATACCCAGGGCAAATTCAAGAGCTATGTGCTGGACATCACCTATCCCCTGCAGTGGGGCCGTGAGGGCGTGGAAGCCAAGCTCGCGTCGTTGTGTGCTGAAGCGATTGATGCGATTCAGTCGGGTAAGAACATTCTGATTGTGAGCGACCGCAATATCGGGCCCCAGTCGGTGGCGGTGCCTGCGCTGCTTGCGCTCTCAGCGATACACCAGCACCTGGTCCGCGAGGGCAAGCGCACGCTGGCCGGCCTGGTGGTGGAGACGGGCTCCGCCCGCGAGGTCCATCATTTCGCGGTGCTGGCGGGATATGGCGCAGAGGCCGTGCATCCGTATCTCGCCATGGAGACACTGGCCGCCCTGCATCAGAATCTTCCGGCAGAGCTCTCAGCAGAGAAGGCGATTGCCAATTACGTGAAGGCCATCGGCAAAGGCCTTTCAAAAATTATGTCCAAGATGGGCATTAGCACCTACATGTCCTACTGTGGCGCGGCGATCTTTGAGGCCATTGGAATTAATCGCGACACGATTGATCAGTATTTCACGGGCACGCCCAGCCAAGTCGAGGGCATTGGTGTCTTTGAAATTGCCGAGGAGGCCATTCGCACCCATCAGCTGGCCTTTGGTAATGATCCGGTCTTGGCCGAAATGTTGGAGGCGGGTGGCGAGTATGCCTGGCGTGTCCGGGGTGAGTCGCATATGTGGACTCCTGATGCGATTGCCAAGCTGCAGTATTCGACACGGGCCAACAACTGGAACTCTTATAAAGAGTACGCGCAGATCATTAATGATCAGAGCCGCCGCCATATGACCTTACGCGGACTGTTTGAGTTTCGCGTCGATCCTGCCAAGGCCATTTCGCTCGAAGAGGTGGAGCCCGCCAAAGAGATTGTGAAACGGTTTGCAACCGGTGCAATGTCGTTGGGCTCGATTTCGACGGAAGCCCACACCACGCTGGCCATTGCCATGAATCGGATTGGCGGCAAGAGCAATACTGGCGAGGGCGGCGAGGATCAAAACCGTTATCGCAATGAGCTCAAGGGCATCCCGATTGCCAAAGGCACCCGTGTGTCGGAGATTATTGGTAAAGACGTGATTGAGGTGGACTACGCGCTCTCGGAAAACGATTCCCTGCGCTCGAAGATCAAGCAGGTGGCCTCGGGCCGTTTCGGCGTTACCGCAGAGTATTTGGTCTCAGCCGATCAGATTCAGATCAAGATGGCCCAGGGCGCGAAGCCGGGTGAAGGGGGCCAGCTGCCTGGCGGCAAGGTCTCGCAATACATCGGTAAGCTGCGGCACTCGGTGCCTGGCGTTGGGCTGATCTCGCCGCCGCCGCATCACGATATTTATTCGATCGAAGATCTGGCCCAGCTCATTCACGATCTCAAGAATGTGGCGCCCCACGCCTCGATCTCAGTCAAGCTGGTCTCCGAGGTCGGCGTGGGCACGGTCGCCGCTGGTGTTGCGAAAGCCAAGAGTGATCACGTTGTGATTGCTGGCCATGATGGCGGCACCGGCGCATCGCCCTGGTCGTCGATTAAGCATGCCGGCACTCCCTGGGAGATCGGCCTGGCGGAGACGCAGCAGACCCTGGTTTTAAACGGGCTGCGCAGCCGGATTCGTGTGCAGGCCGATGGTCAGATGAAGACCGGCCGCGACGTGGTGATTGGTGCGCTGCTGGGTGCCGATGAGTTTGGGTTCGCAACCGCACCGCTGGTGGTGGAGGGCTGCATCATGATGCGTAAATGCCATCTGAATACCTGCCCGGTGGGCGTTGCCACCCAGGATCCAGTGTTGCGTAAGAAATTCACCGGCCGGCCAGAGCATGTTGTGAATTACTTTTTCTTTATCGCTGAAGAAGTTCGGCAGATCATGGCCCAGCTCGGCATCGCGCGGTTTGACGATCTGATTGGGCGAGCTGATCTTCTCGATACGCGCAAAGGCGTGGCCCACTGGAAGGCACGGGGCCTGGATTTTTCTCGGCTCTTTTACCGGCCAACAGATGCCCATGGGCCGGTCTATCACACTGAGACGCAGGACCACGGCCTGAAGAAGTCCTTGGATAACGTCTTGATTGAAAAATCGCGTCCGGCCATTGAACGTGGCGAGCGGGTCCATTTCATGGAAGTGGCCCGAAACGTCAATCGGACGGTTGGCGCAATGCTATCGGGTGCGCTGACGCGCCAGCATCCCGACGGACTTCCCGATGACACGATTCGTATTCAACTCGAAGGCACGGGCGGCCAGTCGTTTGGCGCATTTCTCGCCAAGGGCATCACCTTGTATTTGATTGGCGATGCCAACGACTACACAGGCAAGGGCCTCTCGGGCGGCCGCGTGGTCGTGCGTCCGAGCATTGATTTTCGCGGCGTGGCCCATGACAACATCATCGTGGGCAATACGGTGCTCTATGGGGCTACTGCCGGTGAGGCCTTCTTTAGTGGCGTTGCCGGCGAGCGATTTGCAGTTCGGTTATCGGGTGCGACCGCTGTCGTGGAGGGCACGGGGGACCATGGCTGCGAATACATGACGGGCGGCAAGGTGGTGGTTCTGGGCAAGACGGGAAGAAACTTTGCTGCTGGCATGTCGGGCGGCTTTGCCTATGTATTTGATGAAGATGGCGGCTTTGCGAGCCGCTGTAATAGCGCGATGGTCGCCTTAGAAAAATTGCCTGCCGAAGATGATGCAGAACTTAAGAAGCTCATCGAGGATCATCACCGTTGGACCGGCAGCCGTCGGGCCCGCGAGATTTTGGATCAATGGGCATCGGCTCGGGAAAAATTTATCAAAGTCTTTCCGCATGAATACCGTCGCGCACTCTCTGAGATGCAACAAAAGAAGGCAACACAAACAGACAAGGTGGCAGCATAAATGGGCAAGATCACAGGCTTCATGGAGTTTGAGCGGCTAGAGGAAGGCTATTTACCGGTCGAGCAGCGACTCAAGAATTACAAAGAGTTTGTGATCGGCTTAGACGATACGCAGGCGAAGGTCCAGGCGGCCCGGTGTATGGATTGCGGCACTCCCTTTTGCAACAACGGCTGCCCAGTGAACAACATCATTCCGGATTTCAATGATTTGGTCTTTCGGCAGGATTGGAAGCATGCCCTGGAGACGCTGCATTCGACCAATAACTTTCCTGAGTTCACCGGCCGTATTTGTCCTGCGCCCTGCGAGGCCGCCTGCACCCTCAACGTCAACGATGACCCCGTTGGCATTAAGTCGATTGAGCACGCCATCATTGATCGTGGGTGGGCTGAGGGCTGGGTTGTGCCACAGCCAGCCCCTACAAAAACCGGCAAGACTGTTGCGGTCGTCGGCTCCGGTCCGGCGGGCCTTGCGGCGGCCCAGCAGCTTGCGCGGGCCGGACATACGGTGACCGTCTTTGAAAAAAATGACCGCATCGGTGGACTGCTGCGCTATGGCATTCCTGATTTCAAGATGGAAAAGATTCACATTGATCGGCGCGTGGAGCAGATGCAGGCCGAGGGCGTTATTTTTAAAACTGGAGTGCTGGTGGCAGCGCTGCCCGCCGAGGCCAAGGTCACCAACTGGGCGAAGACTTCAATCAGCCCGAAGGAGCTGATGGCCGCATTTGATGCGGTGCTGCTGACCGGTGGTGCCGAGCAGCCACGGGATCTGCCTGTGCCGGGCCGTGAGCTGCGTGGCATCCATTTCGCGATGGAGTTTTTACCGCAGCAAAATAAGGTGAATGCAGGCGATCCGCTTGAGGGCCAGATCCGTGCTGACGGAAAGCATGTCATCGTGATTGGCGGTGGCGATACCGGCTCGGATTGTGTGGGCACATCGAATCGTCATGGTGCAGCAAGCGTGACCCAGTTTGAACTGATGCCACAGCCGCCCGAGCATGAGAACAAGGCCCTGACCTGGCCGTATTGGCCGATTAAGCTGCGGACATCCTCCAGCCATGAAGAAGGTTGTGATCGGGAGTTCGCGATTGCGACCAAAGAGTTCATGGGCGAAAACGGACAGGTCACCGCCCTAAAGAGTGTGCGGGTCGAATGGAAAGACGGCAAGGTGGTGGAGGTCGCCGACTCAGAGCAGATCCTGAAGGCCGATCTGGTCTTGTTGGCCATGGGCTTCGTTTCGCCGATCGGATCCATTGTCGAGGCATTTGGTGTCGATAAGGATGCACGCGGTAATGCGCGGGCCAGCACCGAGGGCGACCGGTGCTACGCCACAAACGTTAAAAAAGTGTTTGCCGCCGGAGATATGCGACGCGGCCAGTCACTGGTGGTCTGGGCGATCCGCGAGGGCCGCCAGGCGGCCCGGGCGGTGGACGAATTTTTGATGGGCGCATCGGCACTGCCGCGCTAAATGCACGCTGAGCAGAACCGGTAAATTTGCTGTGCAGAATGTAGCGATGAGATCACGCCTGCCGAATGTGGGCACCACCATCTTTACGGTGATGTCCGCCCTTGCCAATCGCAACAGCGCCGTCAATCTCGGCCAGGGCTTTCCCGACTTCGAGCCCGATCCGGAGCTCTTGGATGCAGTCAATGCGGCCATGCGGTCTGGCCATAATCAATATGCACCGCTCAATGGTGTGGCTGCCTTACGTGAGGCGGTCGCAGAAAAAATTAGCCTGCTGTACGGACGCCGTTACGACCCTGAGACCGAGGTCATGATCACCGCCGGGGCGACCCAGGCCCTGATGACCGCTGTCTTGGCGCTGGTGCATCCGGGCGATGAGGTCATTGTTCTTGAGCCGGTCTATGACAGCTACATTCCCAGCATTGAGTTGGCCGGGGCACAGGCGATTCGCGTGCCGATGACATCGGCCTACCGCGTGGATTGGGATCGCGTCGCATCGGCCGTTTCACCCAAGACGCGGGCCATCATGGTGAACTCTCCGCACAATCCATCGGGAATGATTCTCCGCGAGGCAGAGTTACGAATTCTTGAGTCCATCGTGCTGCGGCATAACCTGCTGGTGATTTCGGATGAAGTCTATGAGCACATGATTTTTGATGGCGAGCCGCATCGCAGTGTCAGTGCATTTCCGGCCTTGGCCGAGCGGGCTATTGTCGTGTCGTCGTTTGGCAAGACCTTTCATGTGACTGGCTGGAAGGTGGGCTCGGTCGTCGCCCCGCGGGAGATCATGGCCGAGTTTCGCAAGGTCCATCAGTTCAATGTCTTTGTGACCAATAGCGTCATGCAGGTCGGCCTGTCGGCCTATATGCAGAATGCCGAACGCTACCTAACGCTGCCGCAGTTTTATCAGCGAAAGCGGGATTTTTTTCGCCAGGGCCTTGCAAAGACGCCGTTTCGGCTCTATCCCTGCGAGGGAACTTTTTTTCAGCTGGTGGATTATTCAGCCATCTCGACGCAGTCAGAGCTTGATTTTTGTAAGTGGCTGACCACCGAGGTTGGGGTAGCCGCGATCCCCATGTCGGCATTTCATCAGGATCCTGTCGAAAATAAAACCATTCGGTTTTGTTTTGCCAAAAAAGAGGAGACCCTGTCGCGGGCCCTGGAGCGGCTCGCGACACTGGCATGATCCTTCCGGCCATTCCAGAGATGGTGTTTGTCGATCTGGAGACAACCGGGGCTACCGCGACCCGGGACCGCATCACCGAGATCGGCATCGTGCAGGTCTCAGCCCGTGGCGTGGAGCGATTTAATCAGCTGATTCATCCTCAGGCGCGGATCCCTGATTTCATTGCGCGACTTACTGGCATTACCGATGAGATGGTGGCGGATGCGCCCGGTTTTGAAGCGGTTGCTGGGGATCTCATCGATCGGCTGACTGGCAAGCTTTTCATCGCACACAATGCCCGCTTCGATTACGGTTTTTTGAAAAACGAATTCAAGCGATGTGGCATCGATTTTCGGGCCCGTGTCTTATGCACAGTAAAACTCTCTCGGGCCTTGTTTCCCGATGCGCCGCGGCATAACCTCGATGCGTTGATTGAGCGGCATGGACTGATTCCTTCGGGCCGGCATCGGGCCCTGGCCGATGCGGATCTGATTTTTCAATTCTGGGAAAAGCTCTGGTCGTTATTTTCGGCAGAGGTGTTGCAGCAGACAATCACAACATTGACTGCCCGGCCCGCCTTGCCGGCGCAGCTTGACCCCGATCTTCCAGAGAGAATTCCCGAGGGCCATGGGGTCTATCTCTTTTATGGCGAGAATAGCCTGCCGCTCTATGTCGGCAAGTCAAATCATCTGCGCAAACGGGTGCTCTCACATTTCGCATCGGATCACGCGCGCGGCAAGGAGATGAGCCTATCGATGCAGGTGCGGCGTGTTGATTGGATCGAGACTGCCGGTGAGATTGCTGCATTGCTGCTGGAGTCGTCGCTCATTAAAAAATTATTGCCGACCCACAATCAGCGCCTCAGACGCAATAAAGAACTCTGTTCATGGCGGGTCGCACCCCAGCTGGAGCCTGCGCCAGATGGCCCCAACGCCGCGCAGGCGGAGCTGGTCTGGGCCAGAGATTTAAACCTTGGCGCCCAGCCCGATTTGTATGGGATTTTTCGCAGTCAGCGCGATGCTGTGGAGATGCTCACCGAGATTGCACGCAAAGAAAGCCTCTGCAAGGTCTTGCTCGGACTCGAGAAGGCCGCACCAGGCGCAGCGTGCTTTGGCTTTCAGTTAAAGACCTGCCGCGGTGGCTGTATCGGCCACGAGCGTTTAGCGTTGCATCACGCGCGGCTGCTGATGGCCCTCTCGAAGATGCGCCTGCCGGCCTGGCCGCATCGGGGTCCGATTGGCCTGCGTGAGGCTTCGGTCGTGCATGTGGTGGATGCCTGGTGCTATCTCGGCTCGGCCAGTCGAGAAGATGAAATCCATAGCCTGCTTGCCAATGGCAGGCCCGAGTTCGATCTGGATGTTTATAAAATTTTGCGTAAAGCCATGCGCTGTCTGCCCACGGTTGCGCTATAAAACACTTTTCTTACCCTTGCAGGCATGGATACCAAAACCTTCACCATCGGACGAATTCAGCGTGCCGACTACGAGCCTCGCGATCGGCAGCTCGTATTGCATTTTCAAGATGGCAGTCTGCGCCGCTATCAGCCAGTCCCCAGTGAGGTCTTTCTGCGCCTGTGCAATGCCCCCAATCCCACCACGTATTGGGAAGATCGCATCGCCGAGGAATATCCCCAGGCCCGGGGCAAGTCGCATGCGGGTGCCGAGACAGCGCAAAAAAAGCTTGACGATCTCTTTGGCTGATTCAGAGTCCGAACCCATCACTGCTGCATCCGCAATGGCAAGTCATTGTGAACGTCGGCGGCAGGGGCGCCGGCAGGCGATGGCGGGGCTTGCTGCAGCCCCCTTTGTCGGCCTGATGTGTCCGGCCTTCAGTCAGGATCGGGCCGCAGTCGGCCAGGATCGGCAGGCGATTGCCGCCCTGCAATCTGGCGGCCTTGCCTTGATTCGCCATGCCATCACGGTTCCGGGGGTCGGAGATCCGCCGAACTTTCGTCTTGGTGATTGCAGCACCCAACGCAACCTCTCACCGCAGGGACGGGAACAATCCCGAGCAATTGGCCGCTGGTTTTTGGAGCGCGGCCTTCGGCCAGATCGTGTGCGATCCAGTCAGTGGTGCCGATGCCTGGAGACCGCAAGTGAGGCATTTCGTTCGATGGGCCGAGGGCCCGAGATTCCGATTGAGCCCTGGGTCCCACTGAACTCTTTTTTCCAGGGGCAAGGCGACCGTGAGCGTCAGCTTCAGCAGGCCTTTCAGGCAGCCCGCACTCTGGCGCAGCGGCCCGCCGCATCAGGCTTTGAAGTCTGGGTCACGCACCAGGTGACGGTGACTGGCCTGACAGGCCAGTATGTGGCGATGGGAGAAATGCTGGTGGTTGCCTACGATGGTCCCAATAAGCCACTCAAACTATTGGCCGCCGCGATTGCCTTTTAGAACATTGGCCAGATAGCGTCCGGTATGACTCTCGGCACACTGGGCCACCGCCTCAGGTGTGCCGGCCGCCACCAGTTGTCCGCCACCATCGCCACCTTCGGGGCCGAGATCAATGATCCAGTCTGCGGTTTTAATGACATCGAGATTATGCTCAATGATGATCAGGGTGTTGCCACCATCTCGCAGCGTTTGTAGGACTTTTAACAGCAGGGCGATGTCATGAAAGTGCAGCCCGGTGGTCGGCTCATCAAGAATGTAGAGTGTTTTTCCGGTGTCACGCTTGGAGAGCTCCTGCGAGAGCTTGACCCGTTGGGCCTCACCGCCGGATAACGTCGTAGCACTCTGTCCCAGCTTGATATAGCCCAGCCCAACGTCAATCAGTGTCTGCAGCCGTCGAGAGATATTGGGTACCGCACGGAAAAATTCCATTGCCTCATCAATCGTCAGGCCAAGCACTTCAGCAATATTTTTTCCGCGATATCGCACATCGAGGGTCTCACGGTTATAGCGCAGACCATGGCAGACATCGCAGGGCACGTACACATCCGGCAGAAAGTGCATTTCAACGCGGACCAGGCCATCACCCTGGCAGGCCTCACAGCGGCCACCCTTGACATTAAAAGAGAAGCGGCCTGTGTCATAGCCACGTTCGCGGGCCGTGGGCGTCTGTGCGAAGAGCTCGCGGATTGGCGTAAAGAGGCCCGTATAAGTGGCGGGGTTGCTTCTTGGTGTTCGTCCGATTGGGCTCTGGTCCACGCTGATGACCTTATCGAAGAACTCCAGGCCCTCAATGGCCTCCATGCCCGCGGGCTCGAGATGGGCACCATTGATTTTTTTCGCTGCCGCAGCCACGAGCGTATCGTTGATGAGGGTTGATTTCCCGGAGCCCGATACGCCGGTAATGCAGACCATCAGTCCGCATGGGATCTCTGCCGTGACCTGCTTGAGATTGTGTCCGTGGGCGCCCACCACGCGCAGCCAGCGCTCGCCTGGGCGCTGACGCTGTTGAGGAATCGGTATGCTGCGCTGGCCGTTGAGGTATTGGCCAGTGAGTGAGCGGGGCGCACTCAGAATATCTTGCAGGCCACCAATTGCGACCACTTCACCACCATGCTGGCCCGCACCTGGCCCCATGTCGATGATGAAGTCGGCGGTGCGAATGGCATCTTCATCATGCTCGACAACGATCACGGTGTTGCCCAGATCACGCAGTTTTTGCAAGGTCGACAGCAGGCGGTCGTTGTCACGCTGATGCAATCCGATGGAAGGCTCATCGAGCACATACATCACACCGGAGAGGCCCGCACCGATCTGGCTGGCCAGCCGGATGCGTTGGCCTTCGCCGCCCGAGAGCGTGGCCGCCGAGCGATCCAGAGTCAGATAGTCCAGGCCGACATTGATGAGAAATCCAAGGCGTTGAGAAATTTCCGAAAGAATTTTTTCACCAATCGCCGCCCGCATGCCCGAGAGCTGCAGCTGCTCGAGCCGCTGCAGTGCGGATTTCAGCGGCATGGCCGCCAGGCTCGGCAGATCAATGTCATGGCCTGGCGCTCCAACTCGTACGAATCGGGCCTCAGGCCGAAGCCGCGATCCTGCGCAGGCCGGGCAGGCCTGGATGCTGCGGTAGCGGCCGAGTTCTTCCTTGACCGCAGCAGCATCTGTCTCTCGCCATCGGCGCTCCAGGTTGGGCAGGATGCCCTCAAACGGATGCCGTCGCGTGATGAGCGCTCCGCGGTCTCCCGGGTAGCGTAGGGGCAGCACCTCATCGCCGGAGCCATGAAGAATCACTGACTGAATGCGATCCGGCAGTTGCTCAAACGGCGTTTCGAGATCGAATTGGTAATGATCTGACAGGCTCTGCAGCAGCTGAAAATAAAATGCGTTGCGCCGATCCCAGCCTTTGATGGCGCCCGATGCAAGGCTTAAGTTGGGAAACTGAACCACCCGTTTGGGATCAAAAAATTCAACGGTGCCGATGCCGTCGCACGACATGCAGGCCCCGGCGGGACTATTAAATGAAAAAAGTCCGGGCTCGAGATCCTTCAGGCTAAATCCACATTCAGGGCAAGACAGCGTGGTCGAAAAGACATGGGCATCGGACTCTGACAAGGCCGGACTGCTGTTGTCTGCCTCGCAGCTGACCAGGGCCCGTCCGTCACCGAGCCGCAGCGCAGTCTCTAAAGACTCTGCCAGACGCTGTGTGATTTCTGGCTTAACTCTGAGCCGATCAATAACGACATCGATCGAGTGTTTTTGGTTTTTATTTAAACCAATGAGCTGATCGATATCGCGCAACAGTGGCGGCTGGTGTTCGGTCTGCACCCGGACCCGGACAAAGCCCTGCGCACGCAGGCTGTTGATGAGTTCGGCATGCTCTCCTTTTCGCTGTGAAAGCACCGGCGCAAGAATGGTGAGCCGAGACTGCTGCGGCCAGGCCAGGATCTGATCGACCATCTGAGAAACGGTCTGAGATTCCAGTCGGTGATGCGGATGCTGAGGGCAGTGGGCTACCCCAGCCCGTGCAAACAGCAGCCGGAGATAGTCGTGAATTTCCGTCACCGTGCCAACGGTGGAACGCGGGTTGTGACTGGCGGCCTTCTGTTCGATGGCGATCGCTGGCGATAAGCCCTCAATGAGATCGACATCCGGTTTTTCCATCAGCTGCAGAAACTGTCGGGCATAGGCCGATAAAGACTCCACATAGCGCCGCTGGCCCTCGGCATACAGGGTGTCAAAGGCCAGGGAAGATTTTCCCGATCCGGAGAGTCCGGTAATGACGATCAGCTGATGCCGCGGCAAATCGGCATCAATGTTTTTCAGGTTATGGGTCCGGGCGCCGCGCACTCGAAGCAGTGATTGCGGGAAAAGCGATTGCATAAGCCAGGCCGTGAAGGGTTCGCGTGTGGGTTGGGGTCAGCGTGATTGGGCCAGCGCGACGCAGCGCACTTAAATCAAAAGGCCAATCGACTACTATACCCCGTGGTTATGACTCAAGCAGCCTCAACGATTCGCTTCACTGGCCAGGAATGGCGGGCCTGTCTGGCCCTCTCCATGCTCTACGGCCTGCGGATGCTTGGCCTGTTTCTTGTCTTCCCCGTGCTGGCCGCTGAGTCTCAGGCACTTCAGGGCGGGGATGATCCGATGTGGGTCGGCATCGCTGCAGGCATCTATGGACTGAGCCAGGCACTTCTGCAGATCCCGTTTGGCGCAGCCTCGGATCGTTATGGCCGCCGCCGTGTGATTCTGATCGGCCTGGCGATCTTCGCCTTCGGAAGTGTTGTCGCAGCACTGGCCACAAGCATTGTTGGCCTGGCCATTGGCCGGGCCCTGCAGGGCGCCGGCGCAATTTCAGCTGCGGTGACTGCATTTTTGGCAGACTCAACACGTGAGGAGGTTCGCACGCGAGCGATGGCGATGATCGGTGCGACCATTGGACTCGCATTTGCGCTGTCTTTGGTGATGGCGCCAGTGCTCTCAGCGATGTTTGGAATGTCGGGCCTCTTCTGGCTGACGGCAGCGCTGGTGGTCATGGCGATGATTCCCGTGATGCGAATGGCAGAGCCTGCCCGACGGCAGACTCCCGAGATTTCATTTTCTGATATTCAGCGCATTGTGCTGCGCGATGGCCAGCTGATGCGGCTGAATCTGGGCATCTTCATGATTCACATGACCCAGACCGCGATCTTTGTGGTGGTCCCGCTGGCCCTTATTCAGATGGGCCTCAATCTGCATGATCACTGGATGCTCTACCTGCCGGTGGTGATGGCATCTTTTGGCCTCATGCTGATGCCAATTTTTTGGTCCGAGCGAACCGGCCGCAGCCGGCCCGCATTTCTTTTTGCAATCGCATTGATGGGCGCATCGATTGCGGGCTTTGGCCTTGCGGCATCTTCGTTGTGGGCCTGGGCGGTGTTGCTGCTCGGATTTTTCACCGCATTTAATGCCCTGGAAGCGTTTCTGCCGTCCTGGGTCTCTCGGGTGGCGCCGTCCTCGCATCGGGGGCTGGCCCTGGGGGTCTATAACACCACGCAATCCCTCGGGCTTTTCTCCGGCGGCCTGCTGGGCGGCCTAATGGCCAAGGCCTTTGGCGCAGCCGCAGTCTACTGGGCCTGCGCTGCCGCGATCCTGGTTTGGGGCATCATCTCTCTTGGACTGAAAGAATTGGGCCCCCGCCGGCCCCGGGCAGCTTAGCCAAATGGCTAATCGTCAGGATCGGGCTTCTCGTCCATGCTGTGGCTGTCCCACTACCGGGCGTTTTATCAGGAGATAAAGTTATGTTGATGGTTGGAGTCGCAAGAGTTGGCAATGATCCGGTTGCACGCTATACCCCCGATGGCAAGCCTGTCATGGATATTTCATTGGCCTTTGATTACGGCCGCAAGGGCAATGATGGCCGCCGGCCTACCCAGTGGGTCAACGCCACCATGTGGGGCGACCGCGTTGAGCGTCTGCAGCCCTATCTATCAAAAGGCTCCCAGGTCTTCGTGACGCTGTCAGAGCCGCATATCGAGACTTATGAAAAAAAAGACGGCAGCGGCCAGGGATTTTCGCTCAGGGCGCGCGTCACTGAGCTGGAATTTGTGGGTGGCCGCCGCGAGGAATCCGCCGGCGAGTCCGCTGATGCGCCCGCCGCGGCCCCGTCCCGGCCAGCGAAGTCAGCAGCCAAGGCGCCAGGTTTTGACGACCTGGACGACGACATTCCTTTTTAAGTAAATTCCTCCCCCGATTTGGGGGCAGGGCGGCCCGCTGTTGTGCCCGAAGGCCGATGGTGTCGGGTAAAATCAGGCCTCTAACTCGATCGCGCCGCCTTTGCGGCGCGCGTTTTTTGAGCACAGCGAAACGCCATGCCCATTTATCCCTACCGTTGTGAAAACTGTGGCTTTCAGAAAGATGCCCTGCAAAAACTTTCTGACGCTCCGCTGCGGGACTGCCCCGAGTGTGGCCAGCCCCGCCTGGTGAAGCAGCTCACTGCTGCCGGCTTTGCCCTGAAGGGCACGGGCTGGTATGTCACGGACTTCCGTGACTCAGGAAAAAAAGCGGGCCCATCAGATGCCGCAAAGCCGGCGGCGGCAGCCGCCGAGGCCAGCAGCGGCAGCGCGAGCGACACCACTTCGGCAACGCCCGCCGCGGCTGCTGAATCCACCTCGACCTCCTCGGCCACAGCATCGGCATCGGCCCCCACATCATCTGCCACAGCACCATCGTCGGCCGCGCCGCCCGCATCGGCCGCCGGAGCCTAACGCAAGTGCCTATGCAGATTGTTCGGTCGCACTTTAAGCGCTATTTACTTGCAGGCCTGCTGCTGTGGACGCCGATTGCGATCACGATTTGGGTGATCACCTGGGTCTTTGATGCCCTCGACAACGTTCTGCCGGTTGCCCTGCGCTCTGAAGTGCTCTTCGGCGTGCATGTGCCGGGATTCGGCGTTTTGGTTGTGGTGTTATTCATTCTGATTACGGGATTTCTTGCCGCGAATCTGATTGGCCAGAAGCTGGTGGAAGTCTGGGAGGGCGTGATGCGCCGTATCCCACTGGTGCGCTCAATTTATTCCTCGGTCAAGCAGGTGAGCGATACGATTCTGTCGCCGAATGGCCAGGCCTTTCGTCAGGCGGTGTTGGTCCAGTATCCGCGACACGGCAGCTGGACCATTGGGTTTCTCACGGGCATGCCGTCAGCAGAAGTTGCCGCCCACCTGCCTGCGGATTGCGTCTCGATTTATGTGCCGACCACGCCAAATCCAACATCAGGATTTTTTCTGATGATGCCCCGGGCCGAGGTGATCGAGCTCTCGATCGGTGTTGATGCGGCCCTGAAGTATGTGGTGAGCATGGGCACGGTGCCACCACTTCCCACCGCACGGCCGAAGCCATAGGGCTGACGCTGCCGGGCGACCTCTCGTTTAGGAAACGTTATGCGATCTCAATACGCCGGCTCTGTTTGTACAGAGCAGCTTGGACAACAGGTGACCTTATGCGGCTGGGTCCACCGGCGCCGGGACCATGGCGGTGTCATTTTTATTGACCTGCGTGATCGTGAGGGCCTGGCCCAGGTCGTTTGTGATCCGGACCGTCCCGAGATGTTTAAAACTGCCGAGACGCTTCGTAATGAGTTTTGTATTCAAATTACCGGCCTGGTTCGTCCGCGGCCGGACGGCACTGCAAATCCAAATCTAAAAAGCGGCGAGATTGAAATTCTCTGCCATGAGATTTCGGTGCTGAATCCATCGGTGACACCGCCTTTTCAGCTCGATGACGAAAATCTTTCGGAAACGACAAGGCTGACCCATCGCGTGCTCGATCTGCGTCGGCCTGCAATGCAGAAAAATCTCATGCTGCGTTATCGGGTTGCAATGGAAGTGCGCCGCTATCTTGATGCCGAAGGTTTTATCGATGTCGAGACGCCGATGCTGACCAAATCAACGCCCGAGGGCGCCCGGGATTATCTCGTGCCTTCGCGGGTCAACGCGGGAGAGTTCTTCGCGCTGCCGCAGTCGCCGCAGCTGTTTAAGCAGCTGCTGATGGTCTCGGGATTTGATCGCTACTATCAGATTACCAAGTGCTTTCGCGATGAAGACCTGCGGGCAGACCGGCAGCCGGAATTTACCCAGATCGACTGCGAGACATCGTTTTTAAATGAGACCCAGATTCGGGAATTATTTGAGCGTATGGTTCGGCGCGTCTTTAAATCTGCCATCGATGTTCAGCTTGCCGAGCTCTTCCCGGTGATGACATACGCCGAGGCCATGCAGCGTTTTGGCTCGGATAAGCCTGACCTTCGGGTCAGGCTGGAGTTCACCGAGCTGACCGATGTGATGAAGTCCGTGGATTTCAAGGTCTTTTCCGAGCCCGCGAATCATTCCGCAGGCCGAGTGGCGGCCCTGCGTGTTCCCGGGGGTGCTGCGATTTCGCGTGGCGAGATTGATGCCTACACGGAATTCGTCAAGATCTATGGCGCCAAGGGTCTGGCCTGGATCAAGGTCAATCAAGTGGCCCAGGGCCGCGATGGCCTGCAGTCTCCGATTGTGAAGAATCTTCATGATGAAGCACTCGCTGCAATTCTGAAGCGTTCAGGCGCGCAGGACGGCGATCTGATTTTCTTTGGCGCTGACAAGGCCAAGGTCGTCAATGACGCCCTTGGCGCCCTCCGGCTGAAAGTCGGCCATAGTGACTTCGGCAAGGCGCAGGGTCTCTTTGAGGCGGGTTGGCGTCCGCTATGGGTGATTGATTTCCCGATGTTTGAGTACGACGATGAAGCCAAGCGCTGGGCGGCAGTCCATCATCCGTTTACAGCGCCGAAAGACGGCCACGAAAATCTTATGGACACAGATCCTGGTGCCTGCCTGGCCAAGGCCTACGACCTGGTGCTCAATGGCTGGGAGCTGGGTGGCGGATCGGTTCGAATCCATCGGGCTGAGGTCCAAAGCAAGGTGTTCAGTGCTTTGAACATTGGCGCAGAAGAGGCCCGCGCGAAATTTGGTTTTCTTTTAGATGCGCTTCAGTATGGCGCACCACCCCATGGCGGCATTGCCTTTGGACTGGATCGGCTGGTCACACTCATGACCGGTGCTGAGAGTATTCGCGATGTGATTGCATTTCCAAAGACGCAGCGCGCCCAATGCCTGTTAACACAGGCCCCATCGCAGGTCGATGAAAAGCAGCTCAGAGAGCTGCACATTCGGCTGCGGGAGGCGCCGCGAGTCTCATGATTCGGCCGCTCAGTAGCCTTGGCTACTTGGCATCGGCTGTGCTCATGGGGGGTGCTTTGGGCCTGCTGCGCGGCCCGGCAGTAATCGCGGTCAATCCTGCGTTGTTGTTGATTCCTTTTTCGATTGCTGCAGCCGCCCAGATTTTTTTTCGTAAAGCGAACCGCATTGCGCAGCAGCCGGACCCCGGTGCTCGGCAGCAGTTGCAGGCAGCGCTCATCACCGGCCTGCCGATTGCGCTTGTTGTGCTTGTCAGTGAGTCGATATTGATTTCGGACTGGCCGTCGGCTGCCGGCGTTACTGCGGGCTGTGGTGCCGGTGTTGCGGCCGGGCTGATGGCAGAGCCGATGGGCCCGGCATCGTCTTCAGCCTATCGGATTCGGGTGCTGCTGCTGTATCTTGCGGCGGGAATCGTGGCGCTTTCCACGCTTCTGACAAGTCTGCCGCCAGCAGCATTCTGGGTGGTCAGTGCAGTCATACCTGCTTGGCAGGCCCGACGCCTTGCGTTGCGCGATCAGATGGAGGATGCCGCCAGAATGCTCGTTGCATCTATTCGACTCTTTATGGCGGTGCTGACGATTGCACTGGTGCTGCCGGCTGCACTGATGCTGCGTTGATCATGCCAAGCACCCGTTGCCGAAAATGACAGGCTTCAAAATACCCGAGTCGGTTCTGGTGGTGATTCACACGACAGATCTGCGGGTGCTGTTAATTGAACGGGCCGATCATCCTGGCTTTTGGCAGTCGGTTACCGGCAGCCGGCATGCCCTCGATGAGCCGCTGCACGAGACCGCACGCCGCGAGTTATTTGAAGAAACAGGAATTACGGCGAACCATGGATCAGGGCCGCAGCTGCTGAACTGGGAGTTCTCGCAGACATACGAGATCTATCCCCACTGGCGGCATCGTTACGCTCCGGGCGTTACTGAGAATGTCGAACATGTCTTTAGTGTTTGCGTTTCGCATGACACGCCCATTCGCTTATCAAGCCGCGAGCACACCAATTTCCAGTGGCTGCCCTATGCTGATGCAGCAGAGCGCTGCTTCTCGTGGAGCAATGCGAAAGCGATTCTCGAGCTGCCCGCCCGATTGCGCCAGGGATGAACATGCCGGATGCCTTAATCCGGCCCCCGATTGAACTCCTGCAGGGGTCCGAAGAATATTTTCCGCAGCTGATCGGGGCGATTGATGAGGCCCGAACGACGGTCTACCTCGAGTCGTACCTGATTCATGATGATCCTCCAACCCGGCGTGTTCTGGAGGCCTTGATTCGGGCGCGGCAGCGCGGGGTCGCGGTATTCGTGCTACTCGATGGCTTCGGGGCCGCCTCCGAAATGGGCTGGGCCAAGACCTTATTGATGGCCCACGAGATTCAGATTGAGTTTTATCGGCCAAGAGTGAAATGGCGAGCGCCAAATACTTGGCGTCGATTGCATCGAAAGCTGGCCTTAATTGATGAGCAGACGGCATTTGTCGGCGGTATTAATTTGATTGGAGATCATTTCGATCTGGCCCATGGCCAACTCCCGCGGCCACGTCTTGACTTTGCAATTCGTGTGGACTCGGCGGTGCCCGTTGCGGCAATTTCTCGGGTCATGCGGCGGACATGGTGGCGCGTGAGTCTGCGTAATGCGTTTCGCGGCAGCCTGGGCCGCTTGATGCGTGCTGACCGGCGTCAGACGGAATTGGCCCGACTCCGTGAGGCATGGCGCCGCACGCGACGGCATTTGCGCTGGAGAGCACCCCGGGCGCGGCGCCGAATGTCTCGGCGGGTTCGGCTCTTGCTGCGGGACAATCTGCGGCATCGCCGTGATATCGAACGCTGGTATCTGCTGAGTATTGTCTCGGCCCGGACTGAGATTCTGATTGCCAATGCGTATTTCGTTCCCACCTTTCGTTTTCGTCAGGCCCTGCTTCGGGCGGCCCAGCGGGGGGTCCGGGTGCGGCTTTTGATTCAGGGCAATAGTGATCAGTGGTGGACCCACTGGGCGACCCAGGCGCTGATCGGTGAGCTGGTCGCTGGTGGAGTTGAAATCTACGAATACACAGAGAGTTTTTTGCATGCAAAGGTGGCCGTGATTGATGATGCGCTGACGGTGGGATCCTCAAATATTGATCCTTTCTCGCTGGCATTTTCACTTGAGGCGAATCTGATTGCAGAGGATGCGGCCCTGGCCGCACAGCTGCGGCAGCGGCTTCAGGCGGCCTGTGATCGTGCATCGCGGCGCCTGCTGCCGGTTGGCCAACGGCGTGGCCTGCTGCGCGCCCTGGGCCACGCTGCATTGATCACATTTGCGCTAACAGCACTGCGTATTTTTATTGCGTTTAGTGGCAGCAGCCTCAGGATGCGTTAACGTGGCAGCAGCACATTCAAAAGCGCGTCGTATTTATGGTGTGGACTTCAGCTCTGCGCCAAGCAGGCGCAAGCCCATCACCATTGCGATTGGCCACTGCAGCGGCGCCCACTATTTGCTGGATCAGGTAGTGGCGGCGCCGAGTTTTGAGGCCTTTGAATCTTTTTTAAATCATGTGGGCCCCTGGATTGCAGGATTTGATTTGCCGTTCAGTCTTCCGCGGCCACTCATTGAGCATTACGGCTGGCCAGCCCAGTGGGCTGAGTTTATTCAGTGGTATGGCGCACAGGATCGACAACAGCTGCGTCAGATATTCAAGGCATTTTGTGATGCTCGGCCGGCCGGCAGTAAATTTGTCTATCGCAGAACCGATCGGCCCGCAGGATCGAGTCCGGCCATGCGTTGGACCAATCCGCCGGTGGCATGGATGGCCCATGCCGGTGCGCCGCGAATTCTTCGGGCCGGCCTTTTTGTGCCGGGACAGCAGCCGATCGATCAGCCACCTGATCAGGCCCGTGTGGCGCTGGAGGCCTATCCGGGATTTACTGCGCGGCAGGTGAGTCGCAGCTCTTATAAAAGTGATGAGCCGGCCAAGCAGACGCCAGAGCGCCGTCGGATCCGCGAGCAAATTCTCGAGGCCTTAATCATGGGATCAGCAGGCCTGAATTGTTCACTCACTCTGAGTGCAACGTGGCGGCGACATCTGCTAAACGATGGCAGCGGGGATCTCTTAGATGCGGTGATCTGTGCACTTCAGGCGGCCCATGCGAGCCGGCTGCCCCGTTATGGCTTTCCAAGCGATCTGGATCCTTTAGAAGGCTGGATTGCTTCGGTGCCACCACCGCAGGCGCTTTAGATAAGATCCGCGGATGCGACATTTCCCGGCTGTTGAGCGGCCCAGCAAAGACTTTCCTCTTCCGCCCGGGGCGCCGCGGGGTGAATGGCAGACACTGGCCGCGCTATTGCCTTACTTGTGGCAATACAGATGGCGGGTCGGCATTGCGCTCTCATGCCTGGTGCTTGCCAAGGCGGCCAATGTAGCGGTGCCGGTAGCATTAAAAGAAATTGTTGATGCGGTGAGCCGCAATCCGACCATTGCGCTGGCGGCGGTGCCCCTGGGTTTGATTGCTGCCTATGGCCTGCTGCGTGTTCTGACCAGTCTATTTACCGAATTACGGGAGGTGGTGTTTGCCCGCGTGACCCAGCAGGCGGTGCGGCGTATTGCGCTGCAGGTATTCGAGCATCTGCATGCACTGTCGCTGCGTTTTCACCTTGATCGGCAGACCGGTGGCCTCACGCGGGATATTGAGCGTGGCACACGCGGTGTCTCGAGCTTGGTGTCATTTACTTTGTACTCGATTTTGCCAACGATCATCGAGGTCGGCATGGTGTTGGCGTGGCTTATCGTGCACTACGAGGTCTGGTTTGCGGTGATTACCGTTTCTGCCTTGGTGGTGTATGTGATTTACACCATTGTGGTCACCAATTGGCGGACCAACTTTCGCCGAGAGATGAATGATCTCGACTCTCGCGCCAATACACGGGCTGTCGACTCTTTGCTGAACTACGAAACCGTCAAATACTTCAATAACGAGGCCTTCGAGGCACAGCGCTACGACCGCAGCATGGCCCGCTGGCAGGAAGCCGCCATCAAAAGCCAGACCTCGCTGTCGATTCTCAATGTCGGCCAGTCGCTCATCATCGCGATTGCCGTCACGCTGATGGTCTGGCGGGCAACGGTGGGCGTTGTCGAGGGCCGCATGAGCCTGGGGGATCTGGTGCTGGTCAATGCGTTCATGATTCAGCTCTACATCCCATTGAATTTTCTTGGCGTGCTGTATCGAGAGATCAAGCAAAGCCTCGCCGATATGGAACGGCTCTTTGGATTGCTGGCCGAACATCGTGAGGTTGACGATGCACCACAGGCCCAGCCGCTGGCGCTGCATCATGGTGAGGTGGTGTTTGATCGGGTGGTCTTCTCTTATGATCCCGCCCGTCCGATTCTGCGCGACGTCAGCCTGAGGCTGCCCGCAGGAAAGACAACCGCCGTCGTGGGCTCCTCCGGCGCGGGCAAGTCCACCCTCTCGCGGCTGTTGTATCGCTTCTACGATATCCAGTCCGGCGCGATTCGGATTGATGGCCAGGAGATTCGGGCTGTGACGCAGCAGAGTCTGCGCTCGGTGATCGGCATCGTGCCGCAAGACACCGTGCTCTTTAACGACACCCTGGACTACAACATTCGTTATGGCCGGCCGGGCGCCTCTGATCAGGAGGTCTTGGCGGTGACGGAGGCGGCCCACTTATCCGCCTTTGTGGCCAGCCTGCCGGAGGGCTTCAAAACCCGGGTGGGTGAACGGGGCTTAAAGCTCTCGGGCGGCGAGAAGCAGCGGGTCGCAATCGCCCGGGCCCTACTCAAGCAGCCGGCCATCCTGATTTTTGATGAGGCTACCTCGGCCCTGGACTCCGAGTCCGAAAAGGCTATTCAGCAAGAGCTCAGCGAGATCTCCCGCGGCCGCACCACTTTAGTGATCGCACACCGGCTATCCACAATCGTGGATGCAGACCAGATCGTGGTGCTTGAGGGGGGCGAGATTATCGAGCAGGGCCGGCATGCGGAACTCTTGGCGCATGGCGGCCGCTACGCTGAGCTCTGGGAGTTGCAGGCCAAAGAGGCCCAGAACATAAGTGTTTTCCCGCAGCTTTCTAAGTAAATTTAGTGGCACTATGAGCGGCTCATTTTTAGCTTTGAAGTCTTGTTCATTCACGCTCAGGAGTAATCGCATGAAAAAGCAGCTGGCCGCTCTGGCGGTGGGTTTAATGGCAATGGGGGCTTCGGGCCTTGCGCTCGCAGACACCTTGGCCAAGGTGAAGCAGTCGGGGGTGATCACGGTTGGTCATCGCGATGCTTCGATTCCGTTTTCTTACTATGACGACAAGCAGCGTCCGGTGGGCTACTCGATGGACCTCTGCGCCCGAGTGGTGGAGGCCGTTGAGCGTGCAGTCGGCCGTAAACTCGAAGTGAAGTATCAGCTCGTGACGTCCGCGAACCGTATTCCACTGCTGGCCAACGGCACCGTGGATATGGAGTGTGGCTCCACGACCAATAATGCGGATCGTCAAAAGCAGATTTCTTATCTGCCTACTACCTTCGTTACCGCAAACCGTATCGTTTACAAAAAGAATTCGGGCATTAAGAAGCTGGCCGATTTGAAGGGTAAGACGCTCGTTTCAACCGCCGGTACGACCAACATTCGTCAGGTGACCGAATTGAATGCGGCTCAAAATCTGGGGATTAACATCGTGTCGGCGCCGGGACATGCCGAGGCGTTTCTGATGGTGGAGACCGGAAGAGCGGCTGCATTCGCGATGGACGACATTCTCTTGGCCGGGCTGGTGGCCAACTCGAAAACCCCTGGGGATTTTGAGATTTCGACCGAGTCACTCTCCGTAGAGCCCTACGGCATCATGGTTCGCAGGGATGATCCCAAGTTCAAGGCAGTTGCTGATCAGGCGATCAAGGATGTTCTGTCGACCTCGATGATCAATCGCATCTACGAGCAGTGGTTCCTCAAGCCAATTCCGCCAAAGGGTGTTAACCTGAACATTCCGATGAGCGGAAGCCTGAAGAAGACTGTAGCCAGCCCGACAGACTCACCGGATCCCAAAGTCTATCAGTGAATGTCTGAGATGGTCTTGGGTGTATAGGAAAAGGGGGCTCTCGCCCCCTTTTGTTTTGGTGAAATCGAAAGTGTTGCGACGATGAATTACAACTGGAACTGGGGAATTTTTTTTGAGCTAGAGCCAGGCGCCTCGGGCAGCTATCTTGACTATTTGATCGGGGGGCTCGGATGGACTGTCGTCACAGCTGTCTTTGCGTGGATGCTCGCCTTGGTGCTGGGCCTGGTGGTGGGAACATTGCGAACCACCGGCCATAAAGGCATTGAGCGGATCTGCTTCGCATATACCGAGTTATTTAGAAATATTCCTCTGCTGGTTCAGATGTTTCTTTGGTATTTTGTTCTTCCCGAATTACTCCCCCAGCAGCTCGGCGATGCCATGAAGGCGATGACGCCCCCATGGGGCTCGCTCGTGCCGGCAGTGCTTTGCCTGGGGCTTTTTATGTCCGTTCGGGTTGCGGAGCAGGTGCGATCAGGAATTCAGTCGTTGCCACGGGGCCAGCAGCTGGCTGGCCTTGCCGTCGGACTCACACGCACCCAGACTTATCGCTACGTTCTGCTGCCGATGGTTTTTCGCATCATTCTTCCTCCGCTGACTTCCGAGTTTCTGAACACCATCAAAAATACGTCTCTGGCACTCACCATTGGTCTAATGGAGCTGACGGCCCGCGCTCGGGCGATGCAGGAATTTAGTTTTCAGGTGTTTGAGGCTTTTGCGGCGGCAACAGTCATTTATCTTTTGCTGAATCTTTTGGTCGTTCTGGCCATGCGCAAGCTGGAGCAAAGAATTCGAGTTCCGGGCTTTATTGGAAGTCAGCAGCAGACCGTGGCGGGGCATTGATCGTGGGCGGCGGTTTTGATTTTGATGTGATCGAGCGCTCATGGGTTTACCTCTTTCGGGAGGGCATGAGTTTTACCGTCACGCTGACGCTCTTGGCCACGATGGGGGGAATCGTGCTCGGTACGCTACTGGCTCTGATGCGACTGTCCTCCTACCGCACGCTGAACCTGATCGCCGGCACCTATGTGAATACCATGCGGTCATTACCGCTGGTTCTGGTGATTTTTTGGTTTTTTTTCCTGGTTCCCTATATTGGCGGCTGGCTGGTAGGAAGTAATCAGCCAATGAAAGTCGGTGCTTTTGCAAGTGCGCTGATTACTTTCACGATGTTTGAGGCCGCTTTTTTCTGCGAAATCATGCGGGCTGGCATTCAGTCCATCCCAAAAGATCAGATGGCGGCCGGATATGCCTTGGGACTGAACTATCGTCAGACCATGGCAACGATCATACTGCCGCAAGCCTTTCGAAATATGCTGCCGGTCTTGCTCACACAGACCATCATCTTGTTTCAAGATACTTCGCTGGTGTATGTCATATCAAGCACCGATTTTCTGGGGGCGGCAGTCAAGGTTGCAAATCGCGATCATCGGCTTGTCGAGATGTACACGTTTGCGGCCCTCATCTATTTCATTATTTGTTTTACCGCATCCCTTTACGTTCGCCGGCTTCAGGCTCGCATTTCAATTATTCGCTAATTTAAGATTGACTTGACCATGATTGAATTTAAAAATGTCAGCAAATGGTACGGCGCGTTTCAGGTACTCGATGATTGCTCTACACGTGTTTCCAAGGGGGAGGTCGTCGTGGTCTGCGGCCCCTCGGGCTCAGGAAAATCAACGCTCATTAAGTGCGCGAATGGTCTCGAGCCTTTTCAGAAGGGGGAGTTATTTTTTAACGGCATCTCGGTGGGGGACTCAAAAACAAACCTGCCGAAATTGCGTGCACAGATTGGTATGGTCTTCCAGCATTTCGAGCTCTTTCCCCATCTCTCCGTAATTGAGAATCTCACGTTGGGTCAGATGAAGGTACTCGGCCGGTCACCGGATGAGGCGGAGAAAAAAGCCCTGCAGCTGCTTGACCGTGTAGGGCTTAGTGTTCAAGCCAAAAAATTTCCTGGCCAACTCTCGGGCGGCCAGCAGCAGCGTGTCGCCATTGCCCGGGCATTATGTATGGACCCCATGGCCATGCTGTTTGACGAGCCGACTTCGGCTCTGGATCCTGAAATGGTCAACGAAGTCTTGGACGTGATGGTGGCCCTGGCGGGCGATGGCATGACCATGATGGTGGTCACCCACGAGATGGGTTTTGCCCGCAAGGTCTCGGATAGGGTGATTTTTATGGATTCGGGAAAGATCGTCGAGGACTGCAATACCGATGAATTTTTTGGTGCGCCGCGAAGCCCGCGGGCCCAGGAGTTTCTCTCCAAGATTCTGAGCCACTGATCGGCGATAATCGCCGAATGACTTCATTTTCAATCGCGGTCATCGCCGGCGACGGGATCGGCACCGAGGTCATGCCGCAGGGGGTGCGCGTGCTGGAAGCGGCTGCGCGTCGGCTGGGCCTGAACCTTCGGCTCGACCATTTTGAATTTGCCTCCTGCGCTTACTATCAAAAGCATGGCGAGATGATGCCGGCCAACTGGAAAGAAATTGTTGGCGGCCATGATGCAATTTTTTTTGGCGCTGTGGGCTGGCCCGCTACAGTGCCCGATCATGTGTCACTCTGGGGCTCGCTGCTGAAGTTTCGCCGAGACTTTGATCAGTATGTCAATCTGAGGCCGGTGCGGCTGATGCCGGGCGTGCCGTGTCCACTGGCAGGCCGTCAGCCGGGCGATATTGATTTTTTTGTCGTGCGCGAAAATACCGAGGGTGAGTATTCATCCGTCGGCGGCATCATGTTTCCGGACACGGAGCGCGAGATTGCTGTCCAAGAGACCATCATGAGCCGCACTGGCACAGATCGGATTCTGCGTTTTGCTTTTGAGCTCGCCAAGCGGCGGCCAAAACGTCATCTGACTTCTGCAACAAAATCAAATGGCATCGCGATTACCATGCCATGGTGGGACGGCCGAGTTCTTGAGATGTCAAAGGCCTTCCCCGAGGTGCGTGTCGATAAATATCACATTGATATTCTCACGGCGAATTTCGTGCTGCATCCTGACTGGTTTGATGTAGTCGTAGCCAGCAACTTATTCGGCGATATTCTTTCTGATCTCGGACCGGCCTGCGCTGGAACAATTGGAATTGCGCCTTCTGCGAATTTGAATCCCGACCGTCGATTTCCTTCGTTATTTGAGCCGGTGCATGGGTCCGCGCCCGATATCGCTGGAAAGGGCATTGCGAATCCGATCGGCCAGATCTGGTCAGCGGCACTGATGTTGGAGTTTCTCGGCTTTCCACAGGGCCACGATCTCATTCTCAACGCGATCGAGCAGGTCCTTGCGGCCGGCCCGAAGACGCGGGATCTTGGTGGATCGGCAGGCACCGAAGAGGTCGGACGGGCGATCGCTGATGCCGTCGCTGCCAATGACCTGCCGTCGATGCGGCCCTCTCTTATTGCCTAAGTCTGTTTCGTCTCGTGAATTCTTCTGAACTGAAATCCCTACTGCAAAAAAGTTTTGATGCTGCTGTTGCGGCGGCCGATCCTCGAAAAATTGTGGCTGCCCATCTTCCGAGGCCGCCCGCGAAGGGCCGTACCTTGGTCGTGGGGGCGGGCAAGGCAGCAGCCAGCATGGCCGCTGCGGTGGAATCTGTTTGGCCCGCCGATGCGGCGCTAACGGGAATCGTAATTACGCGTTATGCACATGGCCTGCCCCTGAGGCGGGTTCGCTGTGTTGAGGCAGGCCATCCCGTGCCGGACCAGGCCGGAGAGCGGGCCGCGCAGGAGATTCTTGATGCGGTGCTGGGCCTTGGCCCGCAGGATCAGCTCATCGTTCTGGTTTCCGGCGGCGGTTCGAGCCTGTTGTCGCTGCCGGCTGAGACCATCAGCATGGCAGACCTGAAATCTCTGACCCAGGCCTTACTGAAGTCCGGGGCCCCCATCACCGAGATGAACACGGTGCGTAAGCACCTGTCTCGACTTCAGGGTGGATGGCTTGCGCTTGCCTGCAAAGCACCTGTCTCGGCCTTGGTGATCTCTGATGTGGTGGGCGATGATCCCTCCGCCATCGCATCCGGCCCCTGCACGGCGGATCCGACGACCTTTCAAGATGCAGCCGATGTGCTCAAGCGCTGGTCGGTCACACCGCCTGCCACAATTGCCGCACATCTGAGCGCCGGACTCTCGGGCGCGCTGCCGGAGACCCCGAAGCCGGGGGATCCCCGGCTGCAGCATGCGCAGACCACCGTGATTGCGACTGCACGTGAGAGTCTTCAGGCTGCATCCGCGGTTTTTTCTGGCGCTGGATTTCAAATCATCATGCTGGGCGATGCGGTCACTGGAGAGGCCCGGGATGTGGCCCAGGTCATGGCCTCCTGGGCCCGCGAGATCGCGCTATTTGCCCAGCCTCGGCCCCGAACCCCAGTTGTCTTGATCTCCGGCGGAGAGTGCACAGTCACCGTTCGTGGAAATGGCCGTGGCGGCCGATGTGTTGAGTTTCTTTTGGCATTCGCGCATGCCTGCGATGAATTGGGCATTTCAGGCCGCATCGCAGGTATTGCAGCTGATACCGATGGCATTGATGGCGTGAGCCCGCATGCCGGGGGGATTCTATTGCCGGATACGATTCGGCGGGCACGGGATCAACGGCTGAGTCTGCGCCCGCTTTTAGATAACAACGATGGCCTTGGTCTGTTTGAACCCCTTGGAGATGTGATCACCACCGGAGCGACACTGACCAATGTCAATGATTACCGGGCCATTGTCGTGATGCCATGACACCGCAGCAAATCGTCATGACACAGCCCGATGACTGGCATCTGCATCTGCGAGATGGTGAGATGCTGAGTGCGGTGCTGCCGTATACGGCCCGCCAGTTTGCACGGGCCATTGTGATGCCGAATCTGAAGCCCCCGGTCACCACCGTAAAGCAGGCGACAGAATATGCGCAACGTATTCGTGCTGCTCTTGCGCAACGAAGTGCTGATCAAAATACTGCATTTGATCCCTTGATGACCTTATATCTCACTGACCATACATCGGCAGATGAGATTAAGCGTGCGCGCGACAGTGGGATCGTGCAGGCCGTGAAGCTCTATCCGGCAGGCGCCACCACCAATTCGGACAGCGGCGTGACCGATCTAAATCACTGCACCCAGGTCCTGGAAGCAATGCAGAAAAATGCAATGGTGTTGTGCATTCATGGCGAGGTGACCCATCAGGATGTTGATGTGTTTGATCGGGAGGCCGTCTTTATTGACCAGGTATTGATCCCCCTGCGCCACCGTTTTCCTGAGCTGAGAATTGTCTTTGAGCACATTACGACCCGTCAGGCCGTCGATTATGTGCAGTCGGCATCCGGGCCAATTGCTGCGACCATCACGCCCCAGCATCTTCTGTATAACCGCAACGCGCTTTTCCAGGGCGGAATTCGGCCTCACTACTACTGCCTGCCAGTGCTCAAGCGCGAAGTCCATCGGCAGGCGCTGTTGGCTGCGGCTACCAGCGCAAGCCCGAAGTTTTTTCTTGGAACAGACAGCGCTCCCCACGAGCAGGCCAGCAAGGAGACCGCCTGTGGCTGCGCAGGATGCTTTTCTGCGCCTTACGCCTTAGAACTCTACGCCCAGGCATTCGCGTCGGCGGGTGCTTTAGATCGTCTTGAGGCTTTCGCATCGTTTTATGGGCCGGATTTTTATCGCCTGCCGCGCAATACAAAAAAAATTAAGCTCAGCCGTACAGCGCAAAAAATCTCATCACCGATTGCTGCCGCAGGCGGGTTTCTGGTGCCGCTGGGATTTGGCGAGCAGCTCGACTGGCGATTTGAGGGCCTGGCCTGAGCCGAGAGGCGTCCATGTCGGGCTCGCCTTGGTGGACCGCGTCTGAGGCCCGTCTTGTTGCGCAGCTGCAGGACTTGCCGTTTGTCGGATTTCTAGAGGCATTAAATCGGCATGCCAAAGAACACGGACTGCGCTCCGGCGGACATCAGCCCTTGCATTTTGTGCCGCAGCGTGAACTGCCGATCGAGCAGAACTATGAGGCCTGGATTTTCCAAACCGGCAGCGTGCCGACTCGCGATCTGGCCCATGATCGTTTGAATGCCATGATGTGGATGCTTTACCCACAGACCAAGGCGGCCCTGAATCGACTCCAGGCAGATGAAATCTCGCGGCGCGGAGCGCAGGCAGCGCGTGGATCAGCCCGGGACGCTGCCACGCTCTGGGATGAGAATCTTTTAATTCTTGTTTGTTTTGATCATGCGGATCACCTGGCGGCCTTGCTGAAGGCCCATGATTGGACTGAACTTTTTCTGACCTATCGCCATCGCTGGGCGGACACATGGCATCCAAGAATTTTTGGACATGCACTCGCAGAGAAATTAATTCGCCCGTATAAATCAATCACCGCACATTGTCGGCTTCTGGACTGCGCCTCATTGGCTTTGGATGCAATTGATACCGGCCTTGCGGCGCTCGTTTCGGACCGCCTCTGTCCGGGAGATTTTTATCCGATGCCGGTGATGGGCCTGCCAGGCTGGCATCCAGAGAATTCTCAGCCGGCGTTTTATGAAGATCGCTCTGTCTTTCGGCCGCCAAGGCGCTGAGCCTGCCGGGGATAGCGAATCAATTCGAGCAGCCCATCAAAGTCGATGGGTTTACTTAGATGAAGATCGATTCCGGCCGCCAGGGAGGCGCTGACATCCTCGGAAAAAGCATGGCCAGAGACCGCGATGAGGAGGCATTGTTGGCTGGGGCCATGGACTGCGCGAATCTGTTGGGCAGCCTCCCGGCCGGAGATGCCTGGAAGATCGATATCCATCAGGATGCAGTCATACGCTACGGCACGGCTTTTCTCGATGGCCTCCTCGCCGCAGGCCGCAGCGTCAGCCTGCAGGCCATGATGCGAAAGCCAGCGCATAAGAATTTCCCGATTCATTGCAACGTCATCGACAACAAGAATTTTTCGCTGGCGGTCTAAGACGGCTGCAGATTCGTCAGCTGGCTGGGCCGTCGTGATCTCGGGTGCAGTCGCCGTCCTGGCCGAGAACTGAATGGCGAAGCAGCTGCCTTCGCCGGGCGCTGAGCGCAGCCCCAGGCGTCCACCCATCGCCTCTAAAAGACTGCGGGCTAGCGTCAGGCCCAGGCCGCTGCCACCGTAGCGTTGTGCGATCGATGTACCGGCCTGCTGGAAGCGGCCAAAAACAATTTCTTGTTGATCTTGCGTAAGGCCGATGCCGGTATCTTCAACCTCAATCAGTACATCAACTGTTTGATGTTGGATTGCATTGCCTGGCGTGATCAGACGGCTGCGCAATTCAATGTGGCCTTGGGCGGTGAATTTGATCGCGTTTGAGATGAGATTTTTAAGAATTTGACTTAAGCGTAGGGGATCGATGTGAATATAGAGGCCATCTGGAATTTCCTGCCGCAGGTCTAGCTGTAGCCCCTTTTGTTCGGCAGTCCCGCGAAAAAGCCTGATGTTTTGTTCAATCAATCGCGTCAGTTGACTCGGCGCTGAATCAAATCGTAGTCGGCCCTCTTCAATTGCAGAAAAATCAATTAAATCGGAGAGCAGGGCATTTAACTCCCTGCCGCACTGGGTGAGTGACTCGAGATCGGACCGGTCTTGGGCAGTCGGGCTGCGCTGCTTCATCAGTTCCACCAGGCCAACCATGCCATTTAACGGTGTTCGAATTTCGTGGCTCATATCGGCAATAAACCGTGATTTATTCTGATCGGCGGTCCGCTGGGCCTCAAGAGAGCGAATCATCTGATTGGTCATCTGGGTCAGCATTTGAAATTCGCGTGGTGGATTGTGGCCTGGCGTTAGGCTGCCGCCTTCGCGAGAAACTTTTTCAATCTCGCTGGCCATCTGCTCCATGGGTCCGAGGGTTCTATTGAGCAATAACGCCAGTGCGGCCAGAAACATTAGCCCGGTGAGGGCCAGGGCGACCCAGATGCCCGTTACGACCGGTGCGATCTCTGCATTGACTTCCTCATCGGGCAGGCTGATGAGGGTGATCCATCCCAGCTGATGGTGGCTACCGTATCCGGGGTTACGAACATAGCCCACCAAATAATGACGGCCATCGGGCCACTGCTCCCGAAGCCATCCTTGTTTGCCAGCACGGGCCTGCTGCACGCTTTGCAGATGGGAATATTCTCTAGCGTTGGCCGCGGGGGCCATGAGTCGGGTGGTTCCATCGTCACCGAGAACAATAATTTCTGCATGAAGATGCTTGGGAATCGACTGCAGAAAGCGTTTGTGCTGGGCCAAAAGCCAGTCCCAACTCAGGTGGGCGCCCAGCACGCCCAGGGTTCTGCTCGAGGCATCTCGAACGGGGGTCGCAAGATCAATAAATCGCCAGGGACCGCCCGAAGGATTTTGGCCAAGAAGGTCTGCAAGCAGCACGGCCTCGTGCAGATCGACCGTTGTTGGACGCACCAAGCCCTGTTGAAACCAGTCACGATCGGCCACGTTTTTTCCGGCCAGCATGCCCTGATTCGCAGCCCGGACCGTTCCCGTCTGGTCTGCGAATCCAATCCAGGTGTATTCAGGAACATGCTGCTGAATCGTATTGATCCAGAGTTCGAGCAGATCGTGCCGTTCGTGCAGGCGAAGGGCGGGCAGCAAGGCGGCCCGCGATCGCAGGTCATCGAGTCGCTGGCCGATGGTTGTATCAATGATTTCAGCGATTGCCTGGGCCTGCGCCGAGAGTTTCTGTCCTTCGCTCTCCGAGATCGTGCTCCGTGCGGAATGCATCATGGCCCAGCCCAGCGCAATCAGCGCCGCGATCAATGGCAGCAGAATCAGTAGCAACAGCGTGGTGCGCAGCGGCCGGCCGGGGCCCCGCGTTCCCCAGATCCATCGCGCAATGTGGGGGCCTTTACTGTTCATCTCACTTATTTCTATGTGCTATAGATAAAATAGCACTCGACCACATTCAAAGCAATTGGCTATGATCGGCATGGGAAGTAAGTCGGGCGGCCGCTGCCGTGCATAGCACGGGAGAGGAAGGTCCGGACTCCATAGGGAAGGGTGACGGCTAACGGCCGTACGCAGCAAGCGATCGCGAGGTCGCCCAAGGCGAGGAATAGGGCCACAGAGACGAGTAAGCGCGGGAAACTGCGCGGATGTGAAACGCGGCAACCTCCACCCGGAGCAACACCAAATAGGCGCATGCCCGGCTTTGCCGGAGAGGATGTCCCGTCCGATGTGCGCGGGTAGGTGGCTTGAGCCTGCTGGTAACGGCAGGCCTAGAGGGATGGTCGCTATAAGGCACTGCGTTGCAGTGTCTCGTAACAGAATCCGGCCTATAGACTTACTTCACTTTTTTACAGGAGGTGTGATGCAAATTTTGCATACGATGTTGCGTGTTGGCGAGCTGCAGCGATCGATTCATTTTTATACCCATGTCTTGGGAATGAATCTGTTGCGTACGACCGATCGACAAGATCAGCAGTACTCACTGGCGTTTGTCGGCTTTGGCCGTGGCAATCAAGATGGCCATGCAGAGATTGAACTGACCTATAACTATGGTGTGTCCGACTATGAAATGGGCAGCGCCTACGGCCATATTGCGATTGCTGTTCCGGATGCGGCAGCGGCATGCGCGCGTATTCAGGCCGCGGGCGGCCAGGTCACGCGGCCGGCAGGCCCAGTGAAGGGCGGATCCACCGTGATTGCATTCGTCCAAGATCCTGACGGTTACAAAATTGAGTTGATTGAGCGGGCGGGCCTTGCTGCCTGATGCCGCTACAATCCACGCATGAAAGTCTTTAACCTGAAGTGCGAGCATGGCCACCCGTTTGAGGGCTGGTTCAAAAGCCATCTCGCCTTTGAGGATCAGCGCTCCCGGGGCCTCTTGACCTGCCCGTTTTGCGACAGCCGAAGCGTTGAGAAAACACTCTCGGCACCGCGACTCAATCTCTCCGGGGCCCAGGCTGAGGCTGCGGCCGGGGTGGCGCAGGCACCAGAGCCTACCGCCACCGCTGAGTTCCCGGCGCCGGTATCGGCTGCGATTGATCCGAAGTCATCGCCCACACTCGCGCAGGCCTTGAAAGTTGTGCGGCAGCTGCTGGAGCACAGCGAAGATGTGGGCGATCGTTTCGCCCAGGAGGCCCGATCCATGCATCGCCAGGAGGCGCCGCTGCGGCCGATTCACGGCAGCACCAGTCTTGAGACGGCGCGGGAGCTGGCCGATGAGGGGCTGCCGATCGTGCCGATCCCCTTTGCCGGACTACTCAAAAACTCCCTGCATTGACCCGGATTTACCCCTCCGGGGCCGGTTTTTCCGCCCCACGCCAAGCGAATTCCCCAGTTGTCCTGATAAATCACTTTATAAGTGATTTTTATCCTATTGATTTATTTGAATTTTTGTTTGAAAATCATTCTTGAAATAAGGCCTAAGTTGTTGTTTTAGAAAGAAAAAATCCCCATTCGACTTGACCGGTAACACTGATTTCCATAAAGTGGGAAATCGTGCAAAAAAGTAGTTTTTTGTGGGGGTTTTCTTTTGGCGCTATCACTCGCCTTTTCCGGGGTCTCGGCCCTCAGCCTAGACGTCAAAGGCCGGATGACCATTCCGACGCGCTACCGGGATGAGCTGCTCGCGCGCTCTCAGGGTGCGCTCGCGCTGGTGGAGAGTGACGACGGCTGCCTGCTGCTGATGGCCCAGTCGCTCTGGGCAGAAAAGGTGGCGCTGTTCTCTTCCGATGATCGCGATGCCGAGCGGCGGCGGTTCTGGATGGGATTAAGCGATACCCCCGAGATGGATGCCCAGGGCCGGGTGCTCATTAATCCTGTGCTGCGTGAGGGCGCTCATATTCAACGCGATGTGATTCTGCTTGGCGTGGGAGAGCTGTTCGAAATCTGGGATGCATCCGCCTTGGAGCTGCATAAGCAGGCTGTCCGCCAGCGTAAGCGCGGCGGGAGTGCGATGTGACCGCAGCTGTTGCGCGCGGCGACTCTCAACAACCGTCTCCTGATGTGCAGGCCCTTGACCATCGTCCCGTCTTGCTGCAAGAGGCGGTCGAGTCTCTGCATGTGATTCCACAAGGAAGTTATGTCGATGCCACCTACGGCCGCGGTGGCCACAGTGCACTGATTCTTCAGCAGCTCGGCCCGTCTGGCCGATTAATCGCTTTCGATCGTGATCCCACTGCAGTGGCAGCAGGCAGAAAGATTCACGATCAGCGCTTTCAAATCATTCACGCACCCTTTAGCGAATTGCCGCAGCGGCTTGCGGAGCAGGGCATTGATCAGGTGGATGGCGTGCTGGCCGATCTCGGCGTCTCATCTCCGCAGCTCGATGATCCCCAGCGGGGTTTTAGCTTTCGATTACAGGGCCCGCTCGATATGCGGATGGATCCAACCCGTGGTGAGCCCGTATCGGCTTGGATTGCAAAGGCTTCGGTGGATGAACTTCAGAAAGTGATTAAAGACTATGGCGAAGAACGGTTTGCTGTTCAGATTGCAAACGCGATTGCGACTCGCTGCGCGTCAGCCGCTCGGGGAGAGGCTGAACCCCTGCAGAGGACCGAGGATCTGGCAGAACTTGTCGTCCAAACGCTTCGGCGGTGTCGTGCACGTCGTGAGCCAGGCCAGCATCCGGCGACACGAACATTTCAGGCTTTACGGATTCACATCAATCGCGAAATGGAAGAGCTCACGGCCCTGCTTGAGGCAGCCGTCCGCCTGCTACGTGAGTCTGGGCGCCTTGCGATCATCAGCTTTCACTCGCTGGAAGACCGGCTCGTTAAGCAATTCTTTCGCGATGCCGCGCGCACGGCACCGCCTGCCCCAGACCGCGGCATAAGCCGCAGCCAGCGGGCACTGCTTTCTGGATTGCAGGATCGGCTGGGACGGCCTGCCACCGATTCCCGGCTTCGGGTGATTGCACGGATTCGTCCACGCGAGGAGGAGATTGCCGCTAACCCACGGGCCCGGTCAGCAATGCTTCGCGTGGCGGAGCGCTGTGGCACAGCGCTGGAGCCTGCAAGATGACACGACGCCAGTGGTTTTTGGTGGGGCTGATTACGGCATCGTCGCTATCTCTAGTCAACGCCCGGTATCACGAGCGTCGGCTTTTCACGCAGATGGATCGGACAGAGCGTGCCGGATTAAAACTGGACTCGGATATCGAGGTCCTTCAGGTGGAGCTCACGGCCTTGCGCAATCCAGGCCGTATCGATGCAGCCGCCCGGCGTGATCTAAAAATGATTCCTCTGCGGCCGACCGAGCCCATGTATTACCGGCCGAACAGTGGCGCGGGAGGCATGCGTTGAATAGCCATAGCAGCGCATTGCCCGGCCGTGTTCAATCCCGTGCGGCAGGCCGCTCGGCGGTGCCGGTGCTGACCTGGCGGGCAACGCAAGGCCGATCGCGTTTCGTATTGTTTCTATTAATGGCCGGTTTTTGCATTGTCATCGTCCGTGCCTTTACGTTGCAGCTGGTCAATGCCGATCAGTGGCAGACCCGTGCCGAAAAACGCTTTGAGCGGCCGAGAGAGATCCCGGCCAACCGCGGCCGCGTGCTGGATCGGCATGGCGAGGTGATTGCCTCCAGTGTTCAGGAGGAGCAGCTCGGCATTGTGCCCACGCGATTCGTAGGCAATCTTGCGCTGACAGGCGATAAGAAAGTTGATGCGCAGCGGGCCGCAAAAAAGAAAATCGAAGACCAGAAGCTTGATGAGCTTGCTGCGATTTTGGAGATGAAGCCGTCTGAGGTCCGCACAAAGATTTATGGCGCAAAAAAATTCTTTTGGCTTGCCCGCGGATTAAATCTTGAACAGGCGGATCGAATTCGCGGGCTTCGCCTCGAGGGTGTTGAGCTTGAAAATGACTTTCGTCGCTACTACCCCTATGGAGAGGCGTTCGCGCACATCGTGGGATTTACCAACGCCCATGAGCAGGGGGCGGAGGGCCTAGAGGCTACACATGATCAGGCGCTGCGTGGCACATCCGGCCAGCTGCGTGTTGTCATTGACCGACGCGGATCGGCAGTAGAGGGCAGAACGATTGCGGACGCGCTTCACGGAAAAGACCTGCAGCTCTCATTGGATGCCAGCATTCAAAGCATGGTGTACTCAACGCTGAAGTCGGCGGTCGCAGAGCATCGTGCAAAAGCTGCAGCAGCAGTAGTGATTGATGCGCAGACGGGTGAGGTCTTGGCCCTTGTGAATGAGCCCTCGTTTGATCCCAATAACCGGACAAAGCTCAACCCCGATCGTGTCCGCAATCGGGCAGTCACCGATACATTTGAGCCGGGCTCAACGATGAAATCATTCTCGATTGCGGCGGCATTAGAGCTGGGCCGCGTGGGTCCGAAAACCGAGATACAGACAGCCCCGGGCAAGATCACAATCGGCAATCGCACCATCGGCGATTCGCATCCTCATGGCATGCTGACCGTTGAGGAGGTCCTTGCGAAATCCAGTAACGTCGGCACGGTTCGAATTACGCAGCGGCTACAGGCCAAGGAGCTCTACGACCTCTATGTTGCCGCGGGCTTTGGCCGGGTGCCGGATGTTGGCCTAAATGGTGCGACTGCGGGACGGCTGCGTCAGCCTGAAAAATGGGTCCCGATTGATCAGGCCGCGATTTCCTACGGACATGGTGTGTCGGTGTCGCTGCTGCAGCTCGCGCGGGCCTACACTGTATTTGCCCGCGATGGAGATCTGGTGCCGATCTCCTTTGTTCCGCAGCCCGGACCCGTCGCCGGTGTGCCGGTGATTTCACCAGAGACCGCCCGTGCTGTTCGCAAGATGCTCGAGATGGCGACCACCCAAGGCACCGCACCCAAGGCCCAGATCGCAGGCTTTCGCGTGGCCGGAAAAACCGGCACAGCCCATAAGCCTGAGCGTGGGGGTTACGCAAAAAATAAATATGTTGCCTCGTTTGTGGGATTTGCACCCGCTGATCAGCCACGATTTGTGATTGCGGTGATGGTCGATGAGCCCAGCGCAGGCAAGCATTATGGTGGTGAGGTCGCTGCACCAATTTTTTCGCAGATTGCCAATGATGCCCTGCGCCGGTTGCAGATGTCACCGAATCCAGCGCTGCGAATCCTTCCTGCAGTTGCCCTCATCGGTGAGGGAACCGAATGATGCCAGCGGTATTTCCGTCTCACCCGATGGCTCTGCGTGATGCGCACTCGGATCAGGCCGCCCAATGGCTGCGGCAGCGGCTTGGGCGGCGGGCCAATCTCTGCGCGGACAGCCGAAGGATTGCGCCCGGTGATGGATTTTTGGCCAGAGGCGGCAAGCGGTTTTCTGCAGAGGCGCACATTGCGGCCGCAATCGCGGCCGGAGCAGCCGCGATATTGATCGATACAGCAGATGCCGCAGAACCAGAAGACCGGCCAGGCCAGGTCCCGATGCTCGGTGTGCCGCAGCTGGGCCACCGGATGGGTATGGTGGCCTCAGCGTTTTACGGCCGGCCGAGTATGACCATGCAGGTCATTGCTGTGACGGGCACCAATGGCAAGTCAACCGTGACCGCAGCATTGGGCTATGCCCTCGCGGAGTGCGGTATTGCCTGTGCGGTGATCGGCACGCTTGGTGTCGGCGTGTTTCCCGCACACTGCGGCCCGTCATTTGAGCCGAACTGGGAGCCAAAGCTGACGGCTGGACTGACCACGCCGGATGCGGTGGACTTACAGCGGCTGCTGGCAGATCTTCGCTCGCGACAGATCATGGTCGTTGCGCTAGAGGCCTCCTCATTTGGCCTGCAGCAGGGAAGGCTCCAAGGCTGTGCAATCAAAGCGGCTGCATTTACTAATCTGAGCCATGACCATCTTGATGTACACGGCACGATGGAGCGTTATGCACAGGCCAAGGCCTTGCTGTTTGCATCCCCTTCGCTGGGCACCATGATCGTGAACACAGATGACGCCTATGGACACCTGATGTGGGACGCCACCGAACATCATATTGAGCGGATTGCGATCGGAGCACATTGGCCTGAGAACGCCCAGGGCGCAATACGCAGTTCGGATCTGCAGCCGAGTGATGCAGGCTGGCAATTCACGGTGAAAGCAATGGGTGAGGCCGCTGATCTTTCGGGGCCGGTAACGCTGCCGGTTTTTGGCCGCCATAACGTTGACAACGCACTGATCGTCGCAGGATGCATGGTGGCGATGGGCATTGATGCTGAGCGCATTCGCGCCTGCCTGGCCCGTTTCCATCTTCCTTGTGGCCGTCTTCAGATGATCAAGCGCAGTAATCGGCCCTGGGTCTGCATTGATTACGCCCACTCGCCAGATGCATTGGCCCGTGTGCTGGAGGCCCTGCGGCCCGTGGCCCAGGCACGCCTGGGCCAGCTGATTTGTGTTTTTGGCTGTGGTGGCAATCGTGATGCTGAAAAGCGGCCCGCGATGGGCGCGATTTCAGCACAGCTTGCGGATCGGGTGATGCTGACGTCTGACAATCCACGCGATGAGACGGCGCAGAGCATCATGGCAGCGATTCGCTCAGGGGTGCCTGCCACGCTCGAGGACAAGATTCAGATGCAGCCGGACCGTGGGGCCGCCATCGCCTCGGCCATCGCAACGGCTGGGGCCCACGATGTTGTGCTCATCGCGGGAAAGGGCCATGAGCGTTATCAGATCATCGGTGAATCCACGCTGCCGTTTAGTGATGAGGCCCATGCCCAGCAGGCTTTAGAGGCGTGGGTGGGGCCGACGTCTGCGTTGCGAGCAGGAGAGATACATGCCGCAACTTAAAGAATTCATCACCCATGTGACAGGCGCTCAGCTGCTCATGCCTGATGGACTGGAAAATGATCAGGCCAGTGTTTTACAAAAAGAATTCGATGGCATCAGCACGGATACGCGGACGCTGTCGCCCGGCGCAATCTTTATTGGCTTAAGCGGCCCACGATTTGACGGTGCCGCTTTTCTTCAGGCCGCGCAGGACCGTGGGGCATGTGCAGCAGTGTTATCGGCGACAGCCGCCCATCAATCGGGAGTCCGCCTGCCCCTGATTCTGGTGCCGGATGCGCTCAGCGCCTTACAGCAGTGGGCCCGTCATTGGCGCAGCATGTGGGCCGGCTGCGCGATTGCGGTGACGGGCAGCAATGGGAAGACCACGGTCAAGCAGATGGTTCAGTCCATCGCAGAGACTGATCTCGGGCCGCCTCAGGTCTGGGCAACTCCGGGCAATTTGAATAATCACATCGGGGTACCGCACTCGGTGTTGGGCCTGAGGCCTGTCCACCAGCTGGCAGTGTTTGAGCTTGGCATGAATCATCCCAATGAGATCGCAGCACTTGCAGAGATCGCGCAGCCCCGTGTTGCGCTTGTGAATAATGCCCAGCGCGAGCATCAAGAGTTTATGAAGTCGGTGCAGGCAGTTGCAATCGAAAATGGCGCGGTCTTTGGGGCCCTGCCACCCGAGGGCATTGCTATTTATCCGCGGGATCCTTTGCATGAAGTCATTTGGCAAAAGCAGAGTCAGCATCTGAAGCATCCCGCGATTCGTTTTGGAATGCGTGAGATGGCTGCGGCAACGCCGGCGGTAGCACATGAGGTCCTGGGCCAGTGGATCACCACCGAATCTGGTGGGCCACTTCTTCAAATTGAATTCCCAGATCAGCAGTCCATCATCGTGCAGCCCCGCGGCCTGGGCCTGCACTTTGCGCTCAATATGATTGCCGCGGCCGCCTGTGCTTTTGCTGCGGGCCTGAGCCTGAAGGCCATCGAGAAGGCCTTAAATGCATTTGAGCCAGTAGCCGGCCGTGGCCGTGCGATCGCAATCGCTGCAGGCGGTACCTTGGTAGACGACACGTATAACGCAAATCCCGATTCGGTCCGAGCAGCGATTGATGCCTTGGCCCGCATGGGCGTTCCGCGTGCCCTGGTGCTGGGCGACATGGGCGAGGTTGGTGATCAAGGGCCGCAGTTTCATCGCGAGGTGCTTGACTACGCCGCCCAGCATCAGCTGGATGCCATCTGGCTGCATGGCGAGGCCATGGCATTGGCCCATCGTCAGACCGGAGTCGGCCAGTTTTTCGATGAGATCTCTGCGCTGATCGCGTCAGTGTCGCACTGGATCAGCGTGCAGCAGCAGGCACAGCATCGGCCGTCGCTGTGGATTAAGGGTTCGCGCTTTATGCGCATGGAGCGGGTCGTGCAGGCGATTGCGCGGCAGCAGGAGGGCCAGGCCGCATGCTGCTAATTCTCGCGGATTGGCTCGAACAGTACATCCGGGCGTTTAACGTCCTGAACTACATCACGCTGCGGGCCGTGCTAGCAGCCCTGACGGCGCTGGGCATTGGTCTTGTGCTGGGGCCTTTTGTGATTCGTCGGCTGACCGAGATGAAGGTGGGCCAGGCGGTGCGTGACGATGGCCCTCAGACCCATCTCTCAAAGAGCGGTACGCCCACGATGGGCGGCGCTTTGATTTTGTTGGCCATCGGTGTGACCACGCTGCTGTGGGCGGATCTCAGTAATCGTTTTGTTTGGGCTGCACTGATCGTAACGCTTGGTTTTGGCGCGATTGGATGGGTTGATGACTATCGTAAGGTCGTTCGCCAAGACCCGATAGGTTTGCCGGCACGTTGGAAGTATTGGTGGCAGTCCGTCATTGGGATTATCGCTGCTGTGTACTTGGCGTTTTCCGTCCCTGCCCAGAGCAACGCCCAGGCCTGGGAGTTATTCGTGCAGTGGATCAGCAATGGATTTTCAATTGACTTGCCCCGGCGGGCTGACTTGATTGTTCCTTTTTTCAAGGAGGTTGCCTATCCGATGGGCGTTTTCGGCTTTATGGTCTTGAGCTATTTTGTGATTGTCGGCTCAAGCAATGCGGTCAATCTCACTGACGGATTAGATGGCCTGGCCATCATGCCGACGGTCTTGGTTGCGGGCGCACTGGGCGTATTTGCATATGCCTCCGGCAATGCGGTTTTCGCAAAGTATTTATTAATTCCCTATATCTCAGGCGCGGGCGAGCTCACCGTGTTCTGCGCAGCCTTGGTGGGCGCAGGCCTGGCCTTCCTTTGGTTTAACGCCTATCCCGCTCAGGTCTTTATGGGAGATGTCGGGGCGCTGGCACTGGGCGGTGCGCTTGGCACTGTGGCGGTTGTGGTTCGACAGGAAATCGTGTTGTTCATCATGGGCGGGGTATTTGTGATGAACACCCTATCGGTGATGTTGCAGGTGGGCTATTTCAAATACACGAAGCGGCGTTTTGGTGAAGGCCGACGCATTCTTCGAATGGCGCCTTTGCATCATCACTTTGAAGTTGGTGGCTGGAAAGAAACTCAGGTCGTGGTTCGCTTTTGGATCATCACCATGATTCTCGTGCTGGCTGGGCTATCAACGCTCAAGCTGCGTTAACTTAATTGATCTAAAGGATTTATGGGAATTTCAAAGACCGTCAGCGCAGCATCTCCTCTCGAACGCGTTCCCGCCATTCCGATGGCCTTTGATTGGCCGTCCTGCCATGTCATGGTGCTGGGCTGTGGCGAGTCGGGCCTGGCCTGTATTCGTTGGCTGCTGCGTCAAAACGCACGGATCTCGGTCTTGGAGTCGCGGGCCGCACCGCCCGGCCTGGAGCGTCTGCAAGCCCTCGACGGTCAGCAGCAGATCGCGCTGCATCTCGGCCTGGCCTCGCCATTTGATCCGAGCTGGTGTGAAGGTGTCGATCTGATCATCCCCAGCCCGGGCTTATCGCCCCATCCTGAGCATGCAGGCCCGGCCCATGCGCTGCTTGCAGCAGCACGCGCGCGCGGCATCAGAGTCGTAGGTGAGCTCGATTTATTCGAGTGGGCCATCCATCATGCTGCCCATGCCAGCAGCCAGCGGGATGCAGCCCCCGATCTCGCGCTGCCGCTTGAGCTGCCGAAAATTCTTGCGATTACGGGCACGAACGGAAAAACCACGACAACGCAGATGGCAGCCGCCCTGCTGCGACGGGCTGGCTTTGATGCTCAGGAGGCCGGCAACATCAGCCCGTCGCTTCTCGATGCAGTCATAGCCCGTGAGGATGCAAGCCGATTTCCTGAGGTCTGGGTCTTGGAGCTGTCGAGCTTTCAGCTGGCGTATGCCCAGCATTTCCATCCGACGGCGGCAGTCTGTCTGAATATTTCTGAGGACCATCTTGATTGGCATCGGGACTTCGAAGATTACGTTGCTGCAAAGGGAAGGGTCTACGGCATCGGAATCGATCCGGCCCGCTCGGATGTACTCTGCATCGGCTACCGACAGGATGCGCAGGTCATGGCACTGATGGCGCCGCATGTCCACACCTGCACGTTCGGCACTGAGCCGCCCAATCGTCCAGGCGATTTTGGTCTGCAGGAAGAGGGCATCTCATGGATGACGATGGCCGATATCCACGACGAGGCACAGCGGCATCGTCTGATGCCTGCCGATGCCTTGCGTGTACGAGGCCGGCACAATGCAATGAATGCATTGGCTGCCCTGGCACTTTGCCGCGCGGTCACCCCCGCCTTGGCCCCGCTGCTGCACGCGCTTCGGGAGTTTCGTGGCGGTGCACATCGCATGCAGTGGATTGCGCATCTGCAGGGCCTTGAATTTATCGATGACAGCAAAGGGACCAATGTTGGCGCAACCGCTGCCGCATTAAACGGGTTGACGCTGCCGGTAATTCTGATCGCAGGTGGTGATGGAAAAGGCCAGGATTTTTCGCCGCTGCTTGATGCAATGCGTGGCTCGACGAAGGCGGTTATCACGATCGGCAGAGATGGCCCTGCGATTGGACAGATTGCACAGCAGGCGGGCCTCGCGACCGTCGCTGCTCAGGATATGGGCCAGGCAGTGCAACAGGCCGTGGCCCTGGCCCAACAACTCGGGCTTGGGCATGCGGCGGTGCTGCTATCGCCGGCCTGCGCCAGTTTCGATATGTATGCCAACTATGTGGAGCGGGCAAATCATTTTTGTGAAGCGGTTCAGGAGATGGCCGCTGCGCAGGGAGTCTCATGCTAAGTCAGCAGCCGATGGCCTCCACGTCGTGGATCGGAGCAGATCGAATTCTGGTCTCCGTCTTCGTCGGCCTGCTGCTGGTCGGACTGGTCATGGTGTATTCAGCCAACCTGCCGCTGCCCAGCAATAACGCAGAGTCAGTATTTTGGCGGAGTATGCGGGGCCATCCGATTCATCTGCTGATCGGACTGGCGGCGCTGTTGATCATGACGCGTGTTCCCAGCACGATGCTTCAGGCCCTCTCAACACCGTTGTTTTTTCTCGGCATTGCGCTGCTGCTTGTAGTGGCAGCGATGAAGATTGTGCTGGGCCCAGCGATTCTGAAAGATGGTGCGGTTCGGGCAATTCCGCTGGGCATTTTTACCCTTCAGCCCGCCGAGCTGATGAAGTTTTTCTCGCTCTTATTTGCGGCCGCTTATGTTGTCCGTCGACAGGATCGCATGCATACCTTTGTGCGGGGCCTGCTGCCGATTGGTTTTTTAATGTCCTTGGTCATGCTGCTCTTGCTGTATCAGCCCGACCTGGGATCGACCATGGTGATCACGCTGATTACCGCGGCAATCCTATTTCTTGGCGGCATGAGCCTGAGAATTTTTGTGCCCCTGCTGCTGGCCTTGGGGGCCGTCTTTGTGGTGATGGTCTGGCTGACGCCCTGGCGCCTGATGCGGCTGATTTCTTATCTTTCGCCCTGCGATCTTGATCAGGTCCAGAGCACTGGTTTTCAACTCTGCGGCGCATTGATTGCCTTTGGGCGCGGCGGATTTTTTGGTTCAGGCCTTGGCACAGGCATTGCGAAAATGGGCCATCTGCCGCTGCCGCATACCGACTTTATCTTCGCCATGATGGGCGAGGAAATCGGCTTTGTGGGTGTCACGCTGGTGATACTGGCGTTCGCGTTTATTGTCCGCCGGGCCATCGAAATCGGCCGCACTGCCATGTCACAAGAGCGGCTGTTTGCCGGCCTGGTTGCCCAGGGCATTGGTGTCTGGCTCGGACTGCAGACGCTGATTCATGTCGGCGTCAATACCGGATTGCTGCCCACCAAAGGCCTGACGCTGCCGTTTATCAGTCATGGTGGAAGCTCCATGCTTGCCGTCTGCATCGCAATGGGCACGCTGCTGCGTATTGATGCAGAGAATCGGCAGCATGTTCGAGGGGCAAAAGCATGACGGTGCCGCGCGTTCTCATCGCGGCCGGCGGCACTGGCGGCCATGTCTTTCCTGCGCTTGCCGTTGCGCGGCTCATGATGCAGCGGGGCTGGCATGCCGAGTGGGTTGGGTCCGACCGCGGACTTGAGGCTCGGATCATCCCTGGGGCGGGCATTGGCTTACACATTCTGCGCTTTAGCGGACTGCGCGGCAGGGGGGCCATTGCCTGGCTGAGTCTGCCGCTGCGGCTTTTTCGCGCGGTCCACGATGCCTTTGCAATTTTTTCTCGGGCGCGGCCCGAGGTGGTAGTCACCTTTGGCGGCTATGTGACATTTCCGATCGGTATGGTCGCCTCGATGCGGCGCATCCCGCTGTGCGTGCATGAGCAAAACGCGGTCATGGGCACGGCCAATCGCTGGCTTGCCCGTCTCGCCTCTCGCGTGATGGTGAGCTTTCCAGGTACCCGTTATGCGCCGGCCCGCGCCCTTCTGGTGGGCAATCCCGTGCGCGAAGAGATTCATCAGCTCGCTGATCCTGAATCGCGTTATCGAGAACGCCATGGCCCGCTTCAGCTCTTGGTGATCGGCGGCAGCCTCGGCGCATCGGCCTTTAATCGCCAGCTGCCAGCGTATTTTGCGCAGGTGATCGCTGCCGGCCAGCCGCTTTTGATTCGTCATCAGACCGGGCCGGCCGATCGCGACATGGTGATGGCTGAGTACCGAAGGCTGGGCATTGCGGCCCAGTGCAGCGCATTTATTGAGAATATGCAGGCGGCCTACGGTGAGTCAGATCTGGTGATTTGCCGCGCCGGTGCATCAACGGTGACGGAGGTCGCGGCTGCAGGTGTTGCTGCCCTGTTCGTGCCCCTGCCCCACGCCATTGATGATCATCAGTCGGCCAATGCCCGCGCACTCGTGGAGCAGCAGGCTGCATGGATGATGCCCCAGGACCAGCTGGCATCCGCTGAGATGGTGTTTTGGCTTGCGGCCTGCACTCGGCAGACGCTACTTGAACGGGCGGTGCGGGCCCGGTCATTGAGCCTGAAGGATGCGGCCCATCAGGCCCTGCAGATTGTGACATCCGTTGCGCCATCGTCACTCATGGAGCGCAGCCGATGAGACACAAGATTGAGACGATTCATTTTGTCGGCATTGGTGGTTCGGGTATGTCCGGCATTGCGGAAGTCCTGCTCACACTGGGCTATCGGGTGCAGGGATCTGATGTCGCCCGCAATGCTGCAACGGAGCGGCTCAGCGGCCTTGGGGCCACAATTTTTTATGATCATGCTGCCGAGCACCTTGGCCATGCCAATGCCGTGGTGATTTCAAGCGCGGTCCGGCCGGAGAATCCAGAGGTCCGTGCCGCACGACTGCGCCGCATTCCTGTTGTGCCACGCGCCTTGATGCTCGGCGAGCTGATGCGGCTTAAGCAAGGCATTGCGATTGCCGGCACCCATGGCAAGACCACCACCACGAGTCTTGTCGCTAGTGTATTGGCCCAGGCGGGACTCGATCCAACCTTTGTGATTGGCGGACGTTTAAACAGCGCAGGCGCAAACGCGCGGCTTGGACTTGGTGACTACATCGTTGCCGAGGCAGATGAGTCGGACGGCTCTTTTTTAAATCTGCTGCCCATGATTGCGGTCATCACCAATATCGATGAAGACCACATGGAGACCTATGACCATGACATTGCCAAATTAAAGCAGGCCTTCATTGCATTCACGCAGCGCCTGCCGTTTTATGGCACGGCGGTGGTCTGTGTTGATGACCCGTTTGTGCGGGACATCATTCCAATGATTTCTAAAACAGTTGTGACCTATGGCTTCGCAGAAGATGCACAGGTGCGCGCGACAGAAGTTCAGGCCGAGGGGCCGGCCATGCGGTTTGTGGTCCATCGTGAGGCGGAGCCTGCCTGCCCGATCACCTTAAATCTTCCGGGCCGGCACAACGTACAAAATGCCTTGGCGGCCATTGCGGTTGCGACTGAACTCGGCCTCGAAGATACAGCCATTGTTGCTGCGCTCAGAGATTTTCGTGGTGTGGGCAGACGTTTTCAGGTGGATGCATCACTGCCGGGGACAGGCGGTGGCCACTTCGCATTGATTGATGACTACGGACATCATCCTGCAGAGCTTGCTGCAACGCTTGCCGCTGCCCGGGGTGCTTATCCGGGCCGGCGAATTTTGCTCGCGTTTCAGCCGCATCGATACAGCCGCACCCGTGATTTATTTGAAGATTTTGTGCGTGTGTTGGGCGAGGCGGATCAGCTCTTGCTGGCCCCAGTATATGCAGCAGGCGAGCCAGCGATTGCCGCGGCAGACGGCAAGGCCCTTGCGCGGGCGATTCGGGTTGCTGGCCGCGTCGAGCCGATTTATGTGGAATCGATTCAAGAGATGCCGGACCGCATCCGCGCGCATGCGCGCGATGGTGATGTTGTGCTGTGTATGGGCGCAGGCTCCATCGGTGCAGTCGCCGCCACACTCAGAACCCAGGAGGCCAGATGAACCTTGGGGGTCACGCAAAGCCTGCCTTCCAACGTGTTGCGGTGCTCTTGGGTGGCGAGTCAGCCGAGCGCGAGATTTCTCTGCGATCCGGCACCGGCGTATTGGCTGCATTACAGCGTTGCGGTGTGAATGCCTTTGGTTTTGATCCCGCCGAGCGGCCTTTGCAGGCCTTAGGGGATGCGTCAGCCGATTGCGCATTTGTTGCCTTGCATGGCCGATTTGGTGAAGACGGCACCGTACAAGGCATGCTTGAATTATTGAAAATTCCTTACACAGGAAGCGGTGTGATGGCCAGCAGTGTGGCCATGGATAAGGCCATTACAAAACAGATTTGGCAGCAGGCGCAGCTGCCAACACCAGATTTTGAATTGCTCTCCGAAGGCTTTGATGCCGATCGGGTGGTGAAGCGGCTCGGACTGCCGATGGCAATCAAGCCCGTGATGGAAGGCTCATCGCTTGGCTTTACGCGCGTGGATCGGCAGTCGGATCTTGCGGCGGCCTATCGAGCGGCCCGTCGATACGATAAGTCGGTGATGGCAGAGCAGTTTGTCTCGGGCCGTGAATTTACCTGTGCGGTCTTACAGGATGCATCGGGCCGGCCCCAGGCCCTGCCGGTGATCGAGATCCAGGCTCCCGAGGGCCGTTACGACTATCAGAATAAATATTTTGGAGATGCGACACGCTATCTCTGCCCGGCACCGATTGATGCAGCGCTGACGCAGCAGATCCAGTCTTTATCGGTGGACGCCTTCGAGATAATTCAGTGTGTAGGCTGGGCGCGGGCGGATCTCATGTGGGATGGCAAAAATGATCCCATGCTTTTGGAGATCAATACATCGCCAGGCATGACGGATCACTCGTTGGTGCCAATGGCCGCTCAGGCCGCAGGCATTTCCTATGACGAATTGGTAATGCGGATTCTAGCCCAGGCCAGTCTGAAGATTGGGGCCGTCCAATGAGGCCGTCACCGATGCGGGATTTCTGGAATTCGCCTTCAAGGTTAAATCGCCTCTCGGGCCTGCTGGTTGCAATCTCAGGCCTGGCGCTGGCTGGACTTTTCTTTTTCTGGATGGCGAATCGTCCTACCTTTGTCGTGAAGCGGGTGATTGTGGAATCTGTTGCGGGTGATTTAAAACATGTATCGGCCCCACAGATTCATGCCGCAGTCGCAGAGGCCTTAAACGGCACTGTGTTATCGGCAGATTTGGTTCAGGTCCATCGATCACTGCAGGCGATTCCGTGGATTCGCAGTGTGACGATTCGACGCATTTGGCCCAATCGTCTGCTGGTGCGGCTTGAGGAGCAACGCGCTGTCGCCGTCTGGCCCAATGGCCGGCTGGTGAATGATGCCGGCGAGTCTTTTGCAGCTCTGGCCGCGGATCATGAAGAAAACTGCCGGCTCATTCCTTTGGCAGGTCCTGCGGGCAGTGAGCGTCTGGTGCTTGATCGGGCCCGCTTATTGGCCCAGTGGATTGCGCCGATGCAGCGGCATTTGCAGCGGCTGACGCTTTCCGAGCAATACGCCTGGACGGCAGAGCTCACCGGAGGCCTGGTGCTGGAGCTTGGCCGCGATGCGCTTGCCACGCCCGTCGAGGAGCGCGTTCGTATGTTTGTCAAAACCCAGCCCTGGCTGGCACAGCGGCTGGGACTGCCCGGTGAACCACCGCGGCTGGCGCGGGCAGACCTTCGTTATGCCATCGGCTACGCCTTCGTGCCGCTGCCAGCTGGCGCCGAGATTCCATCTCTTGGCGCGGACCCAACACCGCTTTGTATTGGAGTGCACACATGAAGTTGTGCCCAAAGAATTTTGTGAGGACACCAAATGACGCGTGAAGCCAAAAACTTAATCGTCGGACTGGATATTGGAACTTCCAAGATCGTCACGATTGTTGCGGAAATTCTTGAGGATGGCCGGCTTGAAGTCATCGGGCTGGGCCAGGCCGATTGCGAGGGCCTTAAAAAAGGCGTGGTCGTCAATATTGATGCAACGGTTCAGTCGATTCAGAAATCGCTCGAAGATGCGGAGCTGATGGCCGATTGCAAGATCGCCGCCGTCTGGACTGGCATTGCAGGCAGCCATATTCGGAGCTTTAACTCGACTGGCATGGTGGCCATCAAAGAAAAAGAAGTTTCGCAGACCGATGTCGATCGTGTGATTGAGACGGCCACTGCGGTCAGCGTGCCCTCCGATCAGCAGGTGCTGCATGTGCTGCCGCAGGAATTCATGATCGATGGCCAAGACGATGTCCGTCAGCCCCTCGGAATGAGCGGCGTGCGGCTAGAGGTTCGCGTTCATATCGTCACCGGGTCGGTGAGTGCGGCGCAAAACATTATCAAGTGTGTGCGCCGATGCGGACTGGAGGTCAATGAGCTGATTCTGCAGCCGCTGGCCTCGAGCCATTCGGTCTTAACGAAGGATGAAAAAGAGCTGGGTGTGGCGCTCGTGGATATTGGTGGCGGCACCACGGATATCGCGATTTTCTCGGGTGGTGCCATTCGGCATACGGCAGTGATTCCGATTGCAGGTGATCAAATCACCAATGACATTGCGATGGCCTTGCGGACCCCGACCCATGAGGCGGAGGCCATCAAGATTCGTCAAGGAATTGCCAAACAGGCATTGGCCGATCCGCAGGCCTGGTTTGAGGTGCCCGGCCTTGGAGATCGGCAGCCCCGGCAGCTGTCGCGTCAGGCACTTGCCGCGGTGATTGAGCCGCGTATCGAGGAGCTGTTTTCTTTAGTCCAGCATGTGATTCGTGAATCCGGCTACGAAGAGCTGCTCTCTTCAGGTGTCGTCATCACGGGGGGCAGCGCCATGCTGCCCGGCATGGTGGAGCTTGGTGAGGATGTTTTTCTAAAACAAGTACGCATCGGAGTGCCCGCCTATCGCGGCAATCTTTCTGATGTGGTGAGCAATCCGCGTTTTTCCACCGCCATGGGGCTGCTGGAAGAGGCGCGATTGCAATGGATCCGGGGCCGCAAGGAGGTCGTCAGTAGTGGTTCGTTTAAAGACACTCTTGCGCGGATGAAGCAGTGGTTTGTGGGGAACTTTTAACTTCTGATCAGGAGGCAGTAATGAATTTTGAAATGTTCGAGACGGAAACTCAGGGCACCATCATCAAGGTGGTGGGCGTGGGCGGTGCGGGCGGCAATGCAGTCAATCACATGGTCTCCCGCAGTGTGCAGGGTGTGGAATTTATCTGCATCAATACCGATGCCCAGGCGTTGGCCAAATCAAAAGCCGGCAATACATTGCAGATCGGCGGCACAGGACTGGGCGCGGGCGCCCGTCCGGATGCCGGCAAGGCCGCCGCTGAGGCGGACCGCGAGCGCATTGCCGATGCATTACGCGGCGCCCATATGGTCTTTATTACCGCCGGAATGGGTGGCGGCACGGGCACTGGCGCAGCACCGGTGGTCGCTGAAATTGCCAAAGAAATGGGGGCATTGACGGTTGCCGTGGTGACCAAGCCCTTTAGCTTTGAAGGTGTGCGCCGTGAGGCCGCCGCCGAGCGGGGCCTGGGCGAGCTGGAGGGCCGCGTCGACTCGTTGATCATTGTGTTGAACGAAAAACTCGAAGAGGTGCTGGGAGAAGATGTCACCCAGATCGAAGCCTTTGCCGCTGCCGATGATGTGCTCAATAACGCGGTCGCTGGCATCGCGGAGATCATCAATGTCGAGGGGTTGGTGAACGTTGACTTTGAAGATGTCAAGACGGTGATGAGTGAGCAGGGCAAGGCCATGATGGGCACGGCCTGCGCTGCGGGCGACGATCGGGCCCGTATTGCTGCCGAGAATGCGGTCCAGTCGCCGCTGCTTGAGGGCGTTGATTTATCGGGTGCCCGCGGCATCCTGGTCAACATCACCGCCAGCAGTGCTCTGAAGCTCAAAGAGACCCGTGTGGCAATGGAAACCATTCGCACCTTTGCCGCTGAGGACGCCACGATTATTCTGGGCACCGTCTATGACGACAGCCTCGATGACCAGCTGCGTGTGACCGTGGTGGCCACCGGCCTTGGCCGCAAGCGGACCCCGACACTGGTCCACAACAGCGCCCAGGCCGTGATGCAGAAAACCGGTACCGATAACATCGGATTTGCCATGCAAAACCCGATGGCCCCGGGCTTCGTGCCGGGACAGTCCCCGGCATCCGGCACTGGCCAATCGGCTGCGCCGCCCGCGGCGCCCTCGGTGGATTACAGTAAATACGATCAGCCAACCGTCTGGCGCGATCCCCGCAGTCAGGCGGCTGCGCGTGTCGATGCAATGCAGGAAAGCGGCATGGATCGGCTCGATATCCCTGCCTTTTTGCGCAAGCAGGCAGACTGATCAGCGTTTTTTAGGTTTCCCCACTGCAGAGAAAGGCCCGATGCCCCCGGGCCTTTCTTTTTTTGGCATAGTCTTGCGTTTCTAGAAAAGGAGACTCCTATGCCAATCCAAGTCGGCCAAGCACTTCCCAACGCGACCCTCTATGAATTCTTTGATGAAGAGACGGGTGGCTGCAGCATTGGTCCCAATGCATTGCAGGTCTCTGACCTGATCAAGGGTAAGAAAATTGTTATTTTTGGCCTGCCGGGCGCTTATACCCCGACTTGTTCCGCTAAGCATGTCCCGGGCTTTGTCGCGCATCATGACAAGCTGAAATCTAAAGGCGTTGATGAAGTCTGGTGCGTCAGCGTCAACGATGCTTTTGTGATGGGTTCTTGGGGCCGTGAGCTCGGCGCCAAAGACAAAGTCAGAATGATGGGTGATGGCAACGCTGAGTTTTCCAAGGCGGTCGATCTGACCCTGGATCTCACAGCGCGGGGCCTGGGCCTACGCTCGAATCGTTACGCCATGATTGTTGAGAACGGCATCGTCAAACATGTCGCGGTCGAAGCGCCGGGTGCTTTTGATGTCAGTAGCGCAGAGGCGGTACTGGCCAAGCTCTGATCGTTCGGCGGATGCTACGTCAACGCACACTTGCTGAGACGGTCACCGCGAGGGGCATTGGCCTGCATAGCGGCGTGCCTGTCGCGCTGACGCTTCGGCCTGCACCGGCAGACCATGGCATTGTCTTTCGGCGTATCGATGTGGATCCGCCGCGAGAGATCCGATCGCGGGCGGGCGCCGTGGGCGACACCCGGATGGCTTCAACACTCTCAGATGGCGAGCTGAAGGTGGCCACCGTCGAGCACCTGATGTCAGCGTTCTCAGGGATGGGCATTGATAATGCAGTTGTCGAAGTCGATGCCGCCGAGATTCCCATCATGGATGGCAGCGCTGCGACCTTCGTCTACCTGCTGCGGTCTGCAGGGGTCGAGGAGCAGTCTGCCCCCAAACGATTTATCGAGGTCCTACAGACTGTTGAGGTCCGCGAGGGAGAGAAGTGGGCCCGACTCGATCCATTTTTTGGATTTCGTCTTGAGTTCACGATTGATTTTAGTCATCCGGCGGTAGATGCCACTGGCCAGCAGGTGCGGATTGATTTCGCAGACGCTTCCTTCGTGGATGACATTGCCCGGGCCAGGACATTTGGATTTATGGGGGATGTGGATGCGCTCCGATCCAAGGGCCTTGCACTGGGAGGAAGCCTCAGCAATGCCATCGTGATGGATGAAGTCCGCATCATGAATCCAGAGGGCCTCAGGCGGCCCAACGAATTTGCGATGCATAAGGCCCTCGATGCCATTGGCGATCTCTATCTTTTAGGCAACCCACTGATGGCCAGCTACTGCGCTTTCAAATCGGGCCATGCGCTTAACAATCTGCTGCTGCGGCAGTTGATGCAGACACCGGGCAGCTGGCGTGAGACGACCTTCGAAGATCTTCAGCATGCCCCAATTGCTTGGGCGCGTCAGTGGAGCTGGGCCTAACGGGGCCGCGCGATTCGTGCCAGTGCGCGGCGCAGTGCCTCATTGCTGAGATTGTCAGACAGCTCACGAAACTGCTGGCGTGCGGCCTCAGGAATTTTTTCTCTTGCAAGCACAGTTGCCGTCGGAGGCTGCAAGGATTGCGTCCGCTGCGCGATCACCTTGAGATGCTGAATGCCCCAGCCTTCTTGCCGAAGCGCGGTAGGCCAGTCGGCAAGCGCGAGTTTTAGTTTGGCTGCTGCCGCTGCATGCCGGGCGATGACGGTGACCTGGCTGCCCCGAATGCCTCTGGGCGGATCATCTCGACGGACCTGCACCACCAGGCTTGCCAGTGATGCTGGAATGGCCCGCCGAACGCTGGCCATTAGATCTTCACTGTCGCGCCATGCCCGATCAATTCCCGCCCAATCAGCGGAGGTGCGTAGGGCTTCGCCAAGCCCTCTGAAGGCAGTCTTACTCATACCCGCATGCTAAGATCGAACGTCCATGATTGACAATTTTCTCAAAAAAATTTTTGGAAGTCGCAACGAGCGACTCGTTAAAAGCTACGGCCAGCGGGCCGCCGCGATCAACGCGCTAGAGCCCGCCATGACCGCCTTATCGGATGAGGCCCTGCGGGAAAAGACCGCTGAATTCCGCCGCCGGTTAGCCGATGGTGAAACGCTTGAGCAGCTGCTGGTGGAGGCCTTTGCGGTCTGCCGCGAGGCTGGCCGTCGTGCGCTTGGCATGCGGCACTTTGATGTTCAGCTCATCGGTGGAATGGTTCTGCACGACGGCAAGATTGCCGAAATGCGGACCGGTGAGGGCAAGACATTGGTTGCGACTTTGGCGGCCTACCTGAATGCGCTGGCCGGCAAGGGCGTGCATGTCGTGACGGTCAATGACTATCTGGCCGAGCGGGATGCCAACTGGATGGGAAAGCTCTACCGATTCCTGGGCCTGACGGTTGGCGTGAACCTGACATCGCTGGAGCATGCTGAGAAGCAGGCCGCCTATGCGGCCGATATTACGTATGGCACCAATAACGAATTCGGATTTGATTATCTGCGCGACAACATGGTGGTCGATCGCGCCAATCGAGTCCAGCGCAGTCTGAGTTTTGCCATTGTCGATGAGGTCGATTCGATCCTGATCGACGAGGCCCGCACGCCGCTGATTATCTCTGGCCATGCCGATGATCAGACAGATTTGTATCGCGTGCTCAATGTCGTGCCCGGGCAGCTCAAGCCCCAGGCCACCGAGGAAGGCCCCGGCGATTATTGGGTCGATGAAAAATCTCGGCAGGTCTATTTGTCTGAGGCTGGGTTTGAAAAATCAGAGCAGTTGTTGGCCTCGATGGGCCTGCTTGCTGAGGGCGCAAGCCTCTATGATCCCGCGAGCATCTCGCTGCTGCATCACCTGACCTCAGCCCTTCGGGCCCACACATTGTTTTTTAAAGACCAGCACTATGTGGTTCAGTCCGGCAAGATCATCATTGTCGATGAGTTCACTGGCCGGCTGATGCCCGGCCGGCGCTGGTCGGAGGGGCTGCATCAGGCGGTCGAGGCAAAAGAAGGCGTTGAGATTGAAGCCGAGAATCAGACGCTGGCCTCGATTACCTTTCAGAATTATTTCCGCATGTACGACAAGCTCTCGGGCATGACCGGCACTGCAGACACTGAGGCCTTTGAATTTCAGTCAATTTATAACTTAGAGACCGTGGTGATTCCGACCCATCGTCCGATGATCCGTCTGGACCTTCAGGATCAGGTCTTTAAGTCGGCAGAGGAAAAGTACGACGCCATTCTTGCCGATATTCAGGCCCGGCATGCCAACGGCCAGCCGGTACTTGTGGGTACGACATCAATTGAAAACTCTGAGCTGCTCTCCGCAATGCTTGCCAAGGCCCAGTTATCGCATCAGGTCTTAAATGCGAAGCAGCACGAGCGTGAGGCCGAGATTGTTGCCCAGGCCGGCCGTCCCGGCATGATCACGATTGCGACCAATATGGCAGGCCGCGGAACCGATATCGTGCTCGGTGGCAATGTCGAGAAGCAGATTGATGCCTTGCGCGCGGATCCAGGCCCATCTGAGTCCGATAAGGCCCGGCAGGAGATCGTGTTGCGTGAGCAGTGGCAGGGGCTGCATGACCAGGTGATACAGGCGGGCGGTCTGCACATCGTCGGCACAGAGCGGCATGAGTCGCGCCGTATCGATAATCAGCTGCGGGGCCGCTCTGGCCGCCAGGGGGATCCGGGTTCATCGCGGTTTTATCTCTCGATGGATGATCCGCTGCTGAGGATTTTTGCCGGCGACCGAATGAAGGCGATCATGAATCGTCTGGGGGTACCCCACGGGGAGCCCATTGAGGCGGGTATGGTCTCGCGGTCCATCGAGTCAGCCCAACGCAAAGTCGAGAATCGAAACTTCGATATGCGCAAGCAGCTTCTGGAGTACGATGATGTCGCCAATGAGCAGCGCAAAATCATCTATCGCCAGCGTAATGAGATTTTAGAGGGCGAGGACTTGGCGGAACTGGTGGGCAGCCTGCGTCAGGGCATGATGTCAGAGATCGTGCGTGCCCATGTGCCCGAAGAAAGTGTCGAAGAGCAGTGGGATCTCGCAGGGCTGCAGCAGACGCTACAGGCGGAGTGGCGACTGCAGATTGATCTGCAGTCATGGGTGGCCGGCAACGACCAGATCACCGATGAAGAGATTCTGCAGAAGGTCATTCAGACTGCCGATGAGGCCTATGCTGAAAAAGTTGCGCCCGTCGGCCGCGAGGCTTTTAATCAATTTGAACGCTCGATTCTGCTGCAGGCAATTGATACCACCTGGCGTGAGCACTTGGCAGCGCTCGATCATCTGCGGCAGGGGATTCATCTGCGGGGTTATGCCCAGAAAAATCCGAAGCAGGAATACAAGCGCGAGGCATTTATTTTGTTTGAACAGACGCTTGATCGGATTCGGACCGAAGTAACGCGGGTTCTGATGAATGTTGAGATCCAGAGCGCAGAGCAGGCTGCGCAGTCAGTGCCCGAGGCGCCGCGGCTTGCCGATGTGCAGTATCAGCATGCGGACTTCGATGCCCAGTCCGCGATGGCGCTACAAGATCCCGAATCCCTGGCACTTGCGGCCCAGTCACCCGGTAGCGGTGCTGCGCAGACGGCAGAAGTGGACGCTGAAATCCCCGCGGGCAGTCCGGTCCGCCGGGCAGAGCCCAAGGTTGGCCGAAACGACCCCTGCCCCTGCGGCTCAGGCAAGAAGTTTAAGCAGTGCCACGGGAAACTCGGCTAGCCCAAGCACCCAATCGTTATCGGCCGATCAGTCAACCCGGGCGCCGCTTGCTTTGACAACAGGCTCGTAGCGCTGCCGCTCTTGCGCCATAAAACGGCCGAATGTTTCTGCTGAGGTTGGTGTTGGCTCAGCCAGCAGTGCGGCAAAGCGTTGGCGCAGTTCCGGCGAATTCAATGCAGAAGTAAAAATCTGATTAAGCCGATTCACGGTATCGGTCGGAGTTCCCGCTGGGGCGATGATGCCCCACCATGTGTCGATTGCAAAGCCCGGTAGGCTTTCCGCCATTGGGGGAACATCGGGCAGCACGGGGCTGCGTTGCGCGCTTGTGACTGCAAGTGCCCGAAGTCGGCCTGACTTGATGTTTGCGGCAGCGGTCGCGAGATTGTCAATATTGAAATCCACCTGCCCTGACAGCAGCCCTAACTGAGCAGGCGCGCCGCCGTTATAGGGGATATGCACCGCGAAGATGCCGGCTGATTGTTTCAGCATCTCTCCGGCCAAGTGGCCGGCGCTGCCATTACCCCCAGAGCCGTAATTAAGCTTGCCCGGATTGGCCTTTGCGTAGCGAATAAAATCGCTAATTGATTTAATGCCCAGGCGGTCTGCGGCCTCGGTGTTCATAACGACAACGTTGGGCACTCGAACCATCTGAGTGATCGGCGCGAAGTCTTTGCTCGCATCGAAAGGCATTTTGTTAAAGAGCCAAGGATTAATGGCGTGGGTCGCAGTGGCAGCGATGCCCAGTGTTCGTCCATCGGGCGTTGCTTTGGCAACCATACTCACGCCGAGATTTCCTCCTGCACCTGGCCGGTTCTCAATAATGATTGGTCCGAGTCCTTCGCGGGCACGCTCCGCCAAGGCCCGAACGGTGAGGTCAATCGGCCCGCCCGCCGCATAGGGAACGATGATGCGCGTTGGCTGTTGGGCCGCTAGGGGTGCACTGAGTGCGAGAAAAAAAGTAATAAGCAAAACGATTCGGCCTGACATAGAAGAACCTTTCGATGTGTTGGACGTTTGACCGTCTTGCGGCCCGTCGATGGCCTTAGAATAACGGCATCGCGCTGAAACTCCTAGAGCCCTGACTCAGTTCCCATGCCGGTCAACCTTCCGCTTCCCAATCCCGCAGACCTTCATCCGGTAGCCGGTGTGCGGCTGGGCGTGGCCAGTGCTGGAATTCGTAAAGGGGGCCGACGCGATGTGCTGGTCATTGCCCTTGCCGAAGGGTCTGCGGTGGCTGGCGTGTTTACTCGAAATGCATTTTGTGCAGCGCCCGTCCAGGTCTGCCAGTCCCATCTGGCTGCAGGCCCTGAGGGCGGCATGCGCGCCTGGGTCGTCAATACGGGATGCGCGAATGCGGGCACGGGCGAGCAGGGCCTGATGAATGCGAGAACGACAGTTGAATTTCTTGCCGCTGAATTAAAGCTCAAGCCGATGCAGATCTTGCCGTTTTCCACCGGCGTCATTCTGGAACATCTGCCAATGGGCCGCCTGCTGCCCGGCATTAAAGCCGCATGCGCAGGCCTTGGCCAGGCCAATTGGCTAGAGGCTGCGCAGGCGATTATGACCACTGATACACAGCCGAAGGCGTTTTCCTCGCGCCAGATGATCAATGGACAATCCGTCACGATTACCGGCATCTCAAAGGGTGCCGGCATGATTCGGCCCAATATGGCAACCATGCTGGGATATGTTGCGACAGATGCTGCCATCGAGCGTCAGCTTTTACAGCGGCTGGTGCAGCAGGCTGCCGATGAATCATTTAACGCGATCACGATTGACGGAGACACCTCAACGAATGATTCATTTGTTGTCGCGGCCACCGGGGCTGGCGGCCTGCGGCTGGACTCCGAGCAAGATGCGGGCTGGAGCGAGTTTCGCCGGGCCTTTATCGATGTCTGTCGGGCACTTGCCCAGGCGATCGTGCGGGATGGCGAGGGAGCAACGAAGTTCATCACGATCCAGGTGCAGCAGGCCGCATCGCGCGAGGAGGCCCGTCAGGTCGGCTATGCAATTGCCCACTCCCCCCTTGTCAAGACAGCGTTTTTTGCAAGCGATCCCAATCTTGGCCGAATTCTGGCTGCAATCGGCTACAGTGGTGTACCGGGCCTTGATGTGAATCGGCTCCAGGTATTTCTCAATGATGTCTTGGTCGCCGAGCACGGCGGCCGGGCTGCCGCGTACACCGAGTCGGACGGCCAGCGGGTGATGCAGCAGTCTGAGATCACTGTGTCGGTGAAACTTAATCGCGGACATCACGAGGCATCGGTCTACACCTGCGATCTTTCGCATGACTATGTTTCGATTAATGCAGATTACCGATCTTAGGCCTACCTGTGACCACACCCACCCACGATTTGATCGACAAGCTGAATCAACTCTTGCCGCGAATTCCGGCCAGGCCCGATTTTGCGTCCGTCAAAGCGATGCGCTGGAATCGTCGGCCAACCCTGCTGGGCCATGTGTCGTATCTTGAGCCGGTGACTCAATTTGCAGAGATCCATTTTTCTGATTTGCAGCATATCGATCGTCAGCGTCAGCTGGTCGAACAAAATACACGGCAGTTCTTGTCCCGAAGGCCCGCAAATAATGTGCTGATGACCGGCGCCCGCGGCACAGGAAAGTCCTCATTGGTGCGGGCCTGTCTGACTGAGTTTCATGGCCAGGGCCTGCGCGTCATTGAGGTTGAAAAACAAGATTTAATGGATCTGCCGCGGCTGGTCGAGGCGGTTGCCGATGCGCCCTACCGATTCATTATTTTTTGTGATGACCTCTCGTTTGAATCGGGTGATGCAGGCTATAAGTCGTTGAAGTCGGTGCTCGACGGATCGGTCTCCGCCCAGTCTGACAATCTGCTGATCTATGCGACCTCGAATCGCCGGCATCTGATGCCAGAGCACATGAGTGAAAATCTTGAAACCCGCTACGAGGCCACGGGCGAAATCCATCCCGGCGAGACGGTCGAGGAAAAAATCTCCTTATCGGAGCGCTTTGGCCTCTGGGTTTCGTTTTACAGTTTTAGTCAGCAGGACTATCTTGACATCGTGGCCCACTGGCTCAGGCATTACGGCTGCGCGGCCGCGCTCATTCAAGAGGCCCGCCAGCCTGCCCTGCAATGGGCGCTGGAGCGTGGCTCGCGATCCGGCCGAGTCGCATTGCATTTCGCCCGCGATTGGGCGGGCCGACATTAATCTGCTGCAATTCATTTCGTTTGGCTCGGACACTACCCCGCAGTAGTGCTGCGTCCGTTCAAGCGCCCTTACAGGTTGTTGTGGCGATGTTGCGCAGACCCGAAGGCGCGGTGCTACTGTCGACGCGCCCACCAGGCAAGGCCTATGAGGGCTGGTGGGAGTTTCCTGGCGGAAAAATTGAGGCCCACGAGACACCCGAGCAGGCGCTGATCCGTGAATGTCAGGAAGAAATTGGCATTCAGGTGTTAAGGCTCGCATTTGCATGGACAATTGGCCACGCATACCCGCATGCCGAAGTGTCCTTGCATTTTTACTGGGTAACGGAGTGGAGCGGGATGCCACGGCCGATTGAGGGCCAGCAGCTGCTGTGGGTGGCGGCCGATGAGGCCTGGCCCTATCCCATTCTGCCAGCGACCAATCCGCTACTGCCGAGAATCAGAAATTACAAAGCGTGAGCTCAAACGGAATTTCTTGCTCGATGCCTTTTAGGTGCATGGTGGACTCAAGCTGCCGGAATCTTACGGACACCACGTATTTGTTGGCGCTAATTTCGGCGACGACTTCGGGCTGTTTGGGCACTGCGACGCGAATAATTTGAATCTGTCGGCCATCCATCGAGAGCTCAAAATAGCCGCGTGTCGCCAGGTACGATTCGGGCCGTGTGCCTTCACGCAACAGTTTTAAGACTATTTCGACACCCTCGTAGACTGGCAGCAGCGAATTGACCCAGTCATTGAGCATGGATTGTCGGACCTCGAGCGGCCGATGCAGCCAGACGTGGAGCGAGGGGATATCAAATTCACAGATACCACCCGGAATACCGAATCGGCCTTTAAGGAGCTGTAGCCATTCATGTTCTGGAATGTGCTGGCCCAGGCGGGTGTTGGATGCAGACAGGGCATTAAAAATGGTTTGAATTCGATTCAGCAAATCATCGAGGGCCTCTTGCGAGACCCCCGGTTTTCCCGCGAATTGATTGAGGCGGGCCCGCTGTCGATCAAGTTCTTGCAGCAATTCGGATTTGATGTCGCCCCGCCCTCCGACGAGATCAAAAAGCTCAAAGACTGACCAGAGCGCAGCCTGGTGGCCGAATGCGCTGGGGTACCGATTGAATTCCTGGCACCGCCTAAACAGGCTCTCGATTCGGAGCAGGGAGCGGATCCGCTCGTTGCAGGGAAATTCGAAGGTCATCCAGCCCGGAGGGGCCGCCACGGCGGGCAGAGTGGGATCGCTCATCCTCGAATTATGAATGAATTAATTGCTCATGCAGGGCGTCGACCTGCTGGGCGAGCTGCTCAATTCCACCTTCGTTATTGAGCAGATGGGTCGCTTTTTCTCGACGCTCCTCGCGGCTTGCCTGCGTTGCCATAATGGCCAATACATCCTCGCGCGTCAGCCCACTGCGCTGCATAACCCGTTGGATCTGCGTTTCTTGAGCGCAGTCCACCACAATGACCCCTTCGACTGGGTCTTCTGTCGGGCCGGGCTGCGTGGGGCTGCGATGGGTCTCGATCCATAACGGAACCATATAAATGGCATAGGGATCGGGGGCCAAGGCCAGGGCGGCCTGCGCCGCGCGTCGGATCATGGGGTGAAGGATTGCCTCGAGCTGCCGACGTGCCGATGGGTCGGCAAAGACCAGGGCCCGCACCCGGTCGCGGTCCAGCCCGCCATCTTGCGCAAACCATTGCGGACCCAAGGCAGACCGTATGGCGGCAAGGGCCGCGCCCCCCGGTGCGGTCAGCTGTCGAGACAAGGCATCGGCATCAACGACCGTGATGCCTTTGGCGGCGAAGTGATCCGCCGCAAGACTTTTGCCCGAGCCGATGCCGCCTGTGAGCACGATGACGCGTTTAGCCAAGATAAATCCAGGTGATGATGCCGCCGAGTGCCAATGCTGGACCAAAGGCAATCTGTTGCTTTAAAAAAGCGACTGACTCTGGAGGGGGCGCAAGGTCTTGTCGGTGCACGAAGCGCCATCTGAGAGAACGCAGCCCTGCCATTGCAAGGCCGCAGAGACTGGCGATCAGCCAGACCATGGCAATTGATTGCCAGCCCAGCCATGCACCAAGGCCAGCACTCATCGCAAAATCGCCGCGGCCCATGGCCTGATCATGCTTAAGTCTGTGAAAAATTTTTACGAGAAGCCACAGCAGCCCATAGCCTGCGATGCAGCCCGCAATTGCATCGGCCAATGAGACGGCCTGTGGCGGCAGGCCCAGCCCGTGGGCAGTCAGGCCTGTTGCCACCAAGAGCCCCGTGAGTGGATCAGGCAGCAGACGACACTGGGCATCAATTTTTATCAGCAGCACCAGTAGTGCAGACAGCAGTCCGGTCCATAGGGCCGCCAGCGCGGCGGTGGCGGGCCGCTGATCGTCAGGTGCTGGGCTTACCGCCGAGAACAGTACGAATGCCACTGTGGCTGCAAGCAGCCACCATGCAATAGAAATCCGATGCAGCCTGTGCAGCGTCTGGCCATCAATCCATTGGGCGATGCTGCGATTACCGATCCGCGACAGTGGTGCAAGCGCCATCAGGGCAACGGCCATGCAGAGTAGCGTGGCCGCAGTGGGCCCAAGATTGTCAGCGATTGCATGAGACGGCATCACCTTTTATGGGCTGGGTGCGACGCGCGGACGGCTTAGCCGAACGCGACGAATCAATCGGCCCTGAGTCTGCAAAATCTCCATTGGCACCTCTGCAATTTTTACAGAGACATGTGCATCGGGAAGATCTTCGAGTGTTTCAAGCAGTAATCCATTTAGGGTCCGGGCGCCATCGATTGGCAGCTGCAGGCCGAGCCGACGATTTAATTCCCGGATCGGCGCGGTTCCGTCAACAATAATGCTGCCGTCTTCTTCCCAGTGCAGACCTGAGGACTGATCGCCCGGAGCCTGGGTTGTAAATTCTCCGACGAGCTCTTCAATGATGTCTTCCAGCGTAACGAGGCCATCAATCTCACCGTATTCGTCAACCACCAGGCCAATGCGTTGCTTGTTTTCCTGGAAATATTGCAGCTGAGTAAATAGCGGGGTACCACTGGGCACAAAATAGGGCTCGGTCAAGGCCTCTCGAAGAGACGCATGGTCAAACTCATTGCGGGAGAGCAGGGCCATCGCCTTACGGACATGCAAAATGCCAACAATGTTGTGCAGGTCTCCCTCAAAGACGGGCAGCTTGTTATGAAAACAGGTGGTGAGTTGATCGATTAAGGCGGCAGGCTCTGACTCGAGGTCGAGGGCTTCAATCCGGCCACGGGGAACCATGACATCGTTGACCGTGAGGTCCTCAATATCAAAGAGATTCAGCATGATGCTGCGATGCTTGGCGGGAATCAGTCGGGTCGACTCAAGAATCGCAGTTCGTAATTCCTGGGGCGACATCGCCTGCTGCTGTGGTGACTCAGTCAGTTTTCGAAGTCCCATCACACGAATCAGGCCCGAGACCATGCCGTTGACAATCACAACCAGCGGATAGCCGTATCGCACCAGGGGCGCAAGGACCAGACTCGTTGCCATCGCGATGGGCTCAGGTCGACTTGCGCCTAATATTTTTGGTGTGATCTCCGCGAAGATGATGATGGCGAGCGCAACTAATCCGGTGGCAGTCGCCAGCACACTGTCGTTATTGCCAAAAGATTGAATGGCCAGGGCCGTCACCAGCGCGGTGAGCGCGGCATTGACCAGGTTATTGCCCAGCAGAATGGTGGCCAGCAGCCGATCCGTCTGGTTGAGCAGGGCAAGTACGCGCCTTGCACCGCCCTTGCCCTGCTGTGCCAGATGGCGCAGCCGATAGCGGTTGACGGCCATCATGCTCGTTTCAGAAATTGAAAAGAAGCCCGAGATCATGAGTAAGACCAGGATCGCGGTCAGGTGAGTCCAGAAGGGCAGTTCGTTCAAAACAACCGATGGCGGTTGGCTTTTTAGGCCTGGGCCGGTGGTGGGTACGGCGTAAGACTATCGGAGAACCAAGGCCGTGTGTTTGGTCGGGGTGAGAGGATTCGAACCTCCGACTCCTGCGTCCCGAACGCAGTACTCTACCAGGCTGAGCTACACCCCGAAACGAAGGCCGAAGTCTAGCAGGGAACCGATTTTTGGCTGAAATTCCTGGTCTTAAGCGCGACGCTGTGCGAGCTGATCCAGCAGCTGGAGTAAGCTGGTTTTGTATTCCGAGGCGGCAAGTCTCGACAGTGCTGCGCGGGCCAGGCTGCATTCCTTTTGGGCCGAATCCAGCGTGGCCGCCAGGGCGCCGGTGCGCTGAATCGCCCGCACGACCTGTTCAAAATCTGCCTGATCAGGGTGCTCGATTGCAGCCCGGACCATCTGTTTTTCCTGCTCGGTGCCCCTTGCCATTACGGTAATCAGTGGCAGGGTGGGCTTGCCCTCGCGGAGGTCATCGCCCACACATTTACCAATTTCCTGCTCATTGCCGTCGTAATCCAGGGCATCGTCGATGAGTTGAAACGCGGTTCCAAGGTGCCGACCAAAGGCCGCACAGTCTTCGACTAAGGCCGGATCTGCGTTGGCAAGAACGGCCGGCACTTTTGCGGCCGCCTCAAACAGTTTGGCGGTCTTATAACGAATCACCGTCAGATAGCGGTCCTCGGTGACATCGGGATCATGGCAATTCATGAGCTGCAGGACCTCGCCTTCGGAGATCACATTGGTGCTCTCGGCCATGACGGCCATGACCTCAGAGGACCCGACTTCGACCATCATCTGAAAGGCGCGGGAGTATAAAAAGTCGCCCACCAGCACGCTGGCGGCATTTCCAAACAGCACATTTGCGGTGGCCTGGCCGCGACGCAGTGCGGACTCGTCGACCACGTCATCGTGGAGCAGGGTCGCGGTGTGAATAAACTCGACAACGGCGGCCATCATCTGGGCGCGCTCCGGGTTAAGCAGTGCTTTGCTGGAGCCAGATGCTTGTAAGTGAGCGCTCATTGCCCCGGAAATCATCAGCAGCAAAGAGGGCCGGACCCGTTTGCCGCCGCTTTGGATGATGTACTCAGCGACCTGGCCGATCAAGGGCACTTCGGAGGACAGCCGATGGCGAATGAGCCTGTCGACGGCCGCCATCTCGGCGCTGACGATGGACTGCGGACCGGCCTGGGGGGCCGCAGTGGCGGCAGAAATGGGGCTAATGACGGCGTTCACGGCGGCATTATGACACCCTGAATTTGCCCGTTTTTGTCGGCAAAACAGGGCCAAGCGGCTGAAAATCATTTGACGAAACAGTCACGTACGGCTAAATTTGCGGATTTCCGAAATTCAAAGCAAGAAGGTCTGCCATGTACGCAGTAATTAAGACCGGGGGCAAGCAATATCGCGTGACCGCCGGCATGAACCTGAAAGTGGAATCCTTGGCCGCCGAGGTGGGCAGCCAGGTGGTATTGGATCAGGTCCTCGCAGTGGGCGAGGGCGAGTCGGTTGTGGTGGGCGCGCCGCGGGTGCAGGGCGCAACCGTGCAGGCGACGGTGGTGGCCCATGGCCGCCACGACAAGGTCCGGATTTTCAAGCACCGCCGTCGTAAGCACTACGCGAAGAGTCAGGGCCACCGGCAGAATTACACCGAATTAAATATTGTTGAGATTAAAAAATAAGTCCGGCCGCTGATCCCCAGCCGGGGGCAGCGCGGATGATTGAGGAACAGACATGGCACAGAAAAAAGGCGGCGGCAGTACGCGAAATGGCCGGGATTCGGAAGCAAAACGGCTCGGCGTTAAAGTCTTCGGTGGTGAGCAGATTGCTGCAGGCAGCATCATCGTGCGCCAGCGGGGCACACAGTTTCATGCAGGCGAGAATGTTGGCATGGGCAAAGATCACACCCTGTTTGCGCTTTCACCTGGCAGAGTGAAGTTTGCGGTCCGCGGCCCACTGAATCGTTCTACAGTGAGTGTCGTGGCGGAATAGGCCCCTCAAGCACTGTTGATCTGAGAGCCCCGCCGCGATGCGGGGCTTTTTATTTCTGAGTCACCGATGAAATTTATTGATGAAGCCACCATCGAAGTCCATGCCGGGAACGGCGGCAATGGCATCGTTGCATTTCGTCGCGAGAAGTTCATCCCTAAAGGTGGCCCGAGCGGGGGTGACGGTGGCCGCGGCGGTTCGGTCATTGCGGTGGCCGATCGCAATATCAATACGCTGATTGACTATCGCTATGCCCGAGTCCATCGGGCACGCGGTGGTGAGCACGGCCAGGGCTCAGATCGATACGGCGCTGCCGCTGAAGACATCGTTTTGCGAATGCCCGTTGGCACGGTGATCACCGATGCCGAGAGTGGTGCACTGATTGCGGATTTGGCCCTCGATGGTGAGCAGGCGATTCTGGCCAAAGGCGGCCGCGGTGGTTTGGGGAATCTGCACTTTAAGTCGAGCACGAACCGTGCGCCTCGGCAGGCGACCAAGGGCACCGAGGGCGAACATCGCCGCATTCGTCTTGAACTCAAGGTCCTTGCCGATGTCGGCCTGCTGGGCCTGCCGAACGCGGGAAAATCCACCTTGATTGCGGCCTGCTCAAACGCCCGGCCGAAGATCGCCGACTATCCCTTCACCACTTTGCATCCGAATCTCGGCGTGGTGCGGACCGGGCCCGCCAAGAGTTTTGTCATGGCGGATATCCCGGGCCTGATCGAAGGGGCTGCTGAAGGCGCCGGCCTGGGCCATCAGTTCCTTCGGCATCTGCAGCGCACACGGCTGCTGCTGCATATTGTTGATGTCTGTCCACCGGGAAGTCGAATTGAGTCCGAGGCAGAGCGGCGTGAGTTGGTTGATCGTCTTGCCGTAGAGATTCGTGGCCTGGTCGCGGAGTTAAAGCGTTATGACCCAAAGCTTGCCCGCAAGCCCCGCTGGGTTATTCTGAATAAAGTGGATGTAGTGGGGGATGCGCTTGGCCAAGAGTTTCTTGTGGCACTGAAAAAGAAATTACGCTTCCGATCCTCCGCCTATTGCGTCAGCGCTGCCAGCCGTGCGGGCTGTGAAGCCTTGATGCAGGAACTCCAGCATTGGCTCGATGCGCAGCGGATCGCAGAGATCGGCTCGACAAAACCCGATGTGCGTTTCACGTCTTCCGAGGAGGGCGCAAGTGTCCAGTAATGCGGCCAGTCAGCGTCAGGTCGTGCGGCGGGCCCAGCGTTGGGTGGTGAAGGTCGGCTCAAGCCTGGTGACCAATGAGGGCCGTGGCATTGATCCTGAGGCCATTGCAGTCTGGGCCGCGCAAATTGCAGCGCTGCGGGGCCAGGGCCGTGAGGTGGTGCTGGTCTCCAGTGGCGCCATTGCCGAGGGCACGAAGCGGCTGGGATGGATGACCCGCCCGCACGAGATTCATGAACTTCAGGCCGCCGCAGCCGTTGGCCAGATGGGCCTGGCCCAGGCCTATGAGTCGGGCTTTTCGCGCTGGAACCTAAAAACCGCGCAGATTCTTTTGACCCATGACGATATTGCAGATCGCCGTCGCTATCTGAACGCACGCGCCACCATTTCCACGCTGCTGGGCTATGGGGTCATTCCGATCATTAATGAAAACGATACGGTGGTGACCGATGAGATCAAGCTCGGCGACAACGATACGCTGGCGGCGATGGTGACCAATCTGATTGAGGCGGATGTTCTGGTCATTCTGACGGATCAGGCGGGCCTCTTTACCGCTGATCCGCGCAATGACCCGAGTGCGACATTGATTGCCTGGGGCAAGGCGGCCGATTCAGCCTTCGAGGCAATGGCGGGCGGCGCGGGAACGGGATTCGGAAAGGGTGGCATGGCCACCAAGGTAAGGGCGGCGCAGCGCGCCGCACGCAGCGGCGCCGCCACCGTGATCGCCAGCGGACGAGAGCATGAGATTTTGTCGCGGCTTGCGGCAGGTGAATCTCTGGGCACCTGCCTTGTGGCGGAACTTGCACCGATTGCGGCCCGTAAGCAATGGCTTGCCGATCAGCTGCAGACCCGTGGCGTCATCACGCTGGATGAGGGCGCCGTTCGGGTGCTGCTTGAGCAGGGCAAAAGCCTGCTGCCGATCGGCGTGACGCAGGTCCAAGGCGAGTTTGAGCGCGGCGATCTGGTCAGCTGCCATTCGCCGCAGGGCCAGGAAATTGCGCGGGGCCTGGTGAACTATGGCGCCAGCGATGCCCGACGCATCGTGCGCCGGCCCTCAAGTGAGATTGAATCAATTCTCGGCTTTGTGGAGGAGCCTGAGCTCATCCACCGCGACAACCTTATTGTGCTCGGCCGAGGCTAGCTGCCTCGGCCTGCTCGGGCCGGTGCAGCAGTTCTTCCTGAGAAAAAATCAAGCCGGAGAGTTCATTGAGCGCGCAGCGATACACGTTGCGCTTAAATTCAATCACCGACTCCAATGGAATCCAGTAATCGTGCCAACGCCAGGCATCGAATTCGGGTTTCTCCAGGTTATTGCGCAGGCTGACATCACAGTCGCGGCCGAGCATTTTCAGCAGAAACCAGATCTGTTTCTGGCCCCGATAGTGGCCCCGCCATTCACGACGCACCCAGCGTTCGGGCACATCGTAGTGCAGCCAATCGCGGGTCCGGCCGATGATTTCGACGTGATGGGGTTTGAGTCCGGTCTCTTCTTCGAGTTCTCGGAACATCGCCTGCTCTGGCGCCTCGCCGGATTTGATGCCGCCCTGGGGGAACTGCCAGGCGTGTTCGCGCACCCGCTTGCCCCAGAAGACCTGGCGCTGACTGTTGATCAGGATGATGCCGACATTCGGGCGGTATCCGTTTTCGTCAAGCATGATGGCGTGATGGGGTGGCCGCGAGCTCAAAAGAATTGGTCATAGAATGGCATCGATTATAAGAGGGCCATCATGCGAATTTCCCATTTCCACTTCCAGACCTTAAAGGAAGATCCCGCTGATGCTGAGGTGGTCAGCCATCGCCTGATGCTCCGGGCGGCCATGATTCGTCGGCTGGGTGCGGGAATTTATAACTACATGCCGCTGGGCCTGCGGGTGATCCGCAAGGTGGAGCGCATTATTCGTGAAGAGATGGACCGTTCGGGTGCCATTGAGCTCTTGATGCCGCTGGTGCAGCCCGCTGAGCTCTGGATGGAGACCGGCCGCTGGGAGAAGATGGGGCCGGAATTACTTCGTGTGAAGGATCGGCACGGACGGGATTTCGCGATTCAGCCAACCTCAGAAGAGGTGATTACGGACATTGCTCGCCAGGAGCTGAAAAGCTGGCGGCAGCTGCCGAAGAATTTCTATCACATTCAGACCAAATTCCGCGATGAACGGCGGCCGCGATTCGGCGTGATGCGGGGCCGTGAATTCACCATGAAGGACGCCTACTCTTTTGATCGAGATGTCGCCGGCGCTGAAAAAAGCTACGACAACATGTTTGATTGCTACTGCCGGATTTTTGATCGGCTTGGCCTGCGGTATCGCTCGGTGGCTGCCGATACTGGCGCCATCGGGGGCTCGCGTTCCCACGAGTTTCAGGTGATCGCAGACACGGGAGAAGATGCGATCGTCCACTGCCCCCAATCCGATTACGCCGCCAATATGGAGCTTGCTGAGGCGGTCGCGTTGCTGTCGGATCGCAAGCCGGCCGCGCAGCCCATGGCTTTAACGCCCACGCCTGGCAAATCCACCTGTGCTGACGTGGCCGTGCTTCTTGGCCTGCCGATACAGCAGACGGTGAAATCAATAGTGTTGGCCACCGATGCGCGCGATGAAAAGGGCGTCGTGGCGGCGACAAGGATCTGGCTTTTGCTGCTGCGGGGTGATCATGATCTTAACGAAGTGAAGGCGGGCAAACTCGAGGGCCTTGACCAGGGGTTTCGTTTTGCGACGGTTCAGGAGATTGAGTCCCACTTCGGCTGTAAGCCAGGCTACCTGGGCCCGGTTGCGCCCCTTGGGCCTA
>Ga0194117_10000048_pt1 | contig 160187 bp, 132 predicted proteins | sample TA2MahsurfametaG_FD_160579 | JGI IMG/M metagenome (GOLD analysis project Ga0194117, IMG submission 160579) | Freshwater microbial communities from Lake Tanganyika, Tanzania - TA2015009 Mahale N1 surface | ecosystem: Environmental > Aquatic > Freshwater > Lake | place: Tanzania: Lake... | reverse complement strand
GCCCAAAGCGAGTCGCTTTCTGCCTGATTGGCGGCCTCCTCAAGGCGCTGGGCCAAGGCATAGGAACCCGTGGAGTCTTCAGCCCAGTTTTGCTTGGCAGTGAGTTCCTGAATGGCTTTTTCGCCGTCTACCTTGGCCGTACACGCGGCCAGAAGACCCGCGGCACCGAAGGCTAGAGCGTACTTTTTCATACTACGTTAAACTTCATGCGGTAGTTTGCCGTGACTTTGCCCGCCGCGATGTCCTTGAGGCGGCCCTGAATCAGTCGCTTTTTGAGCGGACTCAGGCGGTCGGTAAACAGAATGCCCTCAATGTGGTCGTACTCGTGCTGGATGATGCGCGCCGGAACGCCCGTGTGGGTTTCTTCATGCCATTGACCGTCGAGGTCCTGGTACTTGATGCGAAGGGTTTCGCGGCGGACCACCGCCTCGTGCAGGTCAGGGATGCTCAAGCAGCCTTCTTCGAAGCCCCACTCTTCGCCCGATTCTTCGAGAATTTCAGCGTTGATGAAGATCTTTTTAAACGACTTGAGGACCTCTGCGTCTTCGGCGTTGTCGGGGTCGTCGGCAAAGGGTGATCCGTCGACCACAAAGACCCGGGTGCTGAATCCAATTTGGGGGGCGGCAAGGCCGACGCCTTTTGAGGCATACATTGTTTCAAACATCGACGCGGCAAACGCCGTGAGTTCCGCGCTCGGACATTCCACGTTTTTGGCGCGGCGCTTGAGCATGGGTGATCCGTAGGCCACAATTGGGTACACCATACCGCAAAGATACCCCCTACCTTTGTGGTCTGCGCAGTACCGCGCGCCAAAAAGCATGTGGATAGGCCTTGACCCTGGACTTCGCCGAACCGGCCTCGCAGAGAGCGACGCGCTGGGTGTCATGGCGTTCCCGGTGGCCGCCTTGTCGACCACCGAGCTCGCGGGCGAGCTCACCCGTCGCTACGGCGACGGGTCTGGAATCCGCGGCATCGCGCTGGGAAGTCCGCAGCGCCTCCACGGCGCCCCCTCGCAGGGCGCTGAGGCCCGAGACCTCGTGGCCAAAACCTTGTCGGCCCTTTGGCCCTCGGTACCGGTTCACCTCGTCGACGAGCGCCTGACCTCCAAACTCGCTGCCCAGGGTGCCGCCCTGCTCGGTCGCTCCAAGGTGGTTAAAAAAGACAAAGGACAACTCGACGCGGCCGCGGCAAGCCTGATATTAGAAAACTACTTACACCAAAAAAATGACACCCAACTGGACCGAAATCCGCGCTACCGTTGAGCGCGTGTGGGAACACCGCGACGAATTGCAAAGCCCTGAGGCCCATTACGCGGTAGGCCAAGTAATTGCAGCGTTGGACCACGGCGAACACCGCGTCGCAGAGCCCGTTGACGGTGGCTGGCAGGTCAACGAGTGGATTAAAAAAGCGGTGGTGCTCTATTTTCCGCAGCGCAAAATGGAAACCCTCGAAGCCGGACCGCTCGAGTTTCACGACAAAATGCCTCTGAAGCGCAACTATGCGGCCTTGGGCGTGCGCGTGGTTCCGCATGCGGTGGCGCGGCACGGCGCGTACCTGGCTCCGGGCGTCATCATGATGCCTTCCTACGTCAACATTGGGGCCTATGTGGGTCCGCGCACCATGGTCGACACGTGGGCGACCGTCGGTAGCTGCGCCCAAATCGGCGCCGACGTGCACCTTTCGGGCGGAGTTGGAATCGGCGGCGTTTTGGAACCCCTGCAGGCGGCCCCCGTTATTGTCGAAGACGGCGCGTTCATCGGCTCGCGCTGCATCGTGGTCGAAGGCGTGCGCATCGGCCGCGAAGCCGTGCTGGGCGCCAACGTGGTCCTGACTGCATCGACCAAAATCATCGACGTGACGGGCGCCGAACCGGTCGAGTACCGCGGGTATGTGCCCGAGCGCTGCGTTGTTATTCCTGGGAGCATCCCCAAGGATTTTGCCGCCGGCACCTACCACGTGCCCTGCGCGCTCATCATCGGCCGCCGCAAGAAGAGCACCGACCAAAAAACCTCGTTAAACGACGCCCTGCGGGAGTTTCAAGTGGCCGTTTAAATGGCAGAACCCTACTCGAAGTGGATTGACCACGCGCTGTTCCGCGCGGTGGGCGCAGCGGCCGACGAGCTCGGACTGCCCTGCTACGTTGTGGGCGGCTGGGTCCGCGACCACTTTTTAGTACGCGGAACTCCGAAAGACGTCGATTTCGTCGTGGTGGGCAATGCGCTAGCGGTAGCCGAGTCCGCCGCCCGGGCCCTCAAGGCTGGTAAGGTCGCGGTCTACGCCAATTTTGGCACCGCCCAATTCACCTGGAAGAGTTGGCAAATCGAATTTGTTCAAGCCCGCACTGAGAGCTACCGAAGCGAGTCGCGCAAACCCAGCGTTCAGCCCGGAACCCTCGAAGACGACCAGCGCCGCCGCGACTTCAGCATCAACGCCATGGCCATTGGGGTGCACCGCGCCGCCTGGGGCGAGCTGCTCGACCCGTTTGGTGGACGCTCCGACCTAGCGTCCAAGGTCCTTCGCACTCCCCTGGAGCCGACCGAAACGTTTAGTGACGACCCGCTCCGCATTTTGCGCGGATTGCGCTTCGCCAGCCAACTCGGTTTTGACGTAGACCCTGCCTGCCTCGAAGGAATGGCGGCCACCGCCGATCGCTTGAGCATTTTGTCGCCCGAACGCATACAAACCGAGCTGCTCAAGATTTTGGCAAGCCCCAAGCCGTCAGTGGGCCTCGGCCTGATGTTTCGCTGCGGCGCCATGGACGTGCTGCTGCCCGAAGTGGCTGCCCTAGCCGGCGTCGACGAGGTCGAAGGCCACCTTCACAAAGACAATTTTTGGCACACGCTCGAGGTGGTCGACAACACCGCTGAGCAGTCTGAAAACGTTTGGCTGCGCCTCGCAGCGCTGCTGCACGACATCGGAAAACCGCCAACCAAAAAGTTCATCAAGGGCACCGGCTGGACTTTTCACGGGCACGAGTTTTTGGGCGGAAAAATGGCCAAAAAGCTCTTTCGCCGCCTGGCGCTGCCGCTCGACGCCCGCATGGAGTACGTGGTGAAGCTCATCCAAATGAGTTCGCGGCCCATCGCCGTGGTCAGCGACACGGCCACCGACAGCGCCGTGCGCCGCCTTCTTTTTGATGCGGGCGAAGACATCGACGACTTGATGATCCTGTGCTCCAGCGACATCACCACCAAAAATCCGCGCAAAAAAGCCCGGTACCAAGCTAACTACGAGCACCTTAAAGCCAAGATGGCCGAAGTGGAAGCCCGCGACCAGCTGCGCAACTGGCAGCCTCCGATCGACGGAAGCCAACTCATGGCGTGGTTTGATTTGCCCCCGGGTCCGCTCGTGGGACAGCTCAAAACTGCGGTGCGCGAGGCCATTTTAGATGGCGTAATCCCCAATACCTTTGACGACGCCCGCGCCTTTGTCACGGCCTGGGCTGCTGAACACGGAATTTCTGCCAAATCATGAGCACCACAGTTGTACGCGTCATTTTGAATACCGAAGACGACATCTTTCGCGATGTCGCGCTACCAACCTCCAGCAACCTTGAAACGGCGCACCGCGCCCTGGCGGCCGCTTTTGAGCTGAACGAAGGCCAAATGGCTTCATTTTACCGTACCGACGCGGAATGGAACCAAGGCGACGAGATTCCCTTGTTGTCGATGGACCCCGCCGCCGGACCGAGCATGGCCGACCTTAGCATCGGCGAGGTGCTTGGCGCCCCCGGTCAGCGCCTGCTGTTTGTGTACGACTTTCTCGAAATGTGGAGCTTTTTGGTCGAATTTGTGCGCCACGAAGACCGCAGCCTCGACGGTCACGAGGTGGTATTGAGCTACGGCGTCCGCCCTGAAACCGCCCCCGAACTGCAGTACGGTGAGGGCGCGACGGGTTCTGGCCTCGACGACGACGATTTTGGCGACGACGACGAATTTGGATTTGACGAAGAGGATTTAGCCGACGGCTACTCTTCTTCTGAAGATTGGTGAAACTCCAGCGCCTCGATGGCGCGAATCGGGAGCTCCTCGGCATTTTTAAAGACGACCGCGTGCTCGGTGCAAGCCCAAAGGGTGGTGTGCAGGGCAAACCTCCCCTGTTCTGCGGTGAAGTACAGAGTCACCTTGCGTTCTTCTACGTTGCCCTGAAACGTGGCCAAGTGCAGCACCTTCCACCGCTCTTGGCGGAGTTCAGGGTCGGCAACTTGGTCGCTTGCGCTGTAGGTTAACGCGGTCAAGTCTCCGCGCTCAATGAGGCGAAAGGCAGATCGCTGATCGGGCTGCGCGGGAAAAGCCATGATTAAATATACGGAATTTTGGCAACCTAACTTTGCGGCATGAACCACGGCGCCCTTTGGATGATTCACGGTCCGACCGCCTCGGGCAAAACCCGGCTCGCCATCGACCTGGCGCTCCACCTGGGAACCGAAGTGGTAAGCTGCGACGCACGCCAGGTGTACCGCGAGATGCGCATCGGGGTCGCCCGGCCGAGCCCCGAAGAATTGGCTGAGGTTCCGCACCACGGAATCGCCAGCCACAGCATTCACGAGCCCCTTACCGCTGCCTCCTACGCTACTTGGTCAGAACCGGTGGTGCGCGACGTGCTCGAGCGCTGCGGATCTGCCGTAGTGGTGGGTGGATCAGGCCTTTATGCGCACGCGCTGCTCTACGGGCTCGACCCCATGCCCGCGGCCCAGCCCGAACTGCGTTCTGAGCTCGAAGCGGTGTGGTTGCGGTACCCTCAAGAGCTGGTTGAGCGCCTGCGCCAGCTCGACCCAGAGTATGCGGCTACGGCGGACCTGCAAAATTCGAGGCGGGTGATCCGCGCCCTCGAAGTGATGCAGGCAACGGGGGTTCCCTATTCGCAGCAGCGCCAGGGAACAACCCAGCGTGCGTGGCCGGTTCCGGTTCGAGAGCTGGCCCTCGACGCGCCGTCAGACTGGCTCGACGAACGCATTCAGCGCCGCTGTGAAGCCATGATGGCCGAAGGGCTCAAGTCCGAGGCCATTGGGTTAAGGGCGTTTGCCGATCTAAGTCCGCTGCGCACGGTGGGCTACCAAGAATTTTATGCGCCCGACGCTCCGGTAGACCGAGACGACGCGATGACCAATTTGCTCGCGCTGCGAACCCGGCAGTACGCCAAGCGCCAGCGAACTTGGCTGGCCAAAGTGTCGCAACGGGTTCCCGCGACCGACGCCTGGAATTACCTTCGCAGCTATGTCGGTGCGTAAGCTCCTCCTGCCCCTTTCGGCCCTTTATGCGCTGGGCGCATGGCTGCATGCCTCGGCCTACCGCTGGCGCATTCGCACGGCCTATCAGCCCAGCATTGCGACGCTGGCCGTAGGCAACCTCCACGTGGGCGGCACCGGCAAAACGCCGCTCAGCCTATGGCTCATGGAGCAGCTTCACCTGCGCGTCGCTCCCGTCTACTACCTCAGCCGGGGGTACGGACGACGAACCAAGGAGGTGCGCGAAGTGCAGCTTGAAGACGCCCCCGAAAACGTGGGCGACGAGGCCCTCATGGTGCGGCAGCACTTCGGCCACAGCGATCAGGTGCATGTGATTGTGGCGCACCAGCGCGCCGAAGCCCTCAAAAACTTAGGACGCGAAGGCGTGGTCGTGCTCGACGACGCCTTTCAGCACCGCGGCGTGCACGCGGCCCTCAACCTACTGGTCTGTCCGTTTGGCCAGTGGTACACGGCCGACCACGTGCTGCCTGCCGGGCGGCTGCGCGAGCATCCGGCGGCAGCGGCCCGCGCCCAGGCCGTGGTGGTTACCCGCTGCCCGGGGCCGGTTGATCCGTTGACCCGCCTCGACATTCGCAGCATTCTCGCCCTTCGGCCCGACCAAGAACTGTTTTGTTCCTGGGAGCGCTACGGGGCCCCCGAAGCCCATTTTGGAGCCCCCGAGTGGGATTCCCAATCCACGGGTGGTGCCATTGCTCTTTGCGGAATTGGGCAGCCCGAAGTTTTCATCGCCGGGGTGCGTCGGTTGGTGCCGATGGCTGAGGCCGTTGTGCTAGCCGACCACGAACCGTTTCGCAAAGGCATTATTCAATCGGTGCGCCAGCGCTGCGCGGACCTCGGCGTAACCCGCATTGTGACGACCAAAAAAGACCGGGCCCGCATGGGTTCTAAGCCCAAAGCCTGGAAGGGACTCGACGTTTATGTGCTTCCGCACGAAATTGTGCTCGACGACGACGGTCCGCGCCTGCTAAAGTGGCTCGAACAGGAATGGAAGGCCCACGGGTTCCGCGTACCTTTGCGCCCATGACGCACAACGGCTACGAGGCGGTTATCGGCCTAGAGGTTCACGTTCAGTTAAGCACGCGCAGCAAAGCCTATGCGGGCGAAGGCTACGGGTATGGCGAGGCACCCAACACGCAGGTAAGTCCGGTATCGCTTGGGCTGCCCGGGGCGCTGCCGCGCGCGAACTGGGGCGTCGTTCGGGCCGCCACCCGACTCGGACTCGCTTTGGGCTGCCGCATTCGCGAATACAACGAGTACGCCCGCAAGAACTACTTCTACCCTGACCTGACCAAAGGTTACCAAATCACGCAGCACGAAACGCCTATTTGCAACGGCGGAAGCGTGCGGATCGAAACCAGTGCCGGCACCAAGGATATTGGCCTCACCCGCATTCACATGGAAGAAGACACGGGCAAGTCCATTCACGATTTGGACCCGTTCCACACGCTTTTGGACTTCAACCGAGCTGGGGTTCCGCTGCTTGAAATCGTTTCGGAGCCCGACTTGCGCAACGGCGAAGAGGCCTACGCCTACTTGACCGAAATCCGCCAACTAGTTCGCTACCTCGGCATTTCAGACGGCAACATGGAAGAAGGTTCGCTGCGCTGCGACGTCAATATTTCGGTGCGCCCCGTCGGCCGCGAAGCCTTCGGCACCAAAGTGGAGGTTAAGAACTTGAACTCGTTCCGACACGTGCAAAAGGCGATTGATTTTGAGTTTCAGCGCCAAGTGGCCGCCGTCGAAGCGGGCAAGGTCATTTATCAAGAAACGCGCACGTTTGACGCCGGGAAGGGAAGCACCTCGGTGCTCCGAATCAAAGAAGACGCTAACGACTACCGCTACTTTACCGAGCCCGATCTTGCTCCGGTGCGCCTCACCCCCGAATGGATTGAGGGGCTTCGCGGCACGCTGCCCGAGCTTCCCCGCGCCCGCAAGGCCCGCTACCAAAATGCGCTCGGACTGTCGGAGTACGACGTTCAGCTACTCACCGACGACCAAGCGACTGCCGCGTTTTTTGACGCACTCTGCGCCGCGGGGGCTCCGCCCAAAACCGCCGCCAACTGGATCACTGGCCCCGTAGCGGGATGGCTGAACGAGCGCGCCAGCAGCATTGAACGCTTGCCCGTAACCGCCGAGCACCTGGCAGAGTTGATTGCGTTGATCGAAAACCGTACGGTGAGCCACAGCGCCGCTCAGCAGATTTTTGTGCGCCTTGCCGAGCAGCCCAACGCGCTACCGTTGGCCCTGGCCGAAGAGCTGGGTTTAGTTCAGCAAAGCGACGCAGACGCCCTTTTGGCCATAGTCGACGCCGTGCTGCACGACTGGCCCGAAAAAGTTGCCGAATACCAGTCAGGAAAGAAGGGCCTGATTGGGTTGTTTATGGGAGAAGTTATGAAGCGCAGCCGCGGTTCAGCCGACCCCAAAGTTGCGACGGACCTCCTTCGCCGTCGACTCGATTAATTCTCCTGATGTCATGAACAAATCTCTGCTGGGCGCCTCTGCGCTTTTCTTGGCTGCCTGCTCGGGCGGCGACCTCGTGCCCGTTTCACTCGAAGTTCCGAACTGCGACACGGCAGTGGTGTTCCGCATCGACGCGGAGCAGCTCGTGCCCTGGGACACCCTTGCGTTGAGCGACGGTATGCTCGAAACGGAGCTTCCGCTCGACAGCTCAGGATCTACGTTTTATGCGTTGAGCTTTAAGCACGGTGCCAGCCTGCGCCTCGGAATCGAGCGCGGCGACGACATCGAAGGCAGCGTAAAGGTTGTTGGTTCTGGAATCACCGACTACAGCGTTACCGGTTCGCAGCTTTCGGAACGCCTGTTAGCGCACTACCTGCCGCTCCGCCATACGGCGCTGCTGATGGACACGCTCGAGCAAGAAGCCAAGGCCCACCAAGGAATGCAAGACGCCGCCGAGCAAAACGCCCAGCTGTTTATGCGCTACGAGGCTCGCGTGGCCAAGCACCGCGAAGAGTTGATCAAGTTGGTCAACGAGCAGCCTGCTTCACTTGCCAACATTTTTGCGTTGTACCAGTCGGCCGGCAATTTTTACCTGTTTGACCCGCAGCGCGATTCGGCACTGTTCCGCAGCACCGCCGACGCGATGAGCGAGGCGCATCCGGAGCACCCGATTCTCAAGGTGTTTATCCAAAGCGCGATCCGCTAAGGACCGCAACCTTTTCCGTAGGTAGGAACCGCCCCCTGGGGCGGTTTTTTTTTTGCCAGTACCTATCGACGGGCAACGAGCTGCTTGTTGCTGGCTGCTTGTTGCTGGCTGCTGGTTGCTGGCTGCTGGTTGCTGGTTTCGCAAACCTTTAAGCAAAAAAAAACCGCCCCAGAAGGGCGGCCTTAGATATCGAGCGGTACGCTAAACCTTATCGCTTGATCAGGACCTCGCTTACGGCCGTTCCGCCCTGCGAACGGGTCAAGATGTACTGGCCCTTGGGCAAGCCCTCGAGCTGCATCGGCACTGCCTTGGCTCCTACCGTGTTCTTGAAGTCGATCCGACGAACGAGGCGTCCGTCCATGCTGCGCAGCGTCAACGTCGCGTCACCTTCGCCAACTGGAATGCGCACCACGTCGGTGGCAGGATTCGGGTAAATTCCGAGCGACTCCTTGGTCTTCACGACCTCGTCGTTTGAGTTGCCCAACGGGCGGTTTACGCTGGTCGTGGTGGTTTGGAACCATCCGCGTCCGTGGGTCGCGATAAAGATGTCACCCTCGGTTGGAGACGAAATCGGATTATTCGGGTCGTACAAGAAATCGGTACGGTACTGCTCAATTTCGAACACGGGAACGCGTGCCATGCCGTTATTCTCTTCGCTGTAGGTTGGCATAGTCGAAGATAGGTTGTCGGTCATGAACACACCCCACTCGCTGCCCACAAGAAGGCGGTTTGCGTTGCCCTTGTCAAACGAAACCGAGTAGCACGGCATTGTAGGAAGGTCGCCCTGCTTGCTCTGGAACGATGGCGTGCCCGAAAGGGCATTAGTAGACAGGTATACGTAGGCAGAGTTGCCGTAGTTACCGAGGCTCACCGCGACACGGTTAGCGTCGTTTGGATCCACATCTATGCCCGTCACCACGCGGCCTGTCCAGTTGCCAATTTGGGTTACCGTCAACGCGTAGTTTGCCGAATCGATGAAGGCTTGGTTCGCACGGCGCACCGCTTGCAAGTTGGAAATGCGGTACAAGCGTCCGTTCGACGTAGACACAAACAGGTGGTTGCCGTCGTTTGAAATCTTCATGTAGTGCGGCGTAATACCGTTACCGAAGTGGGCAATCTGCCACCAATCAGGGGTCTTGCTGAAATCATGAACATCGCGGGTCATGAAGATGCCACCAATTTTGGGGAAGCTAGCGGTCACGTGCGAGGTCAAGCCCACGAAGAACATTGACTGAATCGGGTCTTGAACCTTCAGCACCTGACCCGAGTCCAGCCGGCTCGTCGTCGTAGCACGCACTGGAAGCGAACCAATGGCCGACTTAAGGGCCACTTTGGAGCCCACGGGCAGGTACACGTTGCACGTCAAAATCACCTCGGCGATTGGTGGTGTGCTGAACGTGATGTCAAAGTACCCCGAGTCGGCGTTAAACACGCCGGTAGCATCGCCCGAAACAACGCCGTTGGCGTTAGCCACCGCAGTGAGCGGACCGGCCACAATACGCAACTTGTTTGAAATGAACTTCGCTGCCGCTTGGGGGTGGGTAATCTTGCCGCGGAACGTGCGCTTCACGCCGTCGCCAAAGCCCATCGAGCGAATCCCCGGTAACAACTGAAAGCGAACGGTGTCATGAGACTGGGCATCGTTGGTGGTTTCCCAAAGCTCAAACGGCATCATCCAGCTAGATAGCTGAAGTCCCTGCTGATTGGCTAAGTTCATGTATCCATTATTAAATGTGGCCCAGCCCTCACCTTCGTCGTCGGAGCGGTAGAAGTTGCCATTTTGGGTCTCGGCAAACATCACTTTGGGGTTAAGCCACGAAATATCGCTGTGTCCGCCGTCGCCGCCAAATACTTTTTTGACGCCATGCGGACTGACGCTCGTGTAGTCTAAGTAGCTGGTACCGTTGTCTTGGCAACCGCCCAAAAGCTTGCGGTCCTTGCCGACACCAAACCCAAAGTACTGGTAGGTATTGTAGCCCAAATTGCGCTCAAACCATGTTGCACCGTGGTTGTTTGACTTGAACACGCCACCATCGTTTGATGTAAAAATTACATCTGGATTTTTTGGGTCAACAAGAAGCTCGTGGCTGTCGGCATGGAGGTAGAACGGATTTTGAGCGAAGTCGTTGAGGGTAGAGGCTTGAACCCAACCTTCAGATGTTGACCACGACCAAACGGTGATTCCGCCCAACCAAATCTTGTCTTTGTCTTTGGCACTCACCGTGAGGAGGAGGTCCCAAATGCCCTGGCAGTAGCGGCCAGCACCCACGCCGTTACACAAGGGGTCAAAGTTGTTGCTGCGTTGGCCGATGCGCGACCACGTCGCTCCACCGTCGGTGGTACGGTACACTCCGGCGAGCTGGCTGCCGCTGGTCTGAACGCAGTACACGTAGTTCTCGTCTTGGGGGCTCACGGTGTAGCGAATGCGGCCTCCCGAACGACGCGGAAGCGCCGTGGGTGATTGCACCGCTTGCGAAACCTCAGTGAACGTAGAGCCGTCCACGGACTTCATCGTGCGGCCAGCTTGGTTAACGTAAAGCGTTCCCGTCTTTGAAATAGCGAAGTCGGTGATGCCGCCGCTGAGCAGCTGCGTCCAGGTGGTTCCGCCGTCGGTCGTCTTCATTAACCCGTTGTTGGTGGCCGCGTAGAGCGTACCTGCATCGGTCGGGTGCGCCTCGAGATCGGCAACGGCTGTCCATGCGGCGCTACCGGAGTTGTTCACCGGAAGCGTGCTGGGAAGCTGCACAAAGTTGATTCCGTCGGTCGACTTGTAGACTCCGCGGCCCGCAAAATTCGGCGTGGTGTTTTGGCCCGTACCGCCATACCCCATCCAAATTTCACCGGTTCCGTAGTAGATATCTCCGTTGGCCGCCTGGCAAATGCTGGCCACCGATTGGTTTGCTCCCGGATCACTCACGACCGTCCAGCTGGCACCGCCGTTGGTCGAGCGATAAAGTCCGCCGCCTACCGAACCCGCGTACACGATGTTGGAGTTGGCACGGCTCACCAGAAGCGAACGAGTACGGCCACCGTGGTTGTCCGGTCCGCGCGTTTCCCAGTTGAGGGTATTGGTCTTTTGCGCCGTTTGGAGCAACTGGGTCCATGCTGCTTGCACGGCAGCCGGATCGATTTCGCCCGTTACCTGGTTAACCCGAAGCATGTTCATGTAGTCGTTGTATCCAGCAAAGGAGGCCTGAGCTCCTTCGCCGCGGAACTGGTACTGACGGTCAGTTCCGGTGTTGAGCGTTAAAAAGGCAGCGGCTCCAGCGAGCAACGCTCCCGATCCACCAAGGATCGCAAAAAGACGGGTACGGTTCATTTTCATACGTTTCGTAACAATTGGCTAAAAATAAGGTAAAGAAGGCTTAGTGCACATGCCTTTCTGCATGGTACGACGATCGAACGAGCGGACTGCTCTCAACGTGGCGAAATCCAAGGGTGCGGGCATAGGCACCAAGGCGCTCAAACTCCTCGGGTTCCACGAAGCGCTGCACCGGCAAGTGGCGCGGAGAGGGCTGCAAGTACTGACCGAGCGTAACGACATCTACGCCTACGGAACGCACATCATCCAAGGCTTGGTAGAGTTCGTCTTCGGTCTCACCCAACCCCAGCATGATGCCCGTTTTGGTGCGGTTCACGCCGCTCGCCTTGAGGTAGCGCAAAACTTCGAGCGAACGGTCGTACTGGGCTTGAATGCGCACCTGCCGCGTAAGGCGACGGACGGTCTCCATGTTGTGGCTGACCACTTCAGGCGCGGCCTCGACGATGCGGTCAATTTGGTCGGTGATTCCACGGAAGTCGGGAATCAACGTCTCCATCGTTGTTCCGGGCGACAGGCGACGCACCGCGCGCACCGTCTCGCCCCAAATGATCGAACCGCCGTCGGGAAGGTCGTCGCGGTCTACGCTCGTCAGCACCGCGTGCTTGATTTTCATGCGCTGAATGGAGCGCGCCACGCGGTCGGGCTCGTCCCAGTCAACCGGCAGCGGGCGGCCAGTGGCCACGTTGCAAAACCCGCAGGACCGCGTGCAAATGTTGCCCAAGATCATGAACGTTGCGGTGCCTTCGCCCCAGCATTCGCCCATATTGGGACAGCGTCCCGACTCGCAAATCGTGTGGAGCTTGTACTGATCGACCACATTGCGCACTGCGCGGTAGTTCTCCCCAGTTGGGAGCTTGACCCGCAGCCAGTTGGGCTTGCGAACCGGTGTCGAATTTGTATTGGTGGGTTCCATGGTTGATTGTTAACGCAGCAAGGTGGCGTTCAGTTCAGGGAATTGAGCCATTCAGCGGTAATTCCAAAATGGCTAGTGTGGTGCACACTTCCGTCGGCATTTTGCCACAGCACTTGCGGACTCTCGTGCTCGACACTCCATTCGGCGGCTAGCTGGCGGCTGAGTTCGCGTTCGGTGAGCACATTAATCAAGCCAACTTGGCCTGCGGACTGGGATTCCATCCACTTTTGCACGCGGTGGTGCGCCGCCTGCGAAATGCTGCAGCGCGGACTGTGCTTGAGCACGAGGACTCCGCCTCGAAACCGTTCAAGGTGGCGAAGGTCGTCGAGGCTGGCGACCGAAACGAACCTCATACCCGAGCCGTGGCGTCGGCCGTCGGCGCAGCGCCGATGAACGATGGGCACGTGTCGGCCGATTTGCACGAAGAGGTTGCCGTGAGGGCGGCTCCTAAAATGAGGGCCGCGATGAAGGTTTTTAGCGCACGCATAGCCACAAAAATACGAAGTTTGCAGTGTGCACGACATCCCCCTTTTTCCCGCAGCATGGCACTCGGCGCTAACCCCGTGGGGCGGGCCCCTCGCCGTGGACGCGGTGCTTCCGGTTTTGCGCGCGTCCTACCAATCGGGGACCACGTTTCCCCCCGCGAGCTATGTATGGCGGGCCCTGGAGTCATGCCCTCCCGACGAGGTGAAGGTGGTGATTTTGGGCCAAGACCCCTACCACGGGCCCGGCCAGGCCGACGGATTGGCCTTTTCGGTGCCAGAGGGTCAGCCCCTTCCTCCCTCGCTGCGCAACATTTTTAAGGAGCTAACGGCGGATTTAGGCGCCACGCCGCCCGCGCAGGGTGACTTAACGGCATGGGCTAAGCAGGGCGTACTCTTGTTGAATACCAGCCTGACGGTGCGCGCCGGGGCCCCAGGGAGCCATGCCGACGGTCGCTGGGACCCGCTTATTTCGGCAATTTTGACCTACCTAAACGCCCAGAATAGGCCCATCGCGTTTTGGCTTTGGGGCGCACATGCCCAGCAGCGCGGACGCCAGTTGTCTAATACAAACCACCTCGTGATTCGGTCGGCCCACCCTTCTCCCCTAGGCGCCTACCGCGGCTTTTGGGGGAGCAAACCGTTTTCTACGACGGCGGAATGGTTCAAAACTCACGGGGTCGCGAGTCCGAAATGGACGACCGACCAATCTACCTTTGAGGGGTGATTACGATCGGTCTTTTAGTCCTTACGGTGGTGCTCTTGGCGGGGCTGATTTTGCTTCAGGTGCGCCGCGGTGCAAGCGTCGGTTCTGATTCGGGTGAACTTGCTCGAATTCAAGGACTTTATGAAGCCGCCAATCAGCGGGTGCGCGAGTTGGAGTCCGCCCTCGTGGCCGCCCAAAACGCCCAGCGCGAAACCGATATGGCGCTCGCCCGAGCCCAGGAACGCTTAGCCGCTTCCGATTCCGCGCGAAGTGAGGTTGAGGCCCAACGCGAGCAGCTCAAAAATGAATTCAAGGTTGTGGCCCAAGAGGCCCTAGGACAGCAGTCGCGCATGCTTCAGGAACAGCTCAAGCAAGGCAACAAGGCTGAGCTCGACGTTTTGCTGGCTCCGTTCCGCGCCAAGCTCGAGCAGTTTGGCGAACGTGTAGAGAAAACGCACCATCAGGGCGTGCAGGAACGCAGCGAACTCAAAGCCGAAGTGCGCAACCTGATGGAGCAATCCGAAAAACTCCGCAACGAGGCCAACGCGCTGACCAAGGCGCTGCGCAGCGACAGCAAGGCCCAAGGTAATTGGGGCGAAATGGTGCTCGAGAAGCTGCTCGAACGCAGCGGTCTCACCCGCGACCTCGAATACAGCGTGCAGGCGTCGACCACCGATTCAGACGGCCGAAGGCTGCAGCCCGACGTAGTGCTCAACCTGCCCGAAGGCAAGCACCTCGTGATTGATTCTAAGGTGAGCTTGGTGGCCTACGAGCGCTTCGTGAACGCCGAAACGCCTGAGGACCAGGCGATCGCGATGAAGGAGCACATTGCGTCGCTCCGCGCCCACATTCGCGGACTGTCTGAGAAGAACTACCAAAACCTGTACGACGTATCGCTGGACTTTGTGCTGCTCTTTGTGCCCATCGAGGGCGCGTTCAGCACGGCCCTTCAGGCCCAGCCCGAGCTGTACCAAGAGGCGTTTGACCGCAACATTGCGCTGGTCAGCACCACCACGCTGTGGACTACGTTGCGCACAGTGGGCACGCTGTGGCGCCAGGAACGCCAGAACCGAAACGTGGGCGAGATCATTCGCCAAGCCTCAGACTTGTACGACAAGTTTGTGGGATTTTCAGAAGAAATGATCAAGGTGGGCAACCAAATGAAGACGACCACCAACACGTACGAAAACGCGATGAAGCAGCTCAGCCAAGGCAAGGGCAACTTGGTGCGGCGCGCCGAACAGCTTCGCCAACTGGGCCTGAAAAATAGCAAATCCACCAACCCTTCGCTCGTTGACCGCGCCCTTCAAGGCGAGTCCGAAGAAGACGAAAACGACGAATCCGCATGAGCGAGCAACTGAACGACCAACTTATTTATGGCATTCGCCCCATCGAAGAGGCCCTCGAGTCTGAGGTGGTGCTCGACCGCGTCTTCATTTCGCAGGAATCGCGCAACCCCGCACTGATGGCGATCGCCGCCAAGGCCCGCAAAAAGGGGATTTTTGTCAAGTTCGTTCCAGCTGAGCGCATGCAGCGCTTCACCCGCGCCAACCACCAAGGCGTGGTGAGTTGGGCCTCGAGCGTGGCCTACGCCGACCTTTCTGAGGTTATGGCCGGGCTTGCTGAGCGCGGAGTTGCCCCCCTCGTTGTGATTCTCGACCGCGTCACCGACGTGCGGAATGTCGGGGCCATCGCCCGCTCCTGCGAGAGTTTTGGCGCCCACACAATTGTGCTTTCTGAAGGCAGCGCCCCCATGAACGCCGACGCGGTGAAGTCCTCGGCCGGCGCCCTTTTGCGCATGCCCATTTGCCGTGTGCGATCCCTGCCCATCGCACTGACCTCGCTCGAAATGAGCGGCTGCCAAATCGTAGGCATTTCTGAAAAAGGTACCGGAACCCTCGCCGATTGCGATCTGCGCGGACCTGCCGCCCTCATAATGGGTTCTGAAGAAGACGGAATCTCCCCTGCCCTCTGGAAGGCCTGCAACGCCACCGCGAAAATTCCAACCAGCGGCGAAACCGCCTCACTCAACGTGTCGGTGGCCGCCGGTATTGCGCTGTATGAGGCGTCGATGCAGCGGAGGGGCTAGCAGCTAGTTGCTAGCTGCCAGTTGGCTAATCAGCTTCTGCGCGATTTCAATTTTAGCCTCGGCGTCGGCGAGTTTTTTGCGCTCGGCGTCGACGACCGAAGCGGGCGCTCCACTCACGAATTTTTCGTTGGACAGCTTGGCCTCCACGCTTCGCTTAAAGCCGCTGTAGTACTCGATTTCCTTTTGGGCCTTGGTGATTTCGGCTTTGACGTCGATGTCGTCAGCGGCTACGAGCACGCGCAGCTCGGCGGTGCCGGCGCGCAGCGGGAGTCCGCCCTGGGCATCACCCCACTGGGTGTTGGTGAGTTTGGCAATGGCGGACCACGCTGAAGGCTTGGTGGCCGCGTCGGCGGTGAGGGGCGACTTGAAGGCGATGTTTTTCTCGGCCCTAAAGGTGCGCAGGGCGACCACGTGCTCCTCCATGATGGCGAAGGTGGAGGGGTCGTGGGCGGTTCCGCCCGAAGTTGGATACGCGGCAAAGTCGAGGAAGTCGGACTCCAAGCGCTCCGACAGCAGGTGCCAAACCTCTTCGGTGAGGAAGGGCATGAAGGGATGCAGGGCCGTCATGAGCGTTTCGAAGTACCCGACGGTCGCTTGGTAGATGCGGGGCGAGATCGGTTGGCCGTAGGCGGGCTTCACGAGCTCGAGGTACCAGGCGCAGAAGCTGTTCCAGGTGAGCTTGTAGAGGCGCATTAAAGCCTCCGATAGGGCGTAGCGGTCAAAGTCGCGCTGCAGCTCGGCCAGCTCGGCGTCGAGCAGGCTGCGGAACCAGGCTACGGCCCATTCTGCGGCTTCGTCGGCGGGGGCGTCGTCGGACACGTTCCAGCCTTTGACCAGGCGGAGGGCGTTCCAAACCTTGTTGGTGAAGTTGCGGCCCTGCTCGCACAGCGATTCGTCAAACGGGAGGTCGTTGCCCGCCGGAGAGGTAAAGAGCATGCCCATGCGCACGCCGTCGGCCCCGTAGGTTTCCATGAGGCCGATGGGGTCGGGCGAATTTCCCAGGGACTTGGACATTTTGCGCCCGAGTTTGTCGCGCACGATGCCGGTGAGGTAGACGCGTTCGAACGGACGTTTGCCGGCGTACTCGTAGCCGGCCATAGCCATGCGGGCCACCCAAAAGAAGAGGATTTCGGGGGCCGTGACCAGGTCCTGGGTTGGGTAGTAGTACTGAATTTCTGGGTTTTCGGGGTTACGGATGCCGTCGAAGACGCTCAGCGGCCAGAGCCAGCTAGAAAACCAGGTATCAAGGCAGTCGGGGTCTTGCTGAAGGTCGGCGGCGGTCAAATCCGCGCGCCCTGCGGCCGCGCGGGCCTTCTCGAGCGCCTCTTCGGCGCTCAAGGCAACCACATAATCGTGCTCCCCGGGACCGTAGAAGTAGGCCGGAATGCGGTGTCCCCACCAGAGCTGGCGCGAAATGCACCAGTCCTTCACGTTCTCCATCCAGTGGCGGTAGGTGTTCTTGAACTTCTCGGGGATGAGCTGAATCTCGTCGGTCATCACCGCATCGAGCGCGGGCTTGGCCAGCTCGGGCATGCGCACCCACCACTGCAGCGAAAGGCGGGGTTCTACCACCGCGCCGGTGCGCTCGCTGGTTCCCACTGTAGAGGCGTATTCTTCGGTTTTGGCCAAGAATCCGCTGGCTTTAAGGTCTTCGGCGACCTTCTTGCGGGCGGCAAAGCGCTCCATACCCGCGTATTCGAGGCCGTGGGCGCTGAGGGTTCCGTCTTCGTTGAGCACGTCGAGCACCTCGAGGCCGTGCTTTTGGCCGATCGCGTAGTCGTTCCAGTCGTGGGCCGGCGTCACTTTGAGGCAGCCGGTTCCAAATTCCGTGGTGACGTAGTCGTCGAGGATGATGGGCACCTCGCGTCCGCCCACCGGAACCCGAACGTGCTTTCCGTGCAGCTCGGTGTAGCGCGCATCCTTGGGGTTAATGGCCACGGCCACGTCGCCCATGATGGTTTCAGGGCGAGAGGTGGCGACGGTTAAAAACGTTCCGGGCTGTTCGACCACCTCGTACTTCACGTAGTACAGGGTCGCATTGATGTCCTTGTGGATGACCTCTTCGTCGGAAAGCGAGGTTTTCGCCTCGGGGTCCCAGTGAACCATGCGGAGTCCGCGGTAGATGTAGCCCTTGGCGTGAAGGTCTGCAAAGACGTGGTAGACGCTGTCGCTGCGCACTTCGTCCATAGTGAAGGCGTTGCGGTCCCAATCGCAGCTGGCGCCAAGCTCTTTGAGCTGCTCGAGAATGATTCCGCCGTGCTTGTGCGTCCACTCCCAAGCGTGCTCCAAAAAGGCGTCGCGGCTGAGGTCCGACTTTTTAATGCCTTCGGCGCGGAGCTTTTGCACCACCTTGGCCTCGGTGGCGATCGACGCATGGTCCGTTCCCGGAACCCAGCAGGCATTGAATCCGCGCATGCGGGCCCGGCGGACCAGCACGTCCTGAATGGTGTTGTTGAGCATGTGGCCCATGTGCAGCACCCCCGTAACGTTCGGCGGTGGAATCACAATCGTGTAGGCCGGACGGTGGTCAGGTGTCGAAGCAAAAGCCCTGTGCTTAAGCCATGTTTGGTACCAGCGTTGTTCAACCTGGCGCGGAGCGTACTGCGAAGGAATTTCCATAGGGACCTCAAAGGTAACCTTGTGGCATTTTTTTTGCGTTCGTTCGGCTGCATCGGTTACATTTGCCCCTGCTTGATTCGTCAACACCAAAAAATTAAATCCAAAATGAAGCACTTTTTCACCGCCGCCGCCGTCGTTCTGGCCAGCACGTTTGCCTTCGGTCAAGACGCCAACGCCCCTCAAATCACGTTCAGTCAAGAAACGATTGACTACGGTACGATTAAGAAGGCCGCCAACGGAGAGCGCGAGTTCGTTTTCAAAAACACCGGTAAAGAGCCGTTGATCATCACCAACTGCGTCGGATCGTGCGGGTGCACGGTGCCCGTTTGGCCCAAAACTCCAATTTCTCCGGGCGAAAAAGCCTCGATCAAGGTTAAGTACGACACGCAGCGCGTGGGCGGCTTTCAAAAGACGGTAACGGTGACCAGCAATGCGGCCACCCCCACCAAGGTTTTGACGATCAAAGGCAACGTCGAAGACGCGCCGGCTCAGCCCACTACCCCGGTCAACACGACGGGCGGTTCCAAGGTGAGCAAGTAAGCCCACGTTCCGCTAAAGTTTTCAACCCGCAGCCCGCCGCTGCGGGTTTTTTTTGTGACCTTTGCCTCCATTATGCCGAAGATTTCTTCTCGCGGGCAGCAAATGCCTGAATCGCCGATTCGTAAGCTGGCTCCCCTCGCCGACGCCGCAGTACAGCGCGGAACCAAAATTTTCTACCTCAACATCGGGCAACCCGACATTGAGAGTCCGTCAGCCGCCCTCGACGCCGTCAAGCGCAGCGATCTTCGCGTCTTGGAGTACAGCCCTTCGCCGGGCTTCGCCAGCTACCGAAACGGTTTAGCGGGTTACTACCAGAACCTTGGACTCGACGTGAAGGCCAGCGACGTGATCGTGACCACTGGTGGTTCTGAAGCCCTTTCGTTCGCGATGGGCAGCATGCTTGATCCAGGCGACGAGGTCATCATTCCCGAACCCTACTACGCCAACTACTTTGGTTTTGCCCAAGCCCTCGGGGCCAGGGTGGTGTCGGTGCCCAGCAGCATCGAGTCGGGCTTTGCCCTACCTGCTATTTCGGCCCTAGAGGCCGTGATCACGCCGCGGACCAAGGCCGTTTTGGTGTGCAATCCTGGGAATCCGACTGGGTATGTCTACCGCCGCGACGAGCTTGAAGCGCTGCGCGACATGGCCCTCAAGCACGATTTGTTCGTAATTGCCGACGAAGTATACCGCGAGTTTGTGTACGACGGAGCCGAAGCGATTTCTGTGCTTTCGCTTGCCGGACTCGAACAGCACGCTGTGCTTATTGACAGCGTTTCGAAGCGCTACAGCATGTGCGGCGCCCGCATCGGCTGCATGGTTAGCAAGAACGCCGAGCTCATGGCCACAGCCCTAAAGTTTGCGCAAGCGCGGCTTTCTCCGCCGACCTACGAGCAGATTGCAGCCGAAGCGGCCTTGTCTACGCCCGCGAGCTACTTTGAGTCGGTGAATGCCGAGTACCGCGCACGCCGCGACACGCTGGTTTCGCGCCTCAACGCAATTCCGGGGGTGTTTTGCCCTACCCCACGCGGTGCTTTTTATGCAGTAGCCCAACTTCCGGTCGACGACGCCGAAACTTTTTGCCGGTGGATGCTCGAAGATTTCGCCCACCAAGGCGAAACCGTGATGATGGCGCCCGCAGCCGGTTTTTATGCAGAGCGGTCGCTGGGCAAGTGCCAAGTGCGCCTCGCTTATGTGCTGAAGCAAAGCGACCTCGAGCGCGCCATGGACGTAATCGAGCATGGTTTAGCTGCCTACCCGGGCCGAACTGCCTAGTCCGTGCGCCTCGAACGAAATGCATCGCTGAAGCCCTACAACACGTTTGGGCTCGACGTCACGGCCGAACGGCTGTACCACCTGGAGTCTGAAATGGACGTGGTGGAATACCTCGACGATCCACAAGGTTATGCCAAGCACACCCTGTTGCTCGGCGGCGGATCCAATATGCTGCTCGCCGGCAACCTCAAGGGATCGGTGGCGCGCGTGGCATGGTCCGGCCGGCGCGTCGTCGAAGAAGGCGACGGCTATGTGGTAGTTGAGGCCGCAGCGGGCGAAAACTGGCACGAATTCGTACAGTGGACGGTCGACCAAGGCTGGGGCGGTCTGCAAAACATGTCGCTGATTCCGGGTCTCGTTGGCACGGCGCCCGTGCAAAATGTGGGCGCCTATGGGGTAGAAACCAAGGACACGTTGCACTCGCTGCGCTGGATGCGATGGAACGACGGCGAAGTCGAAGAATTTACCAACGCCGAATGCGCCTTTGGGTACCGCGAGAGCGTCTTCAAAGGCGCGCTCAAAGACCAAGGCGTGATCCTGTCGGTTCAGTTCCGGCTGACGACCCGAGACCACGCACTGCTCACACACTACGGTTCGGTGGCCGAAGAATTGGCGGCCGCAGGCCAAGAGCCTTCGCTTCGGAGCATTGCCGACGCGGTAATCGCCATCCGCCAGAGTAAGCTGCCGAATCCGGCAGAATTGGGCAATTCCGGTTCGTTTTTCAAAAATCCCACGGTCGAAGGGTCGGTTGCCGCCGCCTTAGCCTCTGAGCACCCCAGCCTGCCGCAGTACCCGCAAGCCGACGGTCGGGTGAAGCTCGCCGCAGGTTGGCTGATCGAGCACGCCGGCTGGAAGGGAACGCGCGTCGGCAACGCCGGAATGCACGCCAAGCAAGCATTAGTTCTAGTGAACTACGGCGGCGCCACCGCGGCAGAATTGGTTGGCGTCGCTACGCAGGTTCAGGCTGACGTGTTCACCCGGTTTGGCGTTTCGCTGGAGATGGAAGTCAACCTGATTGGGCGCTAAACCGAGCGCTCGGTAACCGAAGTCACGGGTCGGTTTTTGTACCTTTGCACCCAGCATGGCACTTCTTAAACTCTTCCTCCTGGTTGCCTGCCTCCTGGGCCTTGGAGTCCTCGGAATGGCGGTAAAAATTTGGGGCAAGAAAAATGGCGAATTCGCCGGCACCTGCGCCTCAAATAGTCCTTTTCTCAACAAAGAAGGCGAGCCTTGCTCCTACTGCGGCAAAATGCCCGACGAGCAGTGTGCCAATCAGTAGGCGCTGCGAGAATCAAACACCTTAAATGCTCCCTGGGAGTCGCTGTAGATGAGTATGGCGTCCCACTCGGGGTGCTGCGCTAGCCAATCTTTGGTCGCTTCGAGGCCAAGAACCATGGCCATTGTGGCAAACGCGTCTGCCTCAGCGCAGGTAGGCCCCATAAGTGTCGCGCTGAGTAAATCGGTGCGCGCTGGCCATCCAGTTCGGGGGTTCAGGCTGTGCCCGTACTTTTCGCCGGTGACCGGATCAATTTGAAACTTGCGGTAGTTGCCCGAGGTAGCGAGCGCACGGTCCTCGAGTTCTAGGGTAACCTGGAGGTTTCGATCGCCCGAGGTCAAGGGTTTTTCGATGCCCACGGTAAACGCATCGCCGTTGGGTTTGCGCCCAAAAGCGCGGACTTCTCCGCCCACCTCAACAAAGGCTGCGGTGGCCCCATGCGCGCGAAGGGAATCCAAAAGCAGATCCACCGAATGGCCTTGGGCAAAGGCATTGACGTTGATCGGGCGGGGCAAGCGGACTGCGCCCTGCGTTCCGCGAACCGGTGCTTCCCAGCGCACCAACGCACGTATGGAATCCACGATCGCTGAGTCGCGGACAGGCCCCGCCGCAGTCGGGAGCACGTTGGTGCCCACCGAGAATCCCCAGGCCCGAAGCACGGGTTCCAGCGCGGGCTCGACGACGGAGTCGGTCGCAGTCCGCACGGCTTCGGCAACAAGCAAAAGGTCGCTAATGATCGCGGACGGCTGGACTTCGCCCCCAGCATTCAGCACCGAAAGTTCGGAATGAGGATCCCAAGCCGAAGCCGCCCGGTTGTAGGTGGCGAGCCAACGGGCGATGTCGTCTTGGGTGGCGTCTAGCGAATCGCCGTAGGCACGAACGACAAACATGGTACCCTGGGCTTCGCCCTCGGCAAACAGCTCGATGGTGTCAGGCGCGCACGCCGCGCTGGCCGCGGCGGCACACGCCAAAAAAAGGCGCCCTGAGGCGCCCTTAAGGAAGGTATTAACCTCCAAAATCATCGAATGCAACGTTTTCGGGGGGAACGCCGAAGTCGTCGACCATCTTCAAAACGGCCGCGTTCATCATGGGCGGTCCGCAGAAGTAAAACTCAATGTCTTCGGGCGTGTCGTGCTTTGACAGGTAGTTGTCGATGAGTGCCTGGTGCACAAAACCAACAAATCCGTCGCCGTCGCTTTCCATACTCGTCTTGGCCGTCCAGTTGTCTTCGGGAAGAGGCTCACTCAAAACCAAGTGGAACTTGAAGTTGGGGAACTCTTTTTCAATCTGACGGAAGTCGTCGATGTAAAATAGCTCGCGGCGCGAACGGCCTCCGTACCAGTACGACACCTTGCGGCCCGTTTTGAGCGTGTGGAATAGGTGGAACAGGTGCGAACGCATCGGGGCCATTCCGGCTCCGCCGCCGATGTAAATCATCTCAGCGTCGGTTTCTTTGATGTGGAATTCGCCGTAGGGGCCCGAAACCGTAACCTTATCGCCCGGCTTGAGGTTAAAGATGTACGAGGAACACACACCGGGATTCACGTCCATCCAACCGCCCTTGGCGCGGTCCCACGGCGGCGTAGCAATGCGGATGTTGAGCATCACAATGTTGCCTTCAGCGGGGTGGTTGGCCATAGAGTAGGCACGGAAGAGGGGCTCAGGATTCTTCATCTTGAGGTCCCACAGCTTGAACTTGTCCCATTCACCCTGGAACTCATCAGCCTTTTTGCCAAGGCGCGGGTGCGCGGTGATGTCCATGTTCTTGTATTCGACCTCAATCGCAGGAACGTCAATCTGGATGTAGCCACCCGCCAAGAAGTCGAGGTTTTCGCCCTCGGGGAGCTTCACGACGAACTCCTTGATGAACGAGGCCACGTTGTAGTTTGAAACGACTTCGCACTCCCACTTCTTGATGCCAAAAATCTCGTCGGGCACGCGGATTTTCATGTCGTTCTTAATCTTCACCTGGCAACCCAAGCGCCAGTTGTCGGCAATCTGCTTGCGGTTAAAGAAGCCCGTTTCGGTCGGAAGGATTTCGCCGCCGCCCTCGAGGACTTGGCACTTGCACATGCCGCAGGTTCCGCCCCCGCCGCAGGCAGAAGGAAGGAAGATTTTTTGGGCGCCCAGCGTGCCCAAAAGGGTGCTGCCCGATTCTACTTCAACGACGTCGCCGTTGATCTCGAGCTTCACTGGACCAGACGGGCTCAAGCGAGCTTTGGCCTGCAAAAGGATGGTAACCAAGGCCAAGATGACCAGGGTAAATACCACCACACTGATGATGGTAACCGTTGATGCTGCTAGTAACATTGGACTGCGTGCGAATTAAAGTTTGATACCCATGAAGCTCATAAACGCAATGCCCATAAGCCCGGTAATGATGAACGTGATTCCCAGTCCACGAAGCGGAGCCGGAACGTGCGAATACTTAAGGCGCTCACGGATGGCCGCGATCGCAACGATGGCCAGCAGCCAACCGATACCAGAGCCAAGCCCGTAGACGGTCGCTTGGCCCACGCTGGTGTAGGCGCGCTCCTGCATGAAAAGCGAGGCACCAAGGATCGAGCAGTTTACTGCGATGAGCGGCAAGAAAATCCCAAGCGCCGAGTAAAGCGCCGGAGCAAACTTTTCAACCACCATTTCGATGAGCTGAACCATTGCCGCGATGATTGCGATAAACATGATGAAGCTCAAAAAGCTGAGGTCAAGGCCGGCAAAACTTGGGTCTAGCCACTCGAGGGCCCCTGCCTTGAGCACGTAGTTCTCAAGGAGGTAGTTCACCGGGAGGGTGATCACGAGCACAAAGGTCACGGCAATGCCCAACCCTATGGCTGTTTTGACGGTCTTCGAAACCGCGAGGTACGAACACATGCCCAAGAAGTAGGCGAAGATCATGTTCTCAATGAACACGCTCTTAAAAAAGAGGGAAATCAACTCTTGCATGGCAGTTATTCTTTTTCAATCAAGGATTTGGTGCGCGAGCGCTGAGCCCAAATAACGAGGGCCAGCATGATTAGCGCCATTGGAGGCAGCAGCATCATACCGTTGTTTTTGTATCCCAACTCATAAACGCCCAGGGGCTCAAGAATGGGTACGTCAAACAGGGTTCCGCTACCTAAAAGCTCGCGAAAAAAGGCAACTACGATCAGGATAGCACCGTATCCTGCGCCGTTGCCAATTCCGTCGAGAAAGGACTTCCATGGCGGATTACCGAGCGAAAACGCTTCGATGCGCCCCATGATGATGCAGTTCGTAATGATCAAACCAACAAATACTGAAAGCTGCTTGCTGACGTCGTAGACGTAGGCCTTCAAAATTTGGTCCACGATGATTACCAAAGCGGCAACGACGACCAGCTGAACGATGATGCGGATTCGGTTGGGAATGTAGTTGCGAATCAGCGAGGTGATGAGGTTAGAAAAAGCCGTAACCACTATTACGCTCAAGCCCATAACTAACGCCGGCTTCATTTTAACGGTGATCGCGAGGGCCGAACAAATACCGAGAACCTGAACGGTAATCGGGTTGCTTTCGTTGAACGGATCAGTGAGGAGCTTGCGGTTCTTTTTGGAGAACAGGCGCTCTTTTTCTTGGGGTTTTACTTCAGTGCTCACAGTGCTGCTACGGTTAACGTATCGGTAGTTGCCTCGGGTGCCGGAGTGTTCCGGGCGGCCAAGAAGGCTTGGTAGGGTTTTAGGCAATTCTCTAGCATCGCCTGAACGCCCACTGAGGTAATGGTTCCTCCCGAAATGCCGTCGACCTGTTGGTTGCCACTGGCATCACCCTTGCGCACTTCAATTCCGGTGTAGGTATCGCTAAAGACCACCTTGTTTGGAAACTGGTCGGTAAACATGGGGGTTGCGATTTCGGCGCCCAGGCCCGGGGTTTCGGATTTGTGGTCAAACTTGGCTCCGTACACCGTTTTGCCGTCAGACTGGAGGCTGATATAGCCCCAAATCGGGCCCCAAAGGCCTTTACCGCGCACCGGGATGATGTAGTAGGTTTGTCCGTTGTGCTCCGCTACATAAAGGGGCACCTCACGATCAGCTTCGGGCAGCGCAATGGCTGCAGCGAGGTCAATTGAACCTGGCTGCTTACCTGAAACCACTTGACCATTTTTGAGGACGAGCTGTTCCTTGATCACTTCGTCGTACATGGCCGCTGCGTCTTCGGCCTGTAGTCCAATCGATGAAAGAATGTTTGCCTTTTTCTCGAGCTCAATGTTTGCATCTTGGGCGGGCTTGAGGCCCGTGGCGGCAATAGCGAGCGCCGCTGCCACTACCACGACCAATCCGATGGCAAAGGCGTAGGTGTATGAATTACTGTTTACGTTCATGGTACTTAGGCTTGAACTGTTTGGGCGCGCTTGAGGCGCTTTTGGATGTTGGCGTTGACTACGTAATGGTCAATGAGCGGAGCCATCACGTTCATCAGAAGAATCGCGAGCATCACGCCTTCAGGGTAGGCCGGATTAAAGACGCGAATCATAATGGAAAAGACGCCCACCAAAAAACCATAGATCCACTTGCCACGTTCGGTGTGGGCAGCCGAAACGGGGTCTGTCGCCATGAACACGGCACCGAACGCAAATCCGCCAAAGACAAGGTGGTAGTAAAACGGAACCGCCAAGTACGACTGCTGTTCTGGGCTAATCATGAGGTCGGCCACGCCGTTGAACACTAGGCCCATGGCAAGCGCTCCGAGTACGGCAGAAAACATAATCTTCCACGACCCAACTCCGGTAGAAATCAAGTAGACCGCGCCGATAAGAATGGCAACCGTGCTCGTTTCGCCGATGGAACCGGGAATGATTCCCAGGAACGCGTCCCACGCACTGTAGTCGGTTGACCCGGTGGTGGCGTACTGGCCGAGGGCTGTAGCTGATGAAACGCCGTCTACGTTGCTGAGACCTGCCCAGACCTTGTCGCCCGACATGTAGGTCGGGTAGGCAAAGAACGCAAAGGCGCGCGCGGTGAGTGCGGGGTTGAGAATGTTCATGCCGGTTCCGCCAAAAACCTCTTTACCGATGAGTACGGCAAAAGCGGTTGAAATGGCGACCATCCACAAGGGGATGTCGACGGGCATGATGAGCGGAATCAAAAGTCCGGACACCAAAAAGCCCTCGTTGACCGCATGCTTGTTGCGGTAGGCGAAGTAGATTTCGATGGCGAGGCCCGCTATGTAGGTCACGGCGATCATGGGAACCACCTTGAGGGCGCCGTACATGGCGTTCTCGAGGGTCCAAAAGTTGGCCCAACCCGACTCGATTTGGCCAATGGCTAAGTGGTGTTGGTAGCCCGCGTTGAACAAGCCAAAAATCAAGGCCGGAACCAGGGCAAAAATTACCGTGACCATGGTGCGCTTCATGTCGATGGCGTCGCGAACGTGGGCGCCGCTGTGGGCGTTGTGGTTCGGAACAAAGAACATCGTCTCAAGCGCGTTGTGCAGCGGGTACAAGCCCTTGAGCTTGCCCGTCGTCACCGCAGGACGGGTGGCGTCAAAAAGATTTTGAACGAATTTCATCAGTTTCTTGGGATTAATTCATTTCGGTGTAAAGGAGGTCGAGCGCCTCTTCAGCGAGCTTCTGCAGCTCCTGCTTCGAGGGGCAGATGACTTCGCAAAGGGCAAAATCTTCGGGGACGACTTCGTAGGCACCCAATTGCTCCATTTTTTCGAGGTCCATGGACCACATGGACTTGAGCAGCGGCATGGGCAAAATGTCGAACGGAAAAACTTTTTCGTACAAGCCAGTCACGACAAACGCTCGGTCTTCGCCGTGCTGCTTGGTGTTGAGGTCATACTTCTTAGAAGGGGTCAGCCAGCTGAACAGCGTGCGGCTGATCGACCACTTGCCAAAGCTGGGAATCACCCAACCAAAAAAGTCGGTGCCTTGTCCCTCAGGGAGTACCGTGATTTGGCTCGCGTAGTAGCCCAGGTAGCCCGTCGTGCCGACGCTGGCACCCGTAAGTACGCTTCCAGAAACCACGCGGTAGGCGCCCGGCTTCATTTCGGCACTCAAGAAGGTCTCGAGGTGCGCTCCCGCCACCGCAGTCAAGGCGCGGGGCTTGGCGATGCCCGTTCCGCACAGCGAAACGACGCGCTCGAGCTTGAGGTTGCCGGTGCGCGCCAGGTGGCCGATCACGACGACGTCCTGATAGTTGAGCGTCCAAACGACCTCTCCCTTGTTAAGCGGACTAATGCGGTTGATGTGCACGCTCGTGGTTCCGGCAGGGTGCGGACCTTTGAATTGGTGAATTTCGACGCCGCTGGCCTTGGTGAGCGCGGGGGCGGTTTCGTTTGCCGAAATGGACAGTACGGTGCGCGGACTCAGTAGGCCAACCACCTGAAGGCCCTTGGCGAAGTCTTCTTCGCGGCCGGCCAGGGCGACTGACGGGGCCACGGCCAGGGGCTCGGTAGCCATTCCGTTGACAAATACTGCTTTCGGCTGGGCTTCTGGGTGCGTAATGCGTCCGTAGGGGCGGGACTCAATCAAGGACCACGCTCCGGCGCTCAGCAACCACTGAATCGCATCTTCGCGGTTCGCAGGGGTGCCTGCGGGCATGCTGCGGTAGCTCGTTTGCGAGTCCGCCAAAAGAACCACAGCCAAAATTTTGCGCTTCTCGCCGCGCTCGATGCGGGCAACTTCGCCGCTCACTGGGGAAGCAATGGCAATCTGCGGGTTGACTTTGTCGGTGAAGAGAATGTCGCCGGCTAGCACGCGATCGCCTTCTTTTACTGCGAGTTTCGGGGCGAGGCCGCGGAAGTCGCTCGGGCGAACCGCATAAACCGAGGCGCTGAGGTGGCCATCGACGATGGCTTCGGGTGCACCAAGGATCGGGAGGTCGAGACCGTTCCGAACAGAATGTACGTTGGGCATAACTGCAAAAATTTCGGCGCAAAGGTACATTAGTCGCTGTGCAAACAGGTGAATATTTAACATGTTTTTAGCACCTTTAAACCATGCAAATAACCAGTTGGGCTTGGGCCCTGATTGCCTTCGCCGTGGCGCCGAGCCAGCTACTTTGCCAAGCCCCTGAAATAAAGAAAGATAGCTTAATTCAAACGGTGCTTTTGCACCCCGTGGATCGCGTCGACGCGCCGGCGGTGGTAGGCCTCGGGCAACCCCGTGCCCTACAGCTCCGCTTTGACGACTTCAGCCAGTCGGTGCTCCCCTTGCGCTACGTATGGGTGCACTGCGACCGAAACTGGCAGCCCTCCCCCATTATTACCTCTGAATTTTTAAGCGGATTTTGGGAAGGCCAAATCGCCGAAGGCCGCCTCGCGTTCAATACCTACCAAGGCTACAGCCACTACGAAATGCAGCTCCCCGAAGAGAGCAGCATGCCTGTGCTGTCGGGCAACTACTACCTGCGGATTTTTGCCGATGAGCAGCTACTGCTGCAGCTCCCCGTGGTGTTTGCCGAGGGTCCGAGCGCGCTTCAGGTGGCAGTGCGCCGCCCGGTCGCGGCGAAGTGGACGGACCGCTACCACGAAGTCGATGCGTGGTTCCCGTGGGACGCCAGCCGCACCCAAAATCCATTCAGCGACGTGCGCCTGGCCGTGCTTCAGAACCGCGACTGGAACAGCTACCGCCTGCTCGCCCCCCGGTTTGCGCAGGGCGACCGGTTGGATTTTGACTACAACGGCGGTGAAAACGCGTTTTTGGCCGGAAACGTGTTTCGGTTTGTCGACACCAAGGCGCTGCCCTCGCCCTCGCTTCGCGTCACCAGATACGAGCTTGGTGATCGCTGGGTAGGCTTCGTTCGCCAGGACCTCGCGGCCGGTTTGGGCGCCTACGTGCGCCAGGAAGATGCGCGCGGAACCTTTGTTCCGCGGTCCGCTCGCGGCGATGCCCACACCCAAGCCGACTACGTTTGGCTAGATTTAGAACTTAAAGACAGCGAAGGATGGGGTGGCCGGCGCATTGCGCTTGAGGGCGACTTCAATCAGTACCGCCCGGGGCCGGAACACGTACTTCTCTTCGACGAAGGCCGCGGTGCCTACGTGGGCCGTGTGCTCGTGAAGCAAGGGTACTTGGAATATCGGTTCCGCGACCTCAATGCCGGCGCCGAGGGGCTGGACTGGACCGAAGGAAGCCACAGCCGTTCCGCCAACCAGTATACGGCCATCGTTTATGCGCGGCTTTGGGGCGAACGCTACGATCGGGCGATTGCGTTTCGCAGCGTCGACGTGACCGACGGGGCCCAGCTGCGCATGGAGCTTGGCCAATAGCGCTACCTTTGCCCCCATGCAGCACCTGGGTACCGATTTAGCTCGCGCCGCGTCGGTGCTGCGTTCCGGCGGACTCGTCGGCATGCCCACCGAGACGGTATATGGGCTGGCGGCGAATGCGCTCGACGAGGTTGCCGTGGCCCGCATTTTTGACGCCAAAAACCGCCCGCATTTTGATCCGCTTATTGTGCATTTGGCCGACTGGAACGACGTCGACCGCGTGGCCGCCGACGTGCCAGCCGAAGCACGTGCCCTGTGGAGCGCACTGGGGCCGTCGGCGCTGACGTACGTTCTGCCCAAGCGCCCTGAAGTGCCCGACTTAGTCACCTCGGGGCTTGACACGGTAGCCGTTCGCATTCCGCAGCTCGAACTAGCCCGTCAACTCATTGCCTCGGCGGGGGTTCCGGTGGCCGCGCCCAGTGCGAACCCGTTTGGGTTTGTGTCGCCCACCACGGCCCAGCATGTGGCCGACCAGCTCGCCGATCGCGTGGACTACATTCTCGACGGCGGACCCTGTGCGGTGGGCGTCGAATCGACCATTGTTTCGTGGACCAACGGGCGCGCTGGGGTGCTGCGTTTGGGCGGAATTCCCGTAGAGGTCCTCTCCGACGTTCTGGGCTACGTGCCCGAAGTGCAGCCGTCGTCGAGCCAACCCACGGCTCCGGGCATGCTCGAGTCGCACTACGCTCCGGGCAAGCCGATGCAGCTGCTGCCCCACGGAGTGGATTGGTCAACGGTAAACCGCATGGAGGGCGTTCGCTGCGTTCCGTGGACGCCGGGGGCGCACGGCCTAGACGCCCTCACGACTTCGGGAAGCTGCCAGCAGGGCGCACAGCGGCTTTTTGCGGCGTTGCGCGATTTTGCAGCCAGCAGCGACCGAGAACTGTGGATGGAATTGGCTCCCGAAGAGGGTTTGGGTCGGGCGATTAACGACCGGCTGCGCCGCGCCGCCCACCGCGCCGAAGGCTAAAGTTTTGTCCGAGGTACACGCGGCGCACAACCTCGTCGTCCGCCAGCTCTTCGGCGGTTCCGCTCTTGATGATTTTACCCTCAAACATTAGGTAGGTGCGGTCGGTGATGGCCAGCGTTTCGTGCACGTTATGGTCGGTGATGAGCACGCCGATGCCGCGCTCGTCGGCCAAGCGCGCCACGATGGCCTGAATGTCTTCGACCGCGATGGGGTCTACGCCCGCAAACGGCTCGTCGAGCAAGATGAACTTGGGGTCGGAGGCCAGGCAGCGTGCGATTTCGGTGCGCCGGCGTTCGCCGCCCGAAAGTAGGTCGCCACGGTTTTTGCGTACGTTACCGAGGCTGAACTCTTCGAGGAGCTCGTTGGTACGGCGGGTGACCTCGGCCCGAGCGAGTCCGCGCCATTCCAAAACCGCCGCAAGGTTGTCTTCGACGCTCAGTTTGCGGAACACAGAGGCCTCCTGCGCGAGGTAGCCAATGCCGAGTTGCGCACGGCGGTACATGGGCAAGTCGGTCACGTCGTGGCCGTCGAGGAGTACGCGTCCTTCGTCAGGGCGGACCAAGCCGACGACGCTGTAGAACGACGTGGTTTTGCCGGCGCCGTTGGGACCGAGCAGACCCACAATTTCACCTTGGTTTACGGTGAAGCTAGCCCCGTCGACCACCTTGCGGCCGCGGTAGGTTTTCACGAGGTGTTCGGCGTGAAGGGTTTTCATTCGTTGGAATCAACGCGGTTTTTTCGTTGAACGTGTGCCAAACGGCTGAGTCCAATGCTAAGTTCATACAGCAGGGCCACCGGGAGCGACACCACAATTTGGCTGAACACGTCGGGCGGCGTGATGACGGCAGACACGGCCAGAATTCCGATCCACGCGTGGCGGCGGTAGGTGCGCATGCCCTCGGGCGAAGTGATTCCAAGGCGCGACAGCAGGTAGACCGCAACCGGAAGCTCGAACAGGAGTCCGCTCGCGACCACCACACTGGTGACCGTCGACAGGTAGGACGCCATTTCAAACAGGTTCTGGATTTCACCGCTCACCGTGTAGGTGGCCAGAAACTGCAAGCTCAGGGGCACAATTACGTAGTAGCCGAATAGGGCTCCGAGAAAAAAGAGCAGGGAAGCCGAGCCAATGAACAGCACGGAGAGGCTGCGCTCGCGCGCCGTGAGGCCCGGACTGATAAAGCGCCACAGTTCAAAAAGCACCAACGGGAACGCGCCGATTAGCCCGACAACCAGCGAAAGCCACATGTGAAGGCTGAATTGCCCGGCCATCTGGGTATTGAGCAGTTCGAGTTCAAAGCCACCGATGCAGAGCGAAGGCAGTTCCAGGTAGGTGCCAGCCTGGCAAAAGAGCTGGTAGGTAATAAACTGCGGTTCTTTGGGGGCGAGCAAGACCTGGGCAAAAATCCAGTCCATGAAGACGAAGGCCACCACCGCGCCCGTCAAAATGTAGCCCGAGGCCCGCATGAGGTGGGTGCGCAGCGCCGCAAGGTGCGCCAAAAACGGCATGCTTGAGCCTTCAGACATGCCGCAAAGGTAGGATTGGTCGTACCTTCAAGTTTTGGTGCAAATTTGCGCCGCTTTTTTCACCGCCTATGGCCACGTTTGATGCGGCAAAGAGCCGTGCCTTATTGAAGTCCTTTTTTGGTTTTGACGACTTTAGGGGCCGCCAAAGCGAGGTAGTTGCCTCGGTAATGGGTGGCCACGACACGTTTGTCATGATGCCGACGGGCGGCGGCAAATCACTGTGCTACCAGCTGCCGGCGCTCGACCTTCCGGGGGTGGCGGTTGTGGTCTCGCCGTTGATTGCGCTTATGAAAAATCAGGTAGATGCCCTGCGGAGTTTTGCTGACTCAGACGGCGTGGCCCACGTTTGGAATTCGTCGCTTACCAAACGCGAGATGGTGGTGGTGCGCCAGGACCTGTCGGCGGGCCGCACCAAGCTGCTGTACATGGCACCCGAGTCGCTGAACAAGCAAGAGAACATTGACTTTTTGCGCGATCTAAACGTTTCGTTTTATGCCATCGACGAGGCCCACTGCATTTCAGAATGGGGCCACGACTTTAGGCCGGAATACCGCATGCTTCGCCAAGCGATGAATGCCATCGGCCGACGCCCCATTTTGGCGCTGACGGCAACGGCGACGCCCAAGGTGATGTCGGACATCCTCAAGACGCTCGAGATTCCCGAAGCCACCGTGATTACCACCAGCTTCAACCGCCCCAACCTAGCTTATGAGGTCGAGGTGAAAACCGTCAATGTAGAGCGTGACGTCGTGCGACTGCTGCGGGACTACGCGGGCCGTTCCGCCATCGTGTACTGCCTGAGCCGTCAAAAAGTCGAGGAGCTTGCCCAAGTGCTACAGCTCAACGGAATCTCCGCCCTCCCCTACCACGCTGGGCTCGACGCCGGGTCGCGAAGCCGCCACCAAGACGCGTTTTTGAACGAAGAGGTCGACGTCATTGTAGCTACGGTCGCCTTCGGAATGGGAATAGACAAGCCCGACGTGCGCCTCGTGGTGCACCACGACATGCCGCGCAGCCTCGAGGGCTACTACCAAGAGACAGGCCGGGCAGGGCGCGACGGCGGCGAAGGGCGTTGCGTGACCTATTATGCCGAGAAGGACTTGGAAAAAATGGACAAGTTTTTGTCGCGCAAGCCCGTGGCCGAGCAAGAAATCGGACGCCAGCTGCTTCTGGACGCGCGCGCCTATGCCCTTACGTCGAGCTGCCGCCGTAAGTTCTTGCTCCACTACTTCGGCGAGTCCTACGAAGAGCCCAATTGCGGGAGCTGCGACAACTGCCAGAGTCCGCACATGGGGCACGACGCTACGGAACACGCCCGCTTGATCCTCAAAACGGTTGAGCTGGGCCGCGGTCAGTTTCGCGCGCTCCAGGTTGTGAATACGCTGATTGCCAACGAAACAGCGATTCTCAAAACATTGGGCGCACGCGGTTTGGCGACCTGGGGCAAGGGAAGCGGCCAGGCCGCCGGCTACTGGGACGACTTGATTCGCCAGATGATGCTCGCGGGGTTACTCGAAAAAGACCTTGAACGCTATGGAATTTTGTCGGTAACCGCTGCGGGGCGCGCCCTTCAAACGGAGTCCGGTTCGTTTGCCGCGGTTCCCTACCGCGCCTTTGACGAAGACGAAGTTGTGTTGGGCGGAACCGGAACGCCGCGCCGCGCCGCCGCCCTCGACCCCGAACTGTACGCCGTACTCAAGGAACTTAACCGCAAAATGGCACGGACGCGCAGCATTCCGCCCTATGCCCTTTTTTCGGAGGCCTCACTCAACGAGATGGCAACGTCGTATCCGCTGAGCGTCGAGGAGCTAAAAACGATTCCCGGGGTGGGCGAAGCCAAGGCTAAACGATTCGGCGCCGAGCTCGTAGCCGCCGTTCGAGATCACGTCGACGCGCACGGCATTGAGCGGCCCGGCGATTTTGCGATTCGCAGCGCCGGCCAAAAAGGAAACCTCAAACTGTATGTTATTCAGTCGGTGGACCGCAAACTCGGACTCGAGGAAATTGCCCGCAGCAAGCAAATTTCGGTCGACGACCTGCTCTCCGAGATGGAGAATATTGTGCGCAGCGGAACGCGCCTCGGCCTTGATTACCTGATCGAGGAGTACCTCGACGAAGACTCGCTCGACGAAATCACCGACTACTTTGCCGACGAAAGCGAAGACGGTTCGCTCGACCACGCCGTGAAGCACTTTGACCAGGAGTACGGAGCGCTGGAGCTCCGCCTTGCCCGGCTGCGGTTTTTGTGCAGCGTGGTGTAGCGCGACGTTCGCGCAGCTAATTCAGGACGATCACCCGCGCTTCCGTGGGCCATTCCTCGTAGCCGTCAAGCCCAATTACCACCCTAGAGTACGCTGCAAGTTTTTGGTAGGTCGACTCGCGCACGAGTCCGGAATGTGAAAATTCAGCAGGTTGAGTAGGTTCGGCCATAGGCAGCATAGGGGTTTTGCTACCTAACGCCCAACCCGTTAGTTTGGTATTTCGACGCGGAGCATTCGCCGCAAATTGGCCACGGCGTAGCGCATTCGGCCGAGGGCGGTATTGATTCCAACCCCCGTCTCTTCGGCGATTTCTTTGAAGCTGAGACCAGAATGCAGCCGCAGCTCAAGAACGAGCTTTTGGTCTGCGGGGAGGCGCTGCACCGCTTCGTGGGCGTCGAGCATCCACTGCTGCGCCACCGCCCGTTCTTCAACGTTGAGTGCCTCGTCGGCCACCCCATCTCCTACCGACTCCAGGTGGTCGAAGCGAGCAAGCGGACTGCGCTGCTGCCGCCGAAAGTAATCCATGGTGGCGTTGCGGGCCACGCGGTGAATCCAAGCCGCGAACTTGCCTGACTCCGCGTAGTCTCCAGACTTAACCGAATGAATAAACTTGATCCAAACCTCCTGAAAGAGGTCGTCGGCGACGTCTTGGTCTTTGACTTTACCGAGGATGGCCGCAAAGACGGCGTCACCGTGGCGGCGCATTAACGCCTCAAAGGCGCGTTCGTCGCCGGATGCATAGCGCTCGATGAGCTCGGCATCCTGAACTTGGGAGTACAGCATAGCTAGTTGGCATTAAGACAATTGGCGTAGCTGTGCTTCGATAGGCGGCGGACTAGTTAACGGTTGCAAACCCTGCCAGAGCGGCAGAATTCGATCCAAAAATAAGTTTTTTCTCGCAATGCAAAGCGGTAAATTTGCAACTTGCTCATGGAAGACTTAGTAGTACGCGTTGAAGGTGCCCGGGTGCACAACCTGAAGAACATTCACGTGTCTTTTCCGCACGGGCATTTGGTGGTCGTGACCGGGGTAAGCGGATCGGGCAAATCGTCGCTCGCATTTGACACCCTTTATGCCGAAGGCCAGCGGCGCTACGTCGAGTCCCTTTCGGCCTACGCCCGCCAGTTCTTGGGCAAGCTCGAAAAGCCCGAGGTCGACGACATCAAAGGCCTAGCGCCGGCCATCGCAATTGAGCAAAAAGTAAGCACGCGCAACCCGCGTTCGACGGTGGCTACGGCAACCGAACTCCACGACTACCTCAAGTTGCTGTTTGCGCGCATTGGCAAAACCTATGCTCCGAGCGGAGCTGAAGTGAAGCGCCACCGCATTGCTGACGTGCTCGAGGCTCTTGATTCCCTTCCCGAAGGCGAACACGCACTGGTCACCGCCCCGCTGGACCTTTCAGGCCGAACGCCCAAGGCGTACTGGGACCTGCTGAGCAGCCAGGGCTACGCCCGCGTGTGGAATCCGCGTCAAGGCATCGTGCGGCTGGACGAACAGCCCGACGCCGACGGGGTAGAGCTCGTAGTCGACCGCATTCCGACCGGGGCTCGCGATGAAGAGTGGGAAGCCCGCGCCGCCGATTCCGTACAGACGGCCTTTTTTGAGGGCAACGGCACCTGCCACCTGCGCATCGACGGCCAATGCCTTGGATTTTCAAACCGCTTCGAGGCCGAGGGCGAGCGGTTCGAAGAACCAACCCCAGGGCTGTTCTCGTTCAACACACCCCAAGGCGCCTGCCCCACCTGCGAGGGCTTTGGGTCGGTGCTGGGCATCGACCCCGAGTTGGTCATTCCGAACCCTGGATTGAGCGTCTTTGAAGACGCCGTTGCGCCGTGGCGGGGCGAAAAACTGGGCGAATGGAAGGAGCAGTTGCTGCGCGGCGCCGAGCGCGCGGGCTTTCCGATTCACCGGGCCGTTCAGCAACTCAGCCCGGAGCACCAAGCGATGCTTTGGAAGGGCTGCGCGCACTTTTCGGGTATCGACGCCTTCTTCAAAATGGTCGAAGAAAGCACCTACAAAATTCAGTACCGCGTGCTGCAGGCCCGGTACCGGGGCAAAACGACCTGCCCCGACTGCGGCGGATCACGGCTCCGCCGCGAGGCTTTGGCGGTGCGCGTGGGCGATAAAAACCTGGCCGAGCTCCTCGATTTAACAGTGCGCGACGCCAAGCTATGGTTTGATGCCCTCGTACTCAGCGCCTACGACGCGCAGGTAGCTGATCGACTTCTCCAGGAACTGCGGCACCGGCTTGACGTGTTGGAACGCGTCGGGCTGCACTACCTAACGCTTAACCGGCCCGCCAACACGCTGAGCGGCGGTGAATCGCAACGCATACACTTGGCCACGAGCCTCAGCGCAGCCTTGGTGGGCTCGATGTACATTTTGGACGAACCGTCGGTCGGACTGCATCCGCGCGACGCCGACCAACTGCTCGGGGTACTTAAGGCCCTGCGAGACGCCGGCAACACGGTGATTGTAGTTGAACACGATGACGTGTTCATGCGGGCCGCCGACACAGTCATCGATATTGGGCCCGGCGCAGGTCGTCTTGGTGGCCACGTGGTGTACAGCGGTCCGGGAGCTGAATTGCCCAACGCCCCTACCCTCACCGGCGACTACCTCTCTGGACGCAAATCGGTACAGCGCGCCGGGCTCGGTGCCAACGCTAAGTTCTGGATTGAACTCCAAGGTGCCCGCGCCCAAAACTTAAAAGACGTCACAGTGCGCATTCCGCTCGAGCGCCTGACGGCGGTCTGCGGCGTGAGCGGATCGGGCAAAACCACACTGGTCCGCGGAATTTTGGTGCCCGCGCTGCAGAAGATGCTCGGCGAGTACGGCGGCCGCGCCGGAGCCCACGACGGATTGACCGGAGACTGGCGGCGCCTCACCGCGGTGGAGGTTGTCGACCAAAACCCGATGGGCAAGTCGTCGCGGTCAAATCCAGTGACCTACTTAAAGGCCTACGACGACATCCGCAACCTGTACGCCGCGCAAAAGTCCGCGCAGCTAAGGGGTTACGCCGCCAAGCACTTCTCGTTTAACACCGATGGCGGACGCTGCAGCGTGTGCCAAGGTGACGGGTACGTCACCGTCGAGATGCAGTTCATGGCCGACGTTCACTTGACTTGCGAGCAGTGCCACGGCAAGCGCTTTATGGCCGAAGTGCTCGAAGTTGAATTTCAGGGCAAGTCAATTAGCGACATCCTCGAACTGACGGTCGATGAGGCCATGGAGTTCTTTAGCGCCCACCAGCAGAAGAAAATTACCGACAAATTGCGGCCGCTAGCCGACGTGGGGCTCGGCTACATTAAGCTGGGGCAGTCGTCAAGCACGCTTTCGGGCGGAGAGGCCCAGCGCGTCAAACTTGCTTCGTTTTTGACGCGCGGACAGCAGGCCGATCCCGTGTTATTTGTGTTCGACGAGCCGACCACCGGATTGCACATGGACGACGTGCAAAAACTCCTGGTCTCCTTTGATGCCCTGATAAATTTGGGCCACACGGTGCTGGTAGTGGAGCACCACCGCGACGTGCTTGCCTCGGCAGACTGGCTCATTGAATTGGGTCCAGATGGTGGACCCGACGGTGGGCACCTTTTGTTTGCCGGGGATCCGCGAGAAATGGGCAAAATCAGCAGTCCGACATCAATCGCATTAAGCTGATTTTTAGTCTTTTATATGGATTTTATGAAAAATTTACGCAATCTTAACCTTCCGTCGGATTCGGTTATTATTTTTCGTTAAGGCGGTTATCTTTGTAACGAATCTACGAGACTGATTCTTCAGTGGAATAGGTTTATTGGTTTGGTGTGAGGCCCGGTCTTCGGATCGGGCTTCCTTTTTTTACCAACCCCCTTGTGGTCCAAGAATTCCCGACTCAGGATCGCTGGCGCAGTCCCTCATACAAGACCACCGCCGCCGCCACACTCACGTTTAAGGAATCTACCCGCCCGCGCATCGGAATTTTTACCCGCAGCGCGTGGGCCCAAGAGGCTTCAAGTCCACGATCTTCCGGTCCCAAAACCATTGCCGACGCCTGCTTCCAATCGATGTGGTGGTGGGGTGTGGCGCCCTCAAGGTGCAGGGCAAACGGGGTTACGCCTTGCTGGCGCAACCATTCTTGCACGGACTCTCGGGGCGCAGACGCCGTAGGCAGGTGAAATACGGCACCGGTAGAATTCCGAACCGATTGCGGGCTGTAGGGGTCGCAGTCGAGGCTGCTAAAAATGACGGCATCTACGCCTACCGCGTCGGCCGTTCGCAGTATGGCCCCGACGTTTCCTGGTTTTTCGAGGCCGTCGACGACCAAAATCCACGGGTTGCTGGGCAGCCGAAGGTCTTCAAGGCGCTGGGTGGGCTGGTCCAACAGGCCAACAGCTACGGCACCGTTTTCGCGCAACACCAGCTTATCGTACACGGAAGCGGCGCAGCGAAAGTGCTGTCCGCGGCCCTGCGCCCAAGCCGGAACCTGCGCGGTTCCCGGCTCCCAAAAGGTCTGGCGGAGGTTCCAACCCGCGGCGACCGCGCGTTCCAGTTCGCGAACCCCTTCGACCAGGACCACAGAATCCTTGCGGCGCAGCGCAGACTTTTCTCGGTACCGAATCAGTTGACGGACCTTGGGATTTTGGGTGGAGTCGAGTTGAAGCATTAGCCGCCGATTCGTTTGGTTTTAAGTCCTTTGGTCTTCGCCCAATCTTCGACCTTGGCGCGCACGTCGCCCTGCAGCACGATGGACGCACCCACGACGCTTCCGCCCACACTGCAGCGTTTTTTGAGTTCGCTCGCCCACGTGGCGGGCTCTGCGTGCTCGACGGTGTCGGTGAACACCACGGTCGTTGGTTTTCCATTGCGGCGCTCAAAGCGCAGCTCGAGCGTGCCTTTGGGCCGAAGGGCTAGGGTATCGGAGCTCGGCTCCGTCGAAGGTTCGCCCGAAGGCGTTGGCAGTTCAAGGCCCTTGGATTGCAGCGCCGACGCGAGGGCCGCCGCAAACGGGTTGTCGGGCGTCCCGCCGGTCGAAAAATCACCGCGCTTGCTCATGAACGAGTTTTTGGTATAGGTTAATGTACTGGCTTCCGACGGCCGCCATGGCAAATTCCTCAGCTTTTGCGCGGGCCCGTTGGCCCATGGCTTCGCGCTTGCCCGGGGTGGTCAGGAGTTCGAGCACGTCGCGCGCCATAGCCTCGGTGTCGCCAACCGCCTCGAGGTAGCCTGAGTCGCCGTGGTCCACCACCTCAGGAAGTCCGCCGGCCCGGGTGGCCACCACTGGAACGAAGGAGGCCATGGCCTCGAGGGCCGCCAAGCCAAAGGACTCCGATTCAGAGGGAAGCAAAAAGACATCAGACATCGACAAAATGCGCTCAACTTCAGTGGACTTACCCATCCAGCGCACGTCGTCGTGGAGTCCTCGCTGCTGAACATCTTCTTCGGCCCGCGGACGCTCGGGGCCATCGCCCACCAGCACGAGGCGCACCGGAATTTGGCTCCGTACTCGCGCAAAAATATCGATCACGTCAGGAATGCGCTTGACCCGCCTGAAGTTGGACACATGAACCAAAATGGGAACACCGTCAGGGGCCACTTTGCTTCGGTCGGCGGCGGCGCAGCGCCCGTAGCGGTCGAGGTCGACAAAGTTGGGAATCACCGTGATCGGGCGGCGAATGTCAAAAATCCGCTCGGTATCGCGGCGAAGCGACTCCGAAACCGAGGTGACGGCACTGGAATGCTCAATCGAAAAGCACACGGCCGGTTTGTAGGAAGGGTGCTTGCCCACCAACGTAATATCGGTACCGTGCAAGGTGGTAACTACCGGAATATGAACACCTTGATCCTCCAAAATTTTACGCGCCATGTAGGCGGCGTAGGCATGCGGAATGGCGTAGTGCACGTGAAGCAAGTCAAGTTTTTCGCGCTGAACCACCTGCACCATCATGCTCGAAAGGGCCAGTTCGTAGGGCTGGTACTGAAAAAGCGGATAATCTTGAACCTGAATCTCGTGAAAGTAGAGGTCGGGCTGCAGTTCGTCGAGCCGAGCCGGCATGGCATAGCTGATCACGTGCACGCTGTGGCCCTGCTGGGCGAGAAACGCGGCCAATTCAGTGGCCAGCACTCCCGAACCGCCAAACGTCGGGTGGCAGACGATTCCGATGCGCATCAGTCGAGCTTTTGGGTTTTGACCTTGCCCTCTTCGTCGTAGTAGGTGGCGCTGATTTGGGTGCCAAATTCGTAGCGGAGTTCGGCCGCGATTCCACCCTGTTCGAAGTAAAACGTAGCTTTGCCGTGCTTTTGGTTGTTGCGCCAATCGATGCGGGACTGAATTTGTCCGTCGGTGTAGTATAGCCGTTCCTCGCCGTGCATGCGGTTAGCTTGCCATGTTTTCACCCACATTAGGCGACCGGCCTGGTCAAACATTTTTTGTTCGCCAGTCTTCTCGCCGTCATAAAAATGCGTGATGAAGTTGATTTGGCCCGAGGCGTGGTACTCAAAAGACGGTCCGTGCGCAAATCCTTGACGGAACGACGTAATGATGCGAGGCTTGCCGTTTCCGAAGTAGTGCACCGAAAGGCTGTCGCCGGGGCTAAATTCATGGGCAATTTGCGCTTGAGCCCAGAGCGGAGCGACTGCTGCCGCCAACAGGCTAAAGCAAAGCGCTGTACACCACCTGCTGAAGGTCGGTGCGAATGCCCATTTGGGCGAGTTTGTTGACACTGGCATCAGGATAAACGCGGTTCGAAAGAAATACGAGCACAATGCCCGTTTGCGGATCGGCCCAGGCAAAGGTACCGGTGAATCCGGTGTGGCCGAAGCTCTCGCGGCTCGCGCAAAGGCAGGCTGGTCCGCCGCCCGAGAGCTGGCGCTTGTCAAAACCCAGTCCGCGCCGGTTGCCCTGATCGCAGGCCAAGCAGGCCGTGAACCTTTGGAGCGCCTCGCTGCTCGCAAAACGCAGCCCGTTAGCGCGCCCTCCATCGAGAAAAAGCTGCATCATTTGGGCGACCCCTTCGGCGGTCCCAAAAACGCCCGCGTGGCCGGCGACCCCTCCGAGCAGCGCGGCTCCTTGATCGTGCACCGTTCCGCGCAGCTGCTGCTTGCGAAACCGCCGGTCGTTTTCGGTCGGAGCGATTCGGTCGGAGGGCGCCGGGTTAAAGCAAAGTTCCGCGCCCAGCAGTCCGTACCAGTCGTCTTCAAGCTGGCGCTCGATGCTGCGCCCATCGCGGCGCTCCAAAAAGCGCTGAAAAAGGTAGTATCCGAGGTCGGAGTACTCATAGACCTTAGGGCCGAGCGGCGCCCTAGAAATTCGGGCGATGAGGGTGTCGTGCATCCAGTGGGCGGCCCAGATTCCGGGAGCCACCGGTAGGCGGTACACGGTGTCGCGCACGGTGCGCAGGTAGCGGTGATCGTACCCGCCGTCTTGTCGGAGCATCGAAGTATAAAACGGCAGCCAGGCGGGCAGTCCCGACTGGTGGGCGAGCACATCCTGCACCTTGGCGCGACCGATGGCGGACCCATTAAGCTCCGGCAGCAGTTGGTCCATCGTACGCGTCAAAAAGCCCGGACCTTCTTCGTCGTAGACTTTGAGCAGGAGCGGCACGCTCGCCATGATTTTGGTCACCGAAGCCAAGTCATAAATCGTTTCGGGCTTCACTTTTTGGCTGCCGTCTAGCGTTCCGTAGCCCTTGTTAACGACCAGCGAACCGTGGCGGGCCACCACCACCTGGCATCCCGGGTAGGCGTTAGCGTCTAGGCCGCGCTGCACCACGTCGGCGATGCGTCGCTCGAGATCGGGCGCAAATCCGGCGTCAGCCGCGCTGAGGGGTTGCAGCTGACGGGGCGCAGGAATTCCGCTGACCGGCAGGGTTCCAGGGGCCACGTGCTGGCCTTTGGCCACACGCACCGCAACTTCCCGAGTCTCCGGCGTGTTTTCGTAGCCCACCCAAAGGCCTTCTAGGTCTTCGACGGGCTGCCCGCGCAGGCCATAGGGGTTGCCCAGGTGCACCACCGCGACGCGGCGTCCTGCTGTGCGGTGCTTAGCTAGGGCGGACTTCATTTCTTCGGTCCAGGCTCCCTTTTTCCAGGCGGTGGAGGTCGACGGACCAAAAATCAGGACCACGCGTTGGTCTGCGGCGGTTGCAGCTCGGAGCCCTTCGGGCGAGGTTCCTTCACCCACAAACTCCACCGCGTCGCAGGCGGGTGCTGCCTTTACCGCGGTAAACGCCTGGGCGTAGATTTCGCGGCGCAAGGCATCCCATTCGGCCCTTTGGGCTTCGTAGTCGGCGGGCGGTAGGGGCGCGGCACAGTTCCAACGCATTTTGGCGTCGATGATGCGCAGGTAGCGGCGGTGGACCTCGGCCGAATCAATGCGTCCGCTGCGCACCGCGGCTTTTAGGGCGTTGATAGCGGCCCGTGGGTTCCCAACAAAAAGCAGCACGTCGTGGCCCGCCTCAAACGCGCGAACCTCAAGTTCACCCGGGGCGAGGTCCTGCGCCACCCCCTTCATGTTGAGGGCGTCCGTAAAGCTGAGCCCCTCGTACTTCAGGCTGTCGCGCATCCAGTGGGTGACCACGGCCTTGCTGAGCGAGGCCGGGGTTCCGCTCGGATCAAGCGCCGGAACGTTCACGTGCGCCACCATGACCGAGCCAACACCCGCATCAAAGGTTGCGGCAAACGGAGCCAGGTCCAGGCGACGGAGCTCTCGAATCGGACGACCCACCGTGGGCAGCGTGTGGTGGCTGTCGGACTCCGTGTCGCCGTGGCCGGGGAAGTGCTTGACGCAGGCCATGATTCCGGCCTGCTCCATTCCGCGAATTTGGGCCTTCGCGAGCAGCGCGACGCGGTGCGGATCGCTCCCCAGGGCGCGCTGTCCGATGATGGGGTTGCGCGGGTTGGTGTTGACGTCGACGACCGGCGAAAAGTTGACGTGAATGCCCAGCATGCGCGATTCGGTAGCCAACGCACGGCCGTAACGGCGAGCGAGCCCGGTGTCGCCCGTGGCCCCCAAGGTCAGCGGCCACGGCAGGCGCGGCACACTGTCAAGCCGCATCTCCGCACCCCATTCGGCGTCTTGGGCCATCATCAACGGAATCTTCTTCAGTGCAATCGTTTGCAGGCGCTGAATGGCCGCCCGCTGGCGCTCGGGGCCGCCCTGCATCCAAATGATTCCGCCCACCTCACCGCGGCGAACCAGGTCCTCGAGGCGGTCGAGTTCCGCCGAGCCTTTGTTGCTGTAGCCCGCCACCATGATGAGCTGACCCAGTTGCTGTTCGAGGGATTGCGCACGCAGTACGCTGTGTATCAAAGGGCTGCATAAAAATGCGGCACCGAGGATCCATTTGGCTTTCATAGCCCCAAAGTAGGCCAAAAATCGCGGTACCTTTGGGGGGTATGGCGCTTTTTTCCCTGTTTAAAAACCAGAGCAAACCCCGCGGTTTTCAGCTGCAGCACCGCTACTACGACGAACGCAAGGAACGCCTTGCTCAACTCGGCCAAGACGCAGGTAGCGATCCTGCGTCGCGTAAAGAGCGGCTGCACGAGGCGTGGTCGGCGAAGCGGACCACCCGATCAGCTGGCAGCAGCCAATTTTTGCGCATGGCCGGCATTTTTGGCGCATTGTTGGTTTTGGCTTCGCTGCTCCTGAGATGAGCCTGGCCCCCATTCTCGCGCTCCCCGAGTCGGTGGCCAACCTCGTCGCCGCCGGCGAAGTCGTGCAGCGGCCTTCGTCGGTCGTCAAGGAATTGGTAGAAAACGCCCTCGACGCTGGGGCCACCGAAATCGAAGTTGCGTTGCTCGACGCCGGACGCACCCGCATTCAGGTGCGCGACAACGGCCACGGTATTGCGCCCGAAGACCTGCCCATGGCGTTGGTCCGCCATGCGACGTCAAAGCTCCGCGAGCCCGACGACCTTTTTGCCCTGACGACCATGGGTTTTCGCGGCGAAGCCCTCGCCTCGATGGCGGCCGTGGGCCACGTCAAGCTTCGGTCGCGAACCGCCGAACACGAAGTGGGCATTGAGCTGCGCTGCTCCGGCGGACAGCACGAAGGCAGCATGCCCAGCCCCGGCCCCGTGGGAACGAGCGTCAGCCTGGACAACCTGTTTTTTAACGTTCCGGCGCGGCGCCAGTTTTTGAAGTCGGACCCCGTAGAGTTCAAGCACGTCCTTGAAACGTTTGACGCGCTGGCCCTCGCCCACCCCGAGGTCCGCATGGTGCTCCGCCACCAAAATGCCGACGAACGCGTATTTGAGCCCGGCAACCTCCGGCAGCGGACCACCGCCGTACTCGGCCGGCGAAGCAACGAAAAACTCGTGCCCGTCGACGAAACGACCGACCTGGTGCACGTGCACGGTTTTGTGCTACGGCCCGAGGCCGCCCGCAAGACCCGCGGCGACCAGTTTTTGTTTGTCAACCGCCGAACGGTGCGCAGTCCTTACATCCATCGTGCGGTGCTCGAGGCTTTTGAAGGCCTGATTTCGGGCGACCAGCATCCAGCCTACGTGCTGTACCTGAACCTCGATCCCGAGCGCATTGATGTCAACGTGCATCCTGCCAAAACCGAGGTGAAGTTTGACGACGAGCGCGGGGTGTATGCGGTGGTGCGGAGCGCCGTGCGGCGCGCCCTCGGCATCCACCAAATTGCGCCCACCCTAGACTTTGAGGTTCCCGTCGGCGAACACATCGACTGGAGCACCCGCAGCAGGCCCGAAGCCCCAGGCATTTACGTAAATCCGAACTACAATCCGTTTTTGGCGGAGTCGGCCCCCCGCGGCAACGGCAACGGCAACGGTAGCAGCGCCGCTGCAGCCGCCCGCAGCTTGGAATTTTTGGCTCCGCCCGCGGTCGAGGGCCACGGAGTGCAGCACGAGCTCGAACTGCCCAGTTCCGGTTGGAACGAAGAAGTTCTCGACTCCGGTATGCGCCGACCCAACCCGGCGGCCGCGGCCCTAAGCATTGCTGGAACGTTTGCGCTCGTGCCCATGCCCGACAAGCTCGTTGTGGTCCACTTGGATCGGGCGCAGCGCCGCATTGACCTCGAACGCTGGCTCGATGCCCACCCCCACTCGGGGCAGAACTGGCTCTTTCCGCTGGAATGGACCCCCAACCCCGGGCTGATCGACGCCTGGCAAGACCGCCTTGCCGCCTGGGGATTTGCGTGGCAAACCGATGCTGAGGGCTGGACCTGGACCGCCGGCCCCGGGCACTGCGCCCCGGAATCGACCATCGATTGGCTTCAAGGGCTGGCGCACGTCGACCCGGATGACCCAAGCGAACTCCGCACCTGGGTTAGCCAATGGCTCAGCGCGCACCCGCGGCGGCGGGGCGAAACCCAAGACATCATCGACCGACTTTTTGCCTGCAGCGACCCCTGGACCGACGACCTGGGCCGCCCCACGGCCCGACTTTTGAACGCCGACGAACTGGCCCGATTCTTTTAAGCATGCACTACCGACCTTCTGGATTCAGCTTTCTTCCGCCCGTGGTGAAGAACTTGTTGATCATCAACGGACTCGCCTTTTTTGCTAGCATCGTTTTTGGCCGCATGGGCTTTGACGTCGTGAGGCAGTTTGGGCTCTACTTGCCCGTAAGCGAACTGTTTAAACCGTTCCAGCTGGTTACCCATCTTTTCTTGCATGATACCAGCAACTTGGGTCACATATTGGGCAACATGTTTGCCCTCTGGATGTTTGGAACTCCGCTCGAAAACCGCTGGGGAAGCCAGCGCTTTTTGACCTACTACTTTGCGACCGGATTTGGCGCCGCCGCGCTGCACCTAGGCGTGAACTACTGGGAATACCTTCAGGCGTCGAACCTGCACCAGTTCAGCGGCAGCGTCGAGGCCCTGTACCAGATGCAGTCACTCGCGCTAACACCGACGGTTGGGGCCTCAGGCGCTGTGTTTGGACTGCTGCTGGGATTTGGAATGATGTACCCCAACCAGCAGATTTACCTCTACTTCTTGCTGCCCATCAAGGCCAAGTACTTTGTGGCCATCTACGGACTCTTTGAACTGTTCAACGGCGTCGCTTCGTCGGGGTCGAGCATCGCGCACTTTGCCCACGTCGGCGGAATGCTGTTTGGCTACCTGTTGATTCGCAAATGGCAGTCGAGCCGCACCCGTTTCTAAACCAGCCCACGCCGTGAGCCCGTTGGACCAGTTTCGCATGTGGACCCAGCACAGCCCCATCAACCGGCTGATCGCGGGGCTTGTGCTCGTTTTTGGTATCCAAACCGTGCTCGAAGTCGTCGGTTGGCTGGTCGGATGGCCTGCCGAGGCCGGAATCTTGCGCTACCTATCGCTCGACACGGAGGGCCTGAGTCCGTTGTACCAGCCCTGGACGCTGCTGACCTACGGTGCGCTGCACCACGGACTCCTTCACTTGGTGTTCAACGCGCTGACCCTGTACTTCACCGCCTCCCTCCTCGAAACACTGTGGCCGGCAACGCGCATCCTCAAGCTTTTTGTCGTTGGCGTGGTCGTGGGCGGACTCGGCGCCTGGCTGGCCGGCATCTGGCGGCCCGCCTGGGTAGTCGGCGCATCAGCTGGGGTTTATGCGGTGTTTACCGCGGCAGCGGTGCGCATTCCCGACTTTAAGGTTCGGCTGTTTATGGTCCTGGAGCTCAAGCTTTGGGTCGTGCTCGCGGTGCTGCTGGGCATGGATCTGGTCGGACTATTTTCGCCCGACACGACGGCGAGGGCTGCACACCTTGCGGGGGCCGCTGCCGGGTGGTTTATGGCCTACCGGCCCCACCTGCTCGACCTGCGCCTAGGTAGGCGCTCGGCACGGCGTTCGGCGAGTCCGCTTGAAGTAGTCCGCCCAAAGGAGCCCAGCCTAGACCAACTTTTAGACAAGATTTCGGCCAAAGGCTACGATGCCTTGACCGCTAACGAACGAAAAATCCTTGCGCGCCACAGCCAAAAAAAGTAAGTGGGGCCGCCGATTGTGGTGGATTCCGCAGCTGCTCGCCCTGCCCATAACGGGGCTGGCTTGGTTGGGCATGGCTACGGACGTTGCGTTGCTGGCTCCGCTTAGCCTGCTGCTGCCCTATCTAGTACTGTACCATGTGGGCTGGGGCATGATGGCCACCGCCCACCTTCACCCCTCGGCCCTTTTGGGCGGAACCTTGCTCGCCCTCCTCTGGACTCCGATGGGCAGCTGGATGCAGGTGCGGCGACCGGCTGCTCCGACCCGCGACCCGCAGGTTTCGATGGCGTCGTGGAACGTGCACCACTGGCGCAACCGCACGTGGACCGACGATTCGGCAACCGTGCACGAAATGGCACAGTTTGCGGTGGATCTTGACGTCGACGTACTGGCGCTGCAGGACGTGCGCCGCGGCACCGCTGCCGAATCGTTCCTTAGGGCTGAGTTCACGCACCGCGTAGAGGCCTACGATTTAGCGCTGTACAGCCGCTACCCCATCGTGCAGTGGGACCAAGTGGATTACCCCGGGGATTCGGGTCGCATTGGGTTTCTTTGGGCCGACCTGCTCCTGCCCGCGGGCGACACCGTGCGGGTCGTGAACGTGCACTTGGTGAGCACCGACGTAGACCTGCGTGAGGCCCAGTCAGAACAGGCCAAAGCTGGATGGTGGCAAAGCGCCAAGCTCTTGCTCCGCCGCATGGTTCGGCGGGCGGAGCCCCGTTCCGTTCAAGTCGAAGCGCTTGCCGAATGGTGGTCCGCCAGCCCTCGGCCGGTCGTGGTGCTCGGCGATTTCAACGACAGCCCCACCTCAGCGAGCCACCGAAGGCTCCGAGAGCTGGGCCGCGACAGCTTCGTGCAGTCGGGCGCCGGCTGGGGCAGTACCTACCGGGGACTGCGCGTCGTTCCGCTGCGAATTGACTGGGTTTGGACCAGCGGACCCTGGGTTGCCCTCGAACACCAGGTGGTCAAGCAAAAGTGGAGCGACCACAACCCGGTGCGGGTGGCCATTTCAGGCAACTAGTTGCTAGCTGCTAGTTACTGCTTTTGCGCACCCTGCGCAAATCCAATTCATTCATGGGGTGCGGCGGCGGACCCCCCCACTCCTTGGGCCAAGCCCTGAGGCTGACGTCGTAAAAGAGCGGAATAAGGACGGCCTGACGGTGAAGCTCGGCGTCGAGCTGGGCGGCCTGCTGGGTGCGTTTGGAGGGATCAGATTCCGCGCGAAAAGTGTTGTAACCGGTTAACCCGCTGAATCCGCTAACGTTGGGGCCGCCCGATTCGCCGTAGAGCATGAGGTAGTTGCTCGGGTCGGGGTAGTCGGCAATCCAGCTCGCCCGGTAGAGTCCGAGGCGTCCCTGGGCTTTGTCTTCGCGAAAGGTGGCCGACGGCAGCACCTGCACTTCGACGGGTAACCCAAGTTGGGTCCAAGAACTTTGCAAAAATTCAGCGACGTCGCGGTACGAGGCGGTGGTGCTCAAGACGAGGGGTTGGATTCCGGGCTTGGGGCGCCCGTCGGGGGTTAGAATGCCGGCCTGCTGAAGCAGAATGCGGGCAGAATCAGGTCGGTAGCTCCAGGGCGTTGCCCAATCCGCCGCGGGTCGATAGCCGGGCATGCCGGCGGGTAAAATTCCGCCATGAGCGGGAACGCCCATGCCGTTTTTGAGGTAGCCAATGATTCCGTCGCGGTCCACCGCCCAGTTGAGGGCCCGCCGCACCCTTACGTCGGCGAGGTAGCTCGGATTGCAGGGACCGTAGCGCACCACCAGAAATTCCGTGTTGAGAAAGGGGGCGGTGCGTTGCGTGAATTGGTCGCGCCACTGGGCCTTCAGGCTGCCGTCGGCCTCGAGCCATTGGTCTTTGTACGTGGGGTCGATGCCCGTCAAAAAGTCGAGTTCTCCCTGCACAAATGCCATGAACGCGGACTGCCGGTCAGGCGTAAACGTAATGCTCACCGCTTCGAGGTAGGGCAATTGCTGCCCTTGGGCATCGCGCTCCGCGTAGTTGGGATGGCGCCGCAAGACCAGCTTTTGGCCGCGCTGCCACGCTTTGAACTGAAATGGGCCGGAACCCACGGGGTGCTCGCTGAGGTCCGCGCCGTAGCGGGCGATGGCTTGGCGCGGAACCACCGCCGTGTAGGGCACGCTCAGCTTGCTCCACAGCGCCGGATCGGGCGCCGTCAAGGTGAGCACGAGCGAATCGGTCGACGCAGCCCAGACCGAATCGACGGTTTCGAGCAGCCACGCTCCGGGCGAAGCCGTTGCCGGGCTTTTGAGGCGCTGCAGGCTGCTGGCGACGTCGTGGGCGTCGAGGTAGTGCGTTTGGCCTTCAAAGCAGGGGTCGTCGTGGGCGGCAAAGTCGCGGCGAATGCGGATTCCCGCGCTTCGTCCGTCGGCGGCGCTGCCCCAGGCCTCGGCGAGGAGTCCGCGCAGCTGGCCCGAAGAGTCGGTCTCAAACAACGTGGTGTAGAGCTGGCGAATGACCCAGTTGTGGGCTTGATCGCGGGCAAAGGCGGGGTCGAGCGACGAAATTCCGCTGGCCTCGTTGTAGCGAAAGAGCAGTCCCTCGTCCTCCTTAGGCTCGGTTCGGCACTGCAGGGCAACCAGGGCCAACGCGCCGACCGCGAGATGGCGCACTAGGCGCGCAGAATTCCGAGCAAAACGAAGCATTTCGAGCCAAAGATAGCCGCGAAAATTCGCTATTTTCGCAGGATGCATCCCGCCGGACTTCGCGCTTCGTTTCACACCCTTGGGTGCAAGCTCAATTTTGCCGAAACCAGCACGCTGGCCCGCGATTTATATGCCGCCGGCTTCGTGCGCACCGACTTTGAGGAGGCCGCTGACGTAGCCGTGATCAACACCTGCTCGGTGACCCAAGAAGCGGACAAGGAGACCCGCGGACTCGTGCGCCAAGCTCTGCGCGCCAACCCCGAGTGCTTTATCGTGATTACGGGATGCTACGCCCAGCTGCGCCCCAGCGAAATCGCAGCCATGGAGGGGGTAGATTTGGTGCTTGGTGCTAAAGAAAAACCTTTTCTCAGGCAGTTTTTGAGCGACCTGCGCAAGCGGCCCGAGGCCGAGGTCCACGCCTGCGAAATCCACGACGTCGACCAGTACCACGCCGCCTACAGCATGGGCGACCGCACCCGCGCCTTCTTAAAGGTACAGGACGGATGCGACTACGTCTGCACCTACTGCACGATACCGATGGCCCGCGGCGTGAGCCGCTCCGCCCCACTTGACCAGGTGGTGGCGCAGGCCCGCGAACTGGCCGCACAAGGCGTGCTCGAGGTGGTGCTGACCGGGGTCAACGTCGGTGACTACGGCAAAGGCGAACACGGCAACAAGCGCCACGACCACACCTTCAGCGAGCTCGTGCAGGCGCTTGACCAGGTGGACGGGCTGGACCGGCTTCGGATTTCGAGCATCGAACCCAACCTGCTTCGCGACGAAATCATCGACTTCACGGCGCAGAGCGCGCGCTGGGTTCCGCACTTCCATATTCCGCTGCAGAGCGGCAACAACGAGGTGCTGGGCTGGATGAAGCGCCGCTACCGCCGCGAGCTGTACGCCGAGCGGGTGGCCCGCATCATCGACCGCATGCCCGACGCGGCCATCGGGGTTGACGTGATCGTAGGCTTTCCGGGCGAAACCGAAGACCACTTTCTCGATACCTACCGCTTTTTGGAGGCGCTCCCCATCGCCTACCTCCACGTGTTCACCTACTCGGAGCGGCCCGGAACCGAGGCCGTTCACCTCGAAGGCGTCGTGCGGCAAACCGAACGCAAGGCGCGCAACCGACGTCTGCGCCTCTTGAGCGCCATCAAGCAGCGCGAATTTTGCGAGCGGCACCTGGGCAGCGTGCGCCGCGTGGTCTGGGAGCATTCTGAGCGCGACGGCCGCATGCTGGGCTACACCGACAACTACATTCGGGTCGAGGCCGACTACGATGCGGCGCTTGCCGGAACCCGCGCCTGGGTCGAACTCACCGAACTCACGCCGCGCGACACGGTGGCCACCCGGCCGGCTGCGGATCCCGCCCAAACCTCGGCCGTATGAATACGCTGGCGTACACCGAAGCCGTTCGCGCCGTCGGCGACTGGATCCGCAGCGAACGCCGCGAATTCGCCGCCAACCGCGTCGAAACCAAATCGCTGAATTCCCTGGTGAGCTACGTCGACCAGCAGGCCGAGCAGATGCTTATCGAGCGCCTCACGGCACTGCTGCCGGGCAGCGGGGTGCTTGGCGAAGAGGGCGGCGAGTCCTGGATCGACGGCGGGTTCAACTGGATCATCGATCCGCTGGACGGCACCACCAACTTCATCCACGACCTGCCGCCTTATGCCGTGTCGGTGGCGCTGATGCAGGGCCGCGACCTGGTGTGGGCCGCCGTGTATGAGCTGGGGCAGGCGCGCATGTTCACCGCCGAGCGCGGCCTCGGAGCCTTTTGCGACGGACGAGCCCTCGACCTGCGCCACGGAGCGCCGCTGCGCGACGGTTTGGTCGCCACGGGCTTCCCCTACCACGAATTTTCGCAAATGCCGCAGTACCTCGACGCCCTGCAGGCCTGCTTTCGCGCTTCTCGGGGCGTGCGCCGCTTCGGTTCCGCAGCCACCGACCTGGCTTGGGTTGCCGACGGACGCTTTCAAGGCTTTTTTGAGCACGGACTCGCAGCATGGGACGTCGCCGCCGGAATCCTCTTGGTGCGCGAATCCGGTGGGATTTCCACGGACTTTTTCGGCACGGAATTGGACGACTACGACCTCGTGCGCTGCGGCAGCATAGCCGCCGGAAACCCCCAATCCTACCGCGACCTCATTCAACTCACCTCAGACGCTTTTACCCGACCATGACGCTGCTCGAAACCCCGATTCCTGGCCTCATCCTCATGCAACCCCGCGTGTTCGGTGACGAGCGCGGCTACTTTTTTGAGTCGCTGCGCCGCGACGTGCTCCCGGCCGGCGTGCCCGAATTCGTGCAGCACAACGAGAGCATGAGCAAGCGCGGAGTCCTTCGCGGCCTCCACTTTCAGGTTCCGCCTCGTGCTCAGGGCAAATTGGTTTCGGTGGTGCGCGGATCCGTCTACGACGTCGCCGTCGACCTTCGCGTCGGTTCGCCGACCTACGGACAGCACGTTGGGTTGGTACTCGACACCGTGACCAAGCACCGACTTTACATTCCGCCGGGGTTTGCCCACGGATTCTTGACGCTCGAGGACGATACCGTATTTCAGTACCTCTGCACCGACTACTACGCGCCCGAGGCCGAGGGCTGCATCAGCTACGCCGACGCCGACTTGGGCATTGATTGGAGCGGAATTTGGAATTCGCCTGAACCCTTTACCGTAAGCGCGAAAGACCAGGTTGGTCAAGCGTTTCAAACGTTTCAAAGCCCCTTCTCGTGGTGAATAAAATTCATCGCAGCTGGCTTCTGGCTCTGGTCATCTTTGCGGGAGGCGTGCTACTTGGCAGCCGAAGTGACGCCGTACTCGATGCATTGAGCCGAGTGGCCTCCACCAACGAAACCGTAGTGGTTCCGCTCCCCCAAAAGCTCGAGGTTTTTGGCGAACTGGTGCCCCTGGGCGATGCCGATATTGCCGAAGCCTTGAGCCGCGAGCTTCACGCCAACACCTACTGGCATTCCAACACCCTGCTCATGCTGCAGCGGCGTCCGCGCTGGGAGGCCCGGGTGCGCGGATGGCTACGCGAAGAGGGGGTTCCTGAAGATTTCGTCTACCTCTTGGCAGCCGAGAGCGGATTTCAGCCTACGGCCTACTCGTCGTCGGGCGCTGCGGGTTTGTGGCAGTTTATGCCGGCCACGGCGCGGGAACACGGACTCCGAGTCGATGCCCAAATTGACGAACGCTACCATGCTGAGAAGGCCACGCGAACCGCGGCCGCCTACCTTAAAAATGCCTACGCCCAAACGGGATCATGGTTTTTGGCTGCCGCCGCCTACAACATGGGGCTCAACGGGGTACTCCGCCAAACGGAACGCCAAGGCGAACGCAGCTACTTTCGCATGACCTGGAACGAAGAGACCGGCCGCTACGCGTTTCGCATCACCGCCCTTAAGCTCATTCTGGAGCACCCAGAACACTACGGCTACCACGTGCGCTCTGAAGAACTTTGGCGCGAAGAACCCGGCCGCCGCATCGTTATCGACAGCAGCGTGGCCCATTGGGGGCGATGGGCGCAGCGCGAAGGCCTCAGCTACCGCGAGCTCAAGCGCCGCAACCCCTGGCTGCGGGAGGCCCTGCTCGACAATCCCGACTCCACCGCGTTCGAACTCGAACTCCCCGAACGGCGTTAACCTTAGTTGATGAACCTGCGCATTCTGGGTGCCCGTGCCCACAACCTAAAAAACATCGACGTAGAGCTGCCGCGCCGCAAGCTCGTGGTCGTCACCGGGCTCAGCGGAAGCGGCAAGTCGTCGCTAGCGTTTGATACGCTATTTGCCGAGGGCCAGCGCCGCTACATGGAAACGTTTAGTAGCTACGCCCGTCAATTCTTGGGAACCATGGAACGCCCCGACGTCGACCGCATCGAAGGACTTTCGCCCGTGGTCGCCATCGAGCAAAAAACGACCAACCGAAATCCGCGCTCGACCGTAGGCACGGTGACCGAGGTTTACGATTTTTTGCGGCTCCTTTATGCCCGCACCGCCACCGCGTATTCTCTGGCGACCGGCGAAGAAATGGTGAGCTACACCGACGACGCCATTCTCGAGCGCGTGCTTCGCGACTTTAACGGGGCGCGCGTGGCCATCTTGGCCCCGGTGGTTCGGGCGCGCAAAGGCCACTACCGCGAGCTGTTTGAGGGACTCGCCAAGCAAGGCTACCTCAAGGCCCGCGTCGACGGCGTGTGGGTTGACATTGACCGCGGACTCAAACTGGACCGCTACAAAACCCACGACATCGACGTGGTGGTCGACCGCCTAAGCCCGGGAACCGACGACGAAGACCGCCTCAAGCGAAGCATCGCCATAGCCATGCGCCTGGGGCACGGCAGCATCACCGTGGTGGAATGGGAACGCCAATCCCAGAAGCACTTTAGCCGCAACTTGATGTGTCCGACCACCGGGTTGTCCTACCCCGAGCCCGAGCCCAACACCTTCAGCTTCAACTCGCCCAAGGGCGCGTGTCCGCACTGCGACGGCCTCGGAACGGTGCGCGAGTTGGCCCTAGAAAAGGTAGTGGCAAACGCCCGATTGAGTTTGCGCGACGGCGCCCTCGCTCCGCTCGGGTCCTACAAGGCCTCCTGGATTTTTCAGCAGCTGGAGCACATTGGCTGGCGCTACGGGTACACGCTCGACACCCCATGGAAGGATCTGCCCGAAGAAGGTCGCCACGCGATCATCCACGGCTGCAGTGAGGACTTCACGCACACCCAAAAAGCCGCAGGAATTTCGCGCAAAATCAGTATCAAGTACGAAGGACTGAAACCGTTCATTGAAGCTCAAGGGCGCGACGGCAGCAAGAGCCTGCAGCGCTGGGCCGACGACTACCTCGAAGACGGAATGTGCGGCCAATGCTCGGGCGGACGCCTGAAGCCCGAGTCGCTGATGTTCCGCATTTCGGGCAGGTCAATCGCTGAGGTAGCGGCCCTGCCGCTGCACGAGCTGTCGCAGTGGCTCGAGGGGGTGCACCAAAGCCTGCCCCCCGCCCAGCAGCGCATCGGAGGAGAAATCCTTAAAGAACTCGCCACGCGGGTTGGTTTTTTAAACGACGTCGGGCTAAGCTACCTGTCCCTCAGCCGTTCGGCGCGCACCTTGAGTGGCGGTGAAGCCCAAAGAATTCGCCTGGCGACCCAAATCGGTTCGCAGCTGGTCAACGTGCTCTACATTCTCGACGAGCCGTCCATCGGACTTCATCCGCGCGACAACGACCGCCTCATTCGCAGCCTTGAGCGGCTGCGAGACCTCGGCAACAGCGTGGTGGTCGTGGAGCACGACGAAGAGCTGATGCGCCACGCCGACCACATCGTCGATATGGGTCCACGCGCTGGAGTGCACGGCGGACGCGTGGTCGCCGAGGGCAACTACGCCGAACTTCTCGCGTCAGACAGCCTGACGGCCAAGTACTTGCGCGGAGAGCTGCGGGTTGCCGATCCCCGTGCGCCCCGCACCGGTACGGGCACCATGCTCAAGCTGTTTGGGGCGACCGGGCGCAACCTGCAGAACGTCAACCTCGAGCTGCCGCTCGGAAAGCTGGTGGTGGTCACCGGCGTTTCGGGCTCGGGCAAGTCGACGTTAATCAACAAAACGTTGCACCCGGCCATTGCCGGTCCGCTCCAGGGTTTGCTCGACAAGCCGGAACCTTTTGAGCGCCTCGAAGGCCTGGAACACCTCGACAAGATTATCGCCGTGGACCAAAGCCCGATTGGGCGCAATCCTCGCTCGAATCCGAGCACCTACACCGGAGTGTTCAACGAGATCCGCAAGCTGTTCAGCGAGCTGCCCGAAGCCAAAATTCGCGGCTACGCCCCGGGACGTTTTTCGTTTAACGTCAAAGGCGGACGCTGTGAAACCTGCGAAGGCGGCGGAATGCGCGTGATCGAAATGAACTTTTTGCCCGACGTGTATGTGCCTTGCGAAAGCTGCCAAGGTCGCCGCTTCAACCGCGAAACGCTTGAAGTGCGCTACAAAGGACACAGCATCAGCGATGTGCTCGACATGAGCATCGAAGAAGCGATGCACTTTTTTGAGCCCGTTCCACGTATTAACCGAGTGCTCCAAACGCTGAACAGCATTGGCCTTGGCTACATTACCCTCGGCCAGTCGGCGACCACGTTGAGCGGCGGAGAAGCCCAGCGCATCAAGTTGGCCACCGAGCTCAGCAAGCGCTCGACCGGCCAAACGCTTTACCTTCTCGACGAGCCCACCACCGGGCTGCATTTTGACGACGTCAAGGTATTGATGGACGGGCTGCACCGCCTGGTCGACCAAGGTAATACGGTGCTGGTGATTGAGCACAACCTCGACGTCATTCACCAAGCCGACCACCTCATCGACCTCGGGCCCGACGGCGGATTCGGGGGCGGACGCATTGTCGCCACGGGACCCCCCGCCGAAGTGGCCGCTTGCGCCGACAGCATCACCGGACGCTACCTCAACGACTACCTTCAACGCCTTAACGCCTAAACCTATGGCAACGAACGGAAAAAGACCCCTCAAAGCCGCCTTTGCGCACAAGTCCTGGAACGAAGTGCGGACCAACGACTCCTGGGCCATCTTTAAAATCATGGGCGAATTTGTGCAAGGCTACGAGCGCCTGTCGCGCATCGGACCCTGCGTGAGCATCTTTGGTTCGGCCCGACTGCCCGAAGACCATGCTTGGTACCAGATGGCCCAAGACATCGCCGAAGGCCTGGGTGCCAAAGGCTACGGAATCATCAGCGGCGGCGGCCCCGGCATCATGGAAGCGGCCAACCGCGGCGCCAAAGCGGTCGGCGCCCCGTCGGTGGGCTTGAATATTGAGCTTCCGCACGAGCAGAAGCCCAACGACTACATCGACCTTGACAAAAGTGTCGACTTCGACTACTTTTTTGTGCGCAAGGTGATGTTTGTCAAGTACTCTCAGGGGTTTGTGGTCATGCCCGGCGGTTTTGGCACCCTCGACGAGGTATTTGAGGCCATTACCCTCATCCAAACCAAGAAAATTGGGCGCTTTCCGGTGGTTTTGGTCGGCCGCGCGTACTGGAGCGGACTCCTCGACTGGATCGAAACCACCCTCAAGGACCACGCCCTCATCAGTCCCGAAGACACCAAGCTCTTCAAGCTCGTCGACACGGCCGACGAAGCTATACAGGCGATCGACGACTTTTACAGCCGCTACATTCTCAAACCCAACTTTTAGGGCCGCAGCAGCTTGAGGCTGTGGCGGTTGCCTTGGGCGTCGGTCGCTTCAAAAAGGTAGAGCCCGGCCTCACGCGGGTAGCGAAGCGTGAACTCGTCAGCATCAAGCGTGCCGCGAAGCACCTCGCGGCCATCCAGCTGGCGGAACACCCATGACACGTGTTCGGAGCCGCTTCGCGAGAGCGACCAGGCCGCGTCGCTCTGGGTCACGCGCCACGTTCCGGACCACTCTTCGAGGCCCCAGTAGTAGTCCGCGATTAGCGAATCCGACGGGTACAGGCCGCTGCCCAAGACCAACGTCTTGCCTACTGACGCTGGGTTTCCCGAAAACGACGGCCACACCAGCGAATCGCTAATGGCCCCAACTTGCGCAATCGTAAGGTGTCCGCTGGCGTCCGGCCAAAGCGTGTCGCCGGATTGATGCCAGTACACATAGGGCGCAAGGCCTAAGTTGTTGGCCATAACCGAATCGTAGTTGGTTAGGCCGCCTGGTCCGCCAAAGCGAAGCTTGAGCTGAATCTCGGCGCGGCTCACCGACGGATAATCGGGCTCGAGCACCCAAAGTCCGGTTTCAATATCGTTGACCAGAACCCGTCCGCTAGGAAGGTACGGGTAGGCCCCCCATGCCCCGTTGTAGCCTGTTCCGCTGTACTGCGGAGACGTGTCGAAGTATGCGGCAAGCACAGGTAAATCAGGCACTTCGGTATCGAGAACGTGGCAGCCAAACGTATAGTAGGAAGTAACGACGTGGTTGCCGTCGACGTGGGCGTTGTGCGGAATAACACCCGTGCCCTGCTGGATTCGGTGGCGAAACCGCTCGTTAACGTTGGTAATGTCGTCAACGTCGTACGCGGCTACGTAACCGTTGGCGACTTCGTCGGTGGTGTACAGGGTCTTGCCATCGTCAGACAACCAGCAGTTGTGGGCAAAGCTGTTGGGGGTCGCAAATCGACCAAAGGTCACCGGTTGGCTCGGCAAGGCGACGCCGATTACCTGAATATCTTCCCATAAGGCAGCACCAAAGAGCGTATCGTTTCGCGCGTAACCGTCGTGCAAGTAGTAGGTGTTGTACAAACCGACAACGCTCGGATTCCACGGATTGCTGGCTACGTCAATGATCACAGCGCCTCCAACGCCCACGTTTGATCCAAAGGCATAGAGTTTTCCTTCTTCGTCGATCCAGAGGTTGTGCGCACGGCGCAGGGTATCGGTTGCCCCACCGCCCAACGGTACCGGGAGCCGCACAAACTTGTGGGTCATGCTGTCCAGGTTGATGATGAGCAATCCGTTGGACGCGGAACCCGGAGCTGGAACGTCGTGCACCGCATAGGCGTAATGGCTCCACGTTTTAATGTCGCGCCAAATCGAGTTGGCTCCAGGAACCCAAAGCTCGTTAAACACGCTCGACGTTGGATTGGTAACGTTGGCCACGAGAACTCCGTTTCGGTTGCCCACTAGAGCAAACTCTTCGTTGGTCGAGGTGTCGCGGTAGCCCCAAATGTCGTTGTTAAACGGTGATGCCCCCAACGGCCCCCACTGCGTGACGGGGTACCACGCCAATCGGCGCATATTCAAACTGTCGTTACTCGGTTGGGCCCAAGCCACCGCCCCGGCCATCAGCAAGCCGAGAAGGAACACGTTCCGTAATTTCATGGCTTAAAAATTAAGCGTTATCTGACCGTCGTCTTCAGTCCCAAAATCGACTTCGGGTTCGGATGCGCCATCGATGGGCGTTGGCGCTTGAGCGAGGTCGGACCACTCAACTGTGGTACCCACTTCAATCCCGTCCGCCATCGCTTCGGCAACCTCAACCGCGGGCTCCTCGCCCACTTCGGGTTCGTCGCGCTCCGCTGCAACCAGCGTAACCCCTAGGACCGGCCCCGCATGGAGCATGTTGCCGAGCGCTTTCCAGCCCTTGACGGCAATAAACTCTTCGAGAACGAGCTGCTCATCATCGCGCTCTTTGCCTTTCACTTTGCGGAACCGAATAGAAACCGTCGACCGGTCCGCCGCCGTGAGGACCAGCAAGGCCGACTTTGCGTGTTCGGTAATAAAGCACTCCCAGCCGTCTCCGCGCGGTTCAAGTTCAAATCGCTTGACCATGTGCCGCTCCTTGTTTCCGTCAAAGTACACGGCAGCGAGGGCGCGGCGCACGTCCCAGCGTTCGAGGTAAAACGGAACCTCATTAAAGTGCAGCAGTAAGTCGGGCGTCACAATGCGGTAGTTGCCCTTGGCGTCAACCTCGAGCAGCTTGTCTTCGCCACGGAACCTGCCGAGCGACCGACCGCGACCTTGGTCGTTGAGCTTGAGCACCGTTTCGTCGAACCAAATCTCGCGGGCCGCAAGCGTGCTTACGCCTTCTGACTTAAGCTCAATGCGCTTGACCGTGTTTTTGGTGACCGTGTTTCCACGAGCAGCACGGCCGCGAACCGTGAGTTCGGTAAAATCAAAGTCGAAGCGCAGCTTTTTGAGCGAAGGCATGGCCCGCAAGTGCACGGTCACGACCTCGGCCTCTCCGTTCGGATTCACGCTCAGGTAAAGCACTTCAGATCCCTTCGTGCCCTGCGTGATGGGGTATTCCTTGTCTCGGGTCACCCCGCTGATCGGAAAGCGCTTAGCGAAGGAGGCCCCGCGGGCTCCGTCTCGGTAGATCACGTTGTAAATCGTGCGTTCGTGGCCTTTTTTAAAGACCGAAACGTGCACGATGTCAGTACCCACAAATTTCTTGTCGCCCACTTTGGTTACCAGCATGGTTCCGTCGCGGCGAATCACCACCACGTCGTCGATGTCGGCGCAGTCCCCGACAAACTCGTCTTTGCGCAAGCCGGTGCCTACGAAGCCCTCCGTTCGGTTCACGTAAAGCTTGGCGTTGGCAATGGCCACCTGGGTCGCCACGACCTGCTCAAAGCCGCGCAATTCCGTTTTGCGGTCGCGGCCGGCCCCGTACTTCTTTTTCAAGATTTTAAAGAACTCAACCGCGTAATCTATCAGGTTTTCAAGATGATGCTTGACTTCAGCAATTTGCCCTTCGAGGGAGCGTAGCTGGTCGTCGGCCTTCTGGGCATCGAACTTGGAAATGCGCTTGATTCGGATTTCGGTGAGGCGAACGATGTCTTCGTCAGTAACCGCGCGCAGCAAATGCTTGGTGTGGGGCGCCAAGCCCACCCGAATGTTCTCCATCACTGCCTCCCAGGTTTCGGCCTCTTCGATGTCGCGGTAAATGCGCTGCTCAATGAAGATTTTCTCGAGGCTCGCAAAGTGCCACTGCTCTTGAAGCTCATGCAGCTTGAGTTCAAGCTCGGCTTTCAGCACCGAGACGGTGGTATCGGTGGATTGGCGGAGCATTTCGCGCACCCCCATAAACACGGGCTTCTCATCAATAATGACGCAGGCCATGGTGCTCACCGAAGACTCGCAGGCCGTGAAGGCATACAGCGCGTCCACCATCTGGTCGGGCGAAACGCCGGGAAGCAAGTGGACCACAATCTCCACGTGCTCGGCCGTGTTGTCTTCGATTTTGCGAATCTTGATTTTCCCCTTGTCGTTGGCTTTAATCACCGACTCGATAACTGACGTCGTAGTGGTTCCGAAGGGTATTTCTCGTATTATCAGAGTTTTCTTGTCTTCAACCTCAATCTTTGCGCGAACCCGTACGCGCCCGCCGCGCTCCCCGTCTTGGTAGCCGCTGACGTCGGCTATTCCGCCTGTGGGGAAGTCTGGGTAGAGCTGAAAACTGCGGCCGCGAAGGTGCGCCACCGAGGCATCGATCAGCTCGTTAAAGTTGTGCGGCAAAATTTTGGTGCTCAATCCTACCGCAATACCCTCTACGCCTTGAGCCAGCAGCAAGGGAAACTTTACCGGTAAAAAAATCGGCTCCTTGCCGCGGCCGTCGTAGCTCGCTTGGTACTGCGTGATTTTGGGCGAAAACGCCACGTCGAGTGCAAACTTGCTGAGCCGTGCCTCGATGTAGCGCGGGGCCGCCGCACTGTCGCCGGTGTAGATGTTTCCCCAGTTACCTTGGGTGTCGATGAGAAGGTCCTTTTGACCCAACTGCACGAGGGCGTCGCCAATTGACGCATCGCCGTGCGGGTGGTACTTCATCGTCTGCCCGATGACGTTGGCGACTTTGTGGAATCGCCCGTCCTCCATCTCGTACAGGGCGTGCATTAAGCGGCGCTGCACCGGCTTAAGGCCATCCTCAAGCGCGGGAACGGCCCGCTCCAAGATCACGTAGCTGGCGTAGTCCAAAAAGTACTCGCGGTACATGCCGCGCACGCGCGACTCCACGGGTTTAATCACCTCGCCGTCGGGAACGCTGTGCTCCGGCGCGCTCAGTTCGAGCGACTCATCGGGAATCAATGCATCCTCATCCGACATATGCGGGGTCGTCTTTTTCAATTTTCAGGTGGTCCATGATGAACTCCTGGCGTTCTGGGGTATTCTTGCCCATATAGAACTCGAGCAGCTGCTCGATTTGTTCTTTGCCCAGCATCACGGGCTCTAAGCGAATGTCCGAACCAATGAACATCTTGAACTCGCCCGGCGAAATTTCGCCCAAACCCTTGAATCGCGTGATTTCGGGTTTTCCGCCCAAGGTTTCCATCGCGGTGAGCTTTTCGCGCTCGTCGTAGCAATAAAACGTCTTCTGCTTGTTGCGCACCCGGAACAACGGAGTTTGCAGAATGTACAGGTGACCTTCTTGAACTAGCTCAGGGAAGAACTGCAAGAAAAACGTAATCAAGAGCAACCTGATGTGCATGCCGTCGACGTCAGCGTCGGTGGCAATCACGACGTTGTTGTAGCGCAGCTCCTCAAGACCATCTTCGATGTTGAGGGCGGCCTGAAGCAGGTTAAACTCTTCGTTTTCGTAGACGACTTTTTTGGTCAATCCGTAGCAGTTCAGCGGCTTGCCCTTCAGGCTAAACACGGCCTGGGTTTGCACGTCGCGCGAGGCGGTAATGGACCCCGAAGCGGAATCACCTTCGGTGATGAACAGCGTCGTTTCGAGCCGGCGGTCGTGCTTGATGTCGTTGTAGTGCACTTTGCAGTCGCGCAGCTTGCGGTTGTGCAGGTTGGCCTTTTTCGCGCGCTCGCGCGCCAGCTTTTGAATGCCCGCCAGGTCTTTGCGCTCGCGCTCGGCCCGCAAAATCTTCTTCTGAATGGCGTCGGCCACCTCGGAATTGCGGTGAAGGAAGTTGTCGAGCTCGGTCTTCAAAAAGTCCAGCACAAACGCGCGCACCGACGGTCCGTCGGGCCCCATGTCTTGGCTGCCCAGTTTGGTCTTTGTTTGCGACTCAAACACCGGCTCAATGACCTTGATGCTGATGGCGCCGATCACGCTTTGGCGAATGTCGGCGGCGTCGTACTGCTTGTTGAAGTGGTTGCGAAGCACGGTGACCAACGCTTCGCGAAACGCGCCTTGGTGCGTTCCGCCCTGGGTCGTGTGCTGGCCGTTAACAAACGAGTAGTACTGCTCGCTTTGGCTGCGCTCGGCGTGCGTGAGCGCCACCTCGATGTCTTCGCCCCGCAGGTGGATGATGTCGTGCATCACCTCTCCGCTCAAGTTGTTGGCAAGCAGGTCTTTGAGGCCGTTCTCTGAGTAGTACTTCTGGCCGTTGAGGTAGATGCTCAGACCGGGGTTTAGGTACACGTAGTTCCACACCATCCGCTCGACGTACTCCATCTGAAAGCGGTAGTTGTGAAAAATCGTAGCGTCGGGCGTGAACACCACTTTGGTTCCGTGCCGGGCCGTTGTAGCCTCGAGCGGACCCTCTTCCTGAAGAATTCCGCCGCCAAATTGAGCGGACTTGGTTTGGCCGTCGCGAAACGCTTGAACCGTAAACGACGACGACAACGCATTAACCGCTTTGGTACCTACCCCGTTGAGGCCGACCGACTTTTTGAAGGCCTTTGAATCGTACTTGGCGCCGGTGTTCATCTTGGAAACCACGTCGACCAGCTTGCCGAGCGGAATTCCGCGGCCGTAGTCGCGAACGGTCACCGATCCGTTTTGAACGCTGATCTCGACGGTTTTGCCACCGCCCATCACAAACTCGTCGATCGAGTTGTCGACAACCTCTTTGATTAAGATGTAAATGCCGTCGTCGGCGCTGCTGCCGTCACCCAGTTTACCGATGTACATCCCGGGCCTGAGGCGGATGTGCTCCTGCCACTCAAGGCTGCGAATGTTCTCTTCGGTATAGAGTACGGGCTCGGTCATGATATCGTGCGAATCTAGCACAAAGCCACGCGCAAAACCCGCGCTAGGAGCGGGAGTTTTCAACAGGATAATCCCCCGTTTCGAGCGGTTTAACCGCCCTAAACGTTGAATCGGAAGTGCAGAACGTCGCCGTCCTTGACCAGGTACTCGCGGCCCTCTACCCGAAGGCGTCCAGCTTCGCGGCACGCGGCCTCAGAACGGTACTTCACGTAGTCGTCGTAGCTAATGACCTCGGCGCGAATGAAGCCCTTTTCAAAATCGCTGTGGATGACCCCGGCGGCCTGGGGAGCGGTGGCTCCGCGCGGAATGGTCCAGGCGCGAACCTCTTTAACCCCCGCGGTGAAGTAGGTGTGCAGCTGCAGCAAGTTGTAGGCCTCGCGAATCAACCGGTTCACGCCGGGCTCCTCGAGCTCGAGGTCGTCGAGGAACATGCGGCGCTCCTCGTAGGTTTCAAGTTCGGCGATGTCGGCCTCGGTGGCCGCGGCCAGGTGCAGCACCCCAGCGCCCTCTTCGGCGGCCATGGCGCGCACCTTTTCGACCCATGAATTGCCCGTTTTCGCCGACGTTTCTTCGACGTTGCACACGTACATCACGGGCTTGTCGGTGAGCAGTTGGTAGTCAGCAATCCAGGCCGCTTCTTCATCGGTGCGGTCAAATCCGCGCACCGACTTACCCTGCTCGACGTGCTTTTTGAGGCGCTCGCCCATCTCCACCTCGCGCACGGCTTCGCGAGCTCCGCCCTTGGCCGACTTGCGCGAACGCTCCAAACGCTTGTCAATAGTTTCTAAATCTTTGAGCTGAAGCTCAACATCAATCGTCTCCTTGTCGCGCAGCGGATTCACGCTTCCGTCGACGTGGGTGATGTTGTCGTTTTCGAAGCAGCGCAGCACGTGCAAAATGGCGTTGCATTCGCGGATGTTGCCCAAAAACTGGTTTCCGAGGCCCTCGCCCTTGCTGGCGCCCTTAACTAGGCCGGCGATGTCGACGATCTCGACGGTAGCCGGAACCACCCGCTCGGGATTCACAATCTCGGCGAGCGCGTCCATGCGCGGATCGGGAACGTTCACGGTGCCCACATTGGGCTCAATGGTGCAAAACGGAAAGTTGGCCGCATGGGCCTTCGCGTTGCTCAAGCAGTTAAACAACGTCGACTTACCGACGTTGGGGAGGCCTACGATTCCAACCTTCATAACTCGTTAATTACTTCTGTTTTCGGGCCGCAAAGGTAGCCGAACTATGGCCGTACTTTTGCGGTAAATCCGCTTCTGATGGCCTCAATCTACGACTACCCCTCGCAAATTCGCCGCGACATCTTGCGCATGGTACACAAACCGCAATCGGGCCACCCCGGCGGATCCATGGGCTGCACCGAGTTTTTTACCGCTCTGTACTTTGAAGTGCTGCGCCACAATCCAGCGGCCTTCAGCATGGACGGACGCGGCGAAGACCTCTTCTTTTTGAGCAACGGCCACATTTCGCCTGTGCTGTACAGCACGTTAGCGCGTGCCGGCTACTTTCCCGTGGCGGAACTCTCGACCTTTCGACTCATCAATACCCGCCTGCAAGGTCACCCGACCACGCACGATGGGTTGCCCGGAGTGCGCATCGCGAGCGGATCGCTCGGCCAAGGTCTGAGCGTTGCCGTGGGCGCCGCCCAAGCCAAAAAACTCAACGGCGACAACCACCTCGTGTACACCCTGCACGGTGACGGCGAGCTGCAGGAAGGCCAGATTTGGGAAGCCGCCATGTACGCCGGCGCGAAAAAAGTCGACAACCTGATCGCTACGGTCGACGCCAACGGCCAGCAAATTGACGGTAGCACCGACGAAGTGCTTCCGATGGGCGACCTCGGAGCCAAGTTTGCCGCCTTTGGATGGGACGTTATGCACCTTGAACACGGCAACGACCTCGACGCCGTGCGAGCGGTGCTTCGCGAAGCCGGAACCCGCACCGGCAAGGGCAAGCCGGTGGTGATCATCATGAAGACCGCCATGGGCCACGGCGTGGACTTTATGGCTGGAACCCACAAGTGGCACGGCGTTGCCCCAAACGACGACGAACTGGTCCGCGCTTTGGCGCAGTGCCCCGAAACGCTCGGCGACTACTAAACCCATCGCATGCTGCGCCGCAGACTGTACGCCCTTCTTTTCTTCGCCTGCACCTTCGGGGCCTGGGCGCAGGGTGTGCTGCCTCCGCCTGAAAAAAAACCCGAGCCGCTCACGCGCATTTTGTTTGTGTTTGACGCCTCAAATTCGATGTACGGCCGCTGGCAGACCGGCACCCGCATGGAAGTCGCGCAGCGCCTGATGCGCGAACTGCTCGACAGCCTGGGCCGCATCGAAAAGCCCCAATTTGAACTGGCGCTTCGCGTGTACGGACACCAAAAACCCGTTCCGCCGCAGGACTGCAACGACACCCGACTCGAAGTGGCGTTCAGCCCTACCTCGATTCCGCGCATCCAAAAGACGCTTGCAGGGCTCCGCCCCATGGGAACCACCCCCATCGCCCGCAGCTTGATTAAGGCGGGAAGCGATTTTCCGGAATGCGCCGACTGCCGCAACATCATCATCCTCATCACCGACGGTGTTGAGGCCTGCGACGAAGATCCGTGCGCCGCCTCGCGCATTCTCCAGCAGCGAGGCGTCATCCTCAAGCCGTTCGTAATTGGCATTGGACTCGAAACCAACCTCGCTAAAAACTTTGGCTGCGTGGGAACCTACTACGATGCCGGCGACGAGCAGACCTTTAGCAAAGCGCTCAACGTCATCATGACGCAGGCCCTCGACAACACCACGGCGCAGATTAACTTACTCGACCATCGCGGCGTTTCGGCCGAAACCAACCTCCCTGTGGTACTGCACAACGTCACTAGCGGCCAGACCGAAGAGGCCATCGTGCACACCATGAACTACGCGGGTCAGCCCGACACGCTGGACCTCGACCCGCTTGTGACCTACCGCGGCACGGTTTACACCCTTCCGCCAGTCGAAATTCCGTCGAGCGAAGTGCATGCGGGCAAGCACAACCACCTCGGCACCCTAGCCGCACAGGGCAGCCTCCGGCTGAACATGGTCAACGTGCCCAACCGCCAATCCATGCCGCTCGCCGTGGTCCGCAAGCCGGGTTCAACGGAAATCGTGCACGTTCAGCCGTTGGGCAGCGAGCAGCGCTACCTGGTCGGCACCTACGAACTCGACATCCTTACCCTGCCCCGCTACCGCCAAACGGTGGTGGTGGAGGGCGGTAAAACGACCGAATTGAGCATTCCCGCTCCCGGGAACGCCAGCCTCACCCTCAAAATTGCGAGCATCGGCGCGGTGTTTTTGCGTGAAAACGACGACTGGACCTACGTGGTTCCGCTCGACGACGCGCAAACCCGGCAGTCCTTTGCGCTGCAGCCAGGAACCTACACCGTGCTTTACCGCCCCAAGTCTGCACAGCAAACAGCCTACAGCAAAAGCAGCACGTTTACCGTGACGTCGGGCGCCACGGCCATCGTTAACCTTCAGTAAATTGACCCTCATGCACCCCTACACGAACCAAGGAAGCCAAGACACCCGCAGCGGATTCGGCGCTGGACTGCTCGAACTCGGACGCCGCAACCCGCACGTCGTCGCCCTCTGCGCCGACCTCACGGGTTCGCTCAAGATGGACGCCTTCGCGAAGGAGTTCCCCGACCGCTTCTTCCAAACGGGAATTGCTGAGGCGCACATGATGGGTATGGCCGCGGGACTCACCATTGGCGGTTGGATTCCGTTCACCGGAACCTTTGCCAACTTCTCGACCGGACGCGTCTACGACCAAATCCGCCAGAGCATCGCCTACTCCGACAAAAACGTGAAAATCTGCGCCTCGCACGCGGGCCTAACCCTGGGAGAAGACGGAGCCACCCACCAAATCCTTGAAGACATCGGGTTGATGAAAATGCTGCCGGGCATGACGGTCCTCGTTCCGGCCGACTACAACCAGACTAAGGCTGCCACGATCGCCTTGGCCGACCACCACGGTCCAGCCTACCTGCGGTTCGGACGCCCCAAAGTGGCCAACTTTACCCCCGCCGACAAGCCCTTCGTGATCGGCAAGGCCGACGTCCTCGTCGAAGGCAGTGACCTCACCATTGCCGCCACGGGCCACCTCGTGTGGGAAGCCCTCGAGGCCAGCAACACGCTTGCCGCCCAGAGCATTTCTGCCGAAGTCATCAACTTCGCTACGATCAAGCCGTTTGATACCGAAGCCCTGCTCAAATCGGTCACCAAAACCGGACGCGTCGTGACCGCCGAAGAGCACCAGCGCCACGGTGGCCTTGGCGACCTCGTCGCCCAGACGCTGGGAATGCACCGCCCCGCTCCCGTCGAAATGGTCGCGGTCAACGATTCGTTTGGCGAATCGGGCACACCTGCCCAGCTCATGGACAAGTACGGCCTCAACGCCGCCGCCATTGTGGAGGCTGCATTGAAGGTGCGGAATCGGTAATTTCTAGTTACTGGCTGCTAGCGAACGGCTCGTTGACGCATTAAACCAGCCGAGCTTTTCTGCATCTTAGCTTCGATGCAGCGCGAAGCCCTTAGCCAATTTACCGACCTGGTTGAACGCCACACGGATCAATGGTACCGTGTGGCGTTGCGCATTGTGCTTGACCACGACGCGGCGCAAGACGCCGTTCAAGAGGCCTGCATAAAAATGTGGACCCACTGGGCGAGCTACCGGGGCGAAGCGCAACGGAGCACGTGGGCCTACCGCTTCGTCGTCAACGAGGCGTTGAACATCCAGCGGCGCAGCCGTTCCAAATCGAGCGTCGATCCTTCAGAACTTGCTGGGGTTCCCGACAGTCCCTACTTCGCGGCCGATGCTGCGCTGGCCGCACTTTATGGCGCCGTAGCCCAGCTTCCGGAGCAGCAGCGCCTCGTGTTTCAGCTTCGCTACTTTGACGAGCTTCCGTATGCTGAAATTTCCCAAATCCTCGGCACCAGCACGGGCGGACTCAAGGCCAACTACCACCACGCGGTGGCTAAAATCAAAAAAATCATGGTCGGATTAAACCTTGACCTCCACGCGGAATCTTAAGCTCAACCAAACCCATGAACCCCAGCACTCAACCCCAATCCCCGCGCGACGGAATAACCGTTCCTTCCGAGTTTGCCGCTGATCTCGCAGCCCGATCCACCGAGGCCGCGCGCCGCACGCGGCGCGCGCCAAAGACCCGCCGAATCTGGCTCGCCACGGCTGCCGCCGCCGTGTTTGCCGGGGCCTTGCTAATTCTCAGACCCCACGCCGCTCCGAGCGCAGGGCCCACACCCCAACTTACCGCCGACGAGGCGTGGTCCGCACTGGAACAGGGCGACGTCACATTAACCGAAGACGAGCTGCTCGAGCTCGCTGAACTGCACGGAATCACCACCCTTTAACCTTAACCCACCATGAATAAAATCCTCATCATTGCCTTCGCCTTAAGCACCCTGAGTGCACTTGGCCAAACGCGCCCGCAGCCCGGACAGCGTCCGTCGCCACCCAAAGAGCGTATCGAATCCGCCAAAATCGGCCTTATAACCCGAGAACTGCGCCTCACCCCCGAAGAGGCCAAAGCCTTCTGGCCCATCTACAATGCGATGGAGGCCGACCTCAAGAAGGCCAACCGCGACCCGCTCCGTGAAGGACTTAAAACGGTGCGCGGCGAAGGCGGAATCGACAACCTCTCCGACGCACAGGCCCGCGAGCTCCTCGCCGAACTCGACAAGGTGGGCACCGAGCGCGAAGCGGTCCGGCGCAAGTACCAGAAAGAGTTTCTAAAAGTCCTTCCTCCCCAAAAAGTACTCAAACTGCACGTTGCTGAGCGCAAGTTCCGGCAAGAAGTTATGGAACGACTTAAAGATGCCCGCGGGGGTGACCGGCCGCCGGGACCGCGCCATGGTGCCCGCCCTTCAATGGAGGACTAAAAAAGTAAATCCGGATATATCCGGATTTTTTTTGCCCCACACCCACGAATCATTCGGTTATATCCGAATTTAAAAATTTCACCCGCCCCGTACCTTAGCGGAATGGACCTCCGCCAGCGTTTTTTGCACCACCTCGCACCCACCACGTTTAGCCCGCTGGCCTTGGAATTCGTGCGCGCCGAAGGTCCCTACCTCTACGATTCGCAGGGAAAAGCCCACATGGACCTTATTTCGGGCATCGGCGTAGCCAACCTCGGCCACAGCCACCCCGAAATCGTGGCGGCCGTGCAGCAGCAAGCCGCGCAGCACATGCACCTCATGGTGTACGGAGAATATGCGCAGGTTCCGCAAGTGGCCTACGCCGAGGCCCTACTCGCTGCGCTGCCCGCGAGCATCGACCAAATCTACTGGGGCAACAGCGGAGCTGAGGCCGTAGACGGGGCCCTGAAACTCGCCAAACGCGCCACCGGACGCACCGAAATCCTTTCGTTCGAAGGGTCCTACCACGGATCCACCACCGGCCCCCTTTCGGCCATGGGCAACGAATGCATGAAGTCGGCCTACCGTCCGTTGGTTCCGGGGCACCGCATTTTCCCCTACAACCGGCCCGAGGTTTTCGATGCCATCGGCGCCCGCACGGCCGCAGTGCTCGTCGAATTAATTCAAGCGGAATCAGGCTACATTCCCGCTGACGCAGCATGGCTCCAAGCGCTGGAGGCGCGCTGCCGCGCGACCGGGGCCCTGCTCATCGTCGACGAAATCCAAACCGGCTTCGGCCGCAGCGGCGAGGCCTTCGCCTTCTCGGCGTCGGACATCGTCCCCGACGTGATCTGCCTGGCGAAGGCCTTGGGCGGCGGAATGCCCCTGGGGGCCTTCGCCGCCTCGCGCGCCTTAATGGCAACCTTGGCTGAAAACCCCATGCTTGGGCACCTCACCACCTTCGGAGGGCATCCCGTAAGCTGTGCGGCTGGCTTGGCTGCTTGGAACCTGTTGCAGCGGGAGCGCTTCGCGCTCCGCGCCCCCGCCCTCGAAGACCACTTCCGCCGCGGCCTTTCGCAGCATCCCGCGGTCCGAGAAATCCGTGGCCGCGGCGCCCTCCTTGCCGTCGTCTTGGACTCCTTTGACCAAGTCCTGAGGGCCCAACAGCTCCTGATCGCCGACGGATACCTCACTGACTGGTTCCTCTTTGAAAACTGCGCTTTGCGGTTGGCTCCGCCCCTCACCCTTAGCGACGAACACGCGCAAAGCGCCGTTCACGCCATATGGAATGCGCTTGAACGCTGCTAGCACATGAACCTGCGCCGCCACCTACTTCCACACGAATCGGGGCGAGGCCACCAGCCGGAACTCGACGGATTCCGCGGCTTCGCCGTGCTTACCGTGCTTTTGGCGCACAGCAGCCACGCGGGCCTGCAACCCTTTGGCCTTGACTTTGACCACTTCGGAAGCGTCGGAGTCTACCTCTTCTTTGTGCTGTCCGCTTACCTTATCAACCGGCAAATGCTGGACGCCCTGGAGCGCCGATCTGCCCATCCACGGTTCTGGCTGCGCTACGCCCTGCGCCGCCTGCTCCGCATCTACCCCATGTACCTGCTGGCCTTGCTCGCCTGCCTCGGACTTCACCGCGGAGGCCTTGAGAGCCTCATTCCCAGCTGGAGCGACCTGGCAAACCATCTGAGCCTTCGCGACGCCCGCGGCGTCTTTTGGACCCTGCCCGTCGAAATCACCTACTACCTGCTGTCGCCTGTGGTGGTCGTGCTCCTTTGGCCCATTTACCGGTCCCGACCTTGGCTGGCGATCTCGGTGCTGTTCACGGCCATGGTCTCGCTTTGGTACCTGCGTTTTCAGCACCATCCGCTGCCCATTGCCCTTCGATTTGCCCCGGTCCTCGGTTTCGGAACCCTTCTTGCCCTCCTCAAGCGCCGACTCCGCCTCCCGGGCGGACTCGGACTCGCCCTCTTTGCCCTGATCCTCACCACCATTCCCAGCGTGTCCCGCCTCCTTTACGGAACCTATCCCTTCTACGGTTACCCCTACACCCTCGCCTACGGACTCGTTTGGATGCTCATCCTCTACCAGGCGCTGTACCACGAAGTCGCCCTTTCGGCCCTCGGGCGCTGGCTTCCCCTGCGCTACCTGGGAGCCCTCAGCTTCAGCATCTACCTTCTCCACCTGCCGGTGCTCGCCCTATGTCAGCACTTCCTTGATTCCGCCTGGGTCGTACCTGGCTTTTGGGTCGGAACCCTTGCGCTGAGCTTCGCGACCTATACCTTCGTAGAACGCCCCTTTGGCCTCCTAAAAATTCGCCTATGAATCCCAAAATCTTGCGCGGCCTGCTCTGGCTCTCGGCCTCTTTTCCCTTCATGTTTGGGGGTCCTGCCTTCTTTTATTGGGTTGCGGGGCCGGCCCTTCAGCGCGGAAACTGGGTTCCCGCCGCCTTCATCGTCACCGCCATGTTTGTGGGCGTTGGCATCCTGGTCCGCGGAATCGGAATCCTCCTCGACGGCTTCTTTGGCCGCTAACTAGCTGCAAGCAACTAGTAGCTTCTCGTTACTCGCAACTGGCTCAATGCAAAAAGCCACCGGCTTGCGCCGGTGGCTTTTGCGTTTCACATCCGATACTTAGGCTTGGCCCGTGGGTCCGCCGAAGTGAATTGGCATCCCCGGAAGCTCCGTATCGGCGATCTCCCCATGGGTGGCCTCGTAGCGCCCCACGTTGTCGGCAAGTGCGCGCACTAACCGCTTCGCGTGCTGGGGCGTTAGGATCACCCGCGACTTCACCTTGGCCTTCGGCAAGCCGGGCATCATTTGGATGAAGTCGACCACAAATTCGCTGTTCGAGTGGTTGATAATGGCCAAGTTGGAGTACACTCCATCGGCCATCTCCGGCGAAAGCTCTATCTGCAGCTGGTTGGGATCCTGCTCGCTCATTATTCCGCCGCTTCGATATCAACCGACTTGGCGGCCATCATGCGGTCGTACTCGTCGCGGTTTCCGACTACCGAAGCATAGTACTGCTTCAAGCCGGTACCCGCCGGAATGCGGTGACCCACAATAACGTTCTCCTTCAAGCCGTCCAGGCCATCGCTCTTCGCGGCAATCGCTGCTTCGTTGAGCACCTTGGTGGTCTCCTGGAACGAGGCCGCAGACACCCACGACTTCGTTTGGAGCGAAGCGCGCGTGATACCCTGAAGCACCAGCTGGGCCGTAGCAGAACGCGCATCGCGCGCTTCTACCAACGCCTTGTCGGAACGCGTGAGGAGCGAATTCTCGTCGCGAAGCTGGCGGGCCGAAATCATCTGACCCTCTTTCAAGGTCTCGCTGTCTCCGGCGTTAAGCACCACCTTCTTGTCAAATACGCGGTCGTTCTCTTCGATGAAGTCGCTGACGTGCTCGTAGTGTCCCTCGAGGAAGTGCGTATCGCCGCCGTCAACGATTTCAACTTTGCGCATCATCTGGCGAACAATCACTTCAAAGTGCTTGTCGTTGATCTTTACCCCTTGCAGGCGGTACACCTCTTGAATCTCGTTCACGAGGTACTCCTGAACCGCGGTCGGGCCTTGAATGGCCAAAATATCGGCAGGAGAAATGGCTCCGTCGCTCAGCGGTGAACCGGCGCGCACAAAGTCGTTCTCTTGAACGAGGATTTGCTTGCTCAGGTTGATCAAGTAGCGGCGCTGCTCGCCCGTGCGGCTCTCGATGATGATCTCGCGGTTGCCGCGCTTGATCTTACCGTACGATACCGTACCGTCAATCTCGGCTACCACCGAGGGGTTTGACGGATTGCGCGCTTCAAACAGCTCGGTTACGCGGGGCAGACCGCCCGTGATGTCACCCGCTTTGGCTCCGCGGCGCGGAATCTTCACGAGTACCTTACCTGCTTTGATCTCCTCGCCTTCGTCGACCATCAAGTGGGCACCCACCGGCAAGGTGTAGTGCTTAATCTCTTGGCCTTTTTTGGTCAGGATTTGAATCATCGGCACCAACTTTTTGGTCCGCGCGTCGCTAATTACTTTGTCCTGGAAGCCCGTCTGCTCGTCGATCTCGACTTTGTAGCTCAAGCCTTGAACGATGTCTTGGTACCCAACGACCCCGGCAAATTCAGAAATGATTACCGCGTTGTAGGGGTCCCACGAACAGAGCGTAGCGCCTTTGGCCACTTTCTGGCCGTGCGCCACCATCAGGCTCGAACCGTAGGGCACGTTGCCGGTCATTACCGAAATGCCCGTCTTCTCGTCGACGATGCGTAGTTCGCCGGTACGGCCAATCACAATCGTTGCCGTGGCTCCGTCGCTTCCTTCGCCCTCAACGGTGCGGACCTCGTCGAGCTCCACAATACCGTCAAACTTGGCGATCAAGCTGTTGACCTCTGAAATGTTTCCTGCAGTACCACCCACGTGGAACGTACGAAGCGTGAGCTGCGTACCCGGTTCACCGATGGACTGGGCAGCGATTACGCCAACCGCTTCGCCCATCTGAACACCCTTAGCCGTAGCCAAGTTGCGGCCGTAGCACTTCGCACAGATTCCGCGCTTGCTCTCGCACGTGAGTGCGGAACGCACTTCAACCATTTCAACAGGAGAACCTTCAATCTTGCGAGCGGCGTCGTCGGAAATCATTTCGCCCGTGCGAACGTACACCTCGCCCGTGAGCGGATCGATGACGTCGTGCAGGGTTACGCGACCCGTGATGCGCTCGTACAGCGTTTCAACTACTTCTTCGTTCTTGCGCAAGGCGGTCACCTCGAGGCCGCGGAGCGTGCCGCAGTCCACCTCGTTGATGATTACGTCTTGGGCTACGTCGTGCAGACGGCGAGTGAGGTAACCGGCGTCTGCCGTTTTCAACGCGGTATCCGCAAGACCCTTACGGGCACCGTGGGTCGAGATAAAGTATTCAAGAATCGAAAGACCTTCTTTAAAGTTCGAAATAATCGGGTTTTCGATGATCTCTCCACCACCTGAACCGGACTTCTGCGGCTTGGCCATAAGACCCCGCATACCCGACAGCTGGCGAATCTGCTCTTTTGAACCCCGCGCTCCCGAATCCAGCATCATGTAGATCGGATTGAAGCCCTGGCGGTCGTTGATGAGCTGGCTCATCGCGGCTTGCGTCAGTCGGGCGTTCGTGTTAGTCCACACGTCAATGACCTGGTTGTAGCGTTCGTTGTTGGTGATCAGACCATTGTTGTAGTTGGCCAAAATGCCTTCTACTTCTTCGTTGGCCTCCTTGATCAGCGACTCCTTGGTTTCAGGCACCGTGATGTCTCCCAGCGAGAACGAAAGTCCGCCACGGAATGCCGTGCTGTAACCCAAATTCTTGATGTCGTCCAGGAACTGTGCCGTCGTCGGAACGTCGGTCTTGGTCAAAATGCGGGCGATGATGTCGCGCAGCGCTTTTTTCGTCAAGAGCTCGTTGATGAATCCGACTTTATCGGGAACCACTTTGTTAAACAAAATGCGTCCAACCGAAGTCTCGATCAGCTTCGTGCCCAATTCGCCGTTCTCCAGCTCTACGCGAGCGCGGATTTTTACTACGGCACCCAGGTCAACGCGGCGCTCGTTGAACGCGATCGTAACCTCTTCGGCCGAGTAGAAGGTCATGCCTTCGCCCTTCACGGGGTCGCCCGGAAGGTTTCGCTTGGGCTTGGTCATGTAGTACAGACCCAAGACCATGTCTTGCGAGGGAACCGTAATCGGCGAACCGTTTGCGGGGTTCAGGATGTTGTGCGAAGCCAGCATCAAGATCTGCGCCTCCAAAATGGCGGCGGGACCCAGCGGAAGGTGAACAGCCATCTGGTCACCGTCAAAGTCGGCGTTGAAGGCCGTACACGTCAACGGGTGCAGCTGAATAGCCTTGCCCTCGATCATGCGCGGCTGGAACGCCTGGATACCCAAGCGGTGGAGCGTCGGAGCACGGTTTAGAAGAACCGGATGGCCCTTCATCACGTTTTCGAGAATGTCCCAAACAACCGCTTCGCGCTTGTCGATGATTTTCTTGGCCGACTTCACCGTTTTTACAATTCCGCGCTCGATGAGCTTGCGCACCACAAACGGTTTGTACAGCTCGGCGGCCATATCCTTGGGAAGTCCGCACTCGTGCAGCTTCAAGTCAGGGCCGATAACGATTACCGAACGCGCCGAGTAGTCTACGCGCTTACCCAAAAGGTTTTGGCGGAAGCGTCCTTGCTTGCCCTTGAGGCTGTCGCTCAACGACTTAAGCGGACGGTTGCTCTCGGTCTTCACCGCGCTGGCTTTGCGCGTGTTGTCAAACAAGCTATCTACCGCTTCTTGAAGCATGCGCTTTTCATTGCGCAAAATCACTTCAGGCGCTTTAATCTCGAGCAAGCGCTTCAAGCGATTGTTGCGGATAATAACGCGGCGGTAGAGGTCGTTCAAGTCACTGGTCGCAAAGCGTCCTCCGTCCAAAGGCACGAGCGGACGAAGCTCGGGCGGAATCACGGGAATCACTTTCATGATCATCCACTCGGGCTTGTTTTCCATGCGCTCGTTGGCATCCTTCATGGCTTCGACCACCTGAAGGCGCTTGAGGGCCTCTTGCTTGCGCTGCTGCGAGGTTTCGCGGTCAGCTTGGGCACGGAGCTCAAACGAAAGAGCCGGAAGGTCCAGGCGCTGGAGCAGCATGTACATGGCCTCGGCGCCCATCTTGGCGATGAACTTATTGGGATCGTGGTCTTCGAGGTACTGGTTGTCTTGGTTCGGCAAGCGGTCCAGGGCATCGAGGTACTCTTCTTCGGTTAAGAACTGAAGCTTCGTGAAGGCGTTTCCGTCGGCATCGGTGGCCAAACCGGGCTGAATCACCACGTAGCGCTCGTAGTAAATGATCATATCGAGCTTCTTGGTCGGGATTCCGAGCAAGTAGCCGATTTTGTTCGGAAGCGAACGGAAGTACCAGATGTGCGCCACCGGAACGACGAGGCTGATGTGGCCTACGCGCTCGCGGCGAACTTTTTTCTCGGTTACCTCAACGCCGCAGCGGTCACAAACGATTCCCTTGTAGCGAATGCGCTTGTACTTTCCGCAAGCACATTCAAAATCCTTAACAGGACCAAAAATGCGCTCGCAAAACAGACCGTCACGTTCCGGCTTGTGGGTCCGGTAGTTGATGGTCTCGGGCTTCAGAATTTCGCCGCTCGACTTCTCGAGCAGGAATTCTGGTGAAGCCAAGCTAATGGTGATCTGGTTGAAGCTACCCGTGGTGGCTTGTTCGTACTTTCTCATGTTCGTGTGAATTCCGTCTTAATACTCTATGCTTAGTCCAACGAGACTTTAAGGCCAAGGCCTTGAAGTTCATGGAGCAGTACGTTAAACGACTCGGGAATGCCCGGTTCAGGCATGCGGTCGCCTTTGACAATCGACTCGTAGGTCTTGGCGCGGCCCACAACGTCGTCTGATTTCACGGTCAAGATCTCGCGAAGGATGTTCGATGCGCCGAAGGCTTCGAGCGCCCAAACCTCCATCTCACCGAAGCGCTGGCCACCGAATTGGGCCTTACCGCCGAGCGGCTGCTGGGTGATGAGCGAGTACGGTCCGATTGAACGGGCGTGCATCTTGTCGTCGACCATGTGTCCGAGCTTCAGCATGTAAATGATGCCCACGGTTGCCTTCTGGTGGAAGGCTTCGCCCGTGCCTCCGTCGTACAGCTGCGTGTGGCCAAACTGCGGAATTCCGGCTTTCTCCGTGAACTCGTTGATTTGGTCCATGCTCGCGCCGTCAAAAATCGGAGTAGCAAACTTGGTTCCTAGCTTCTTACCTGCCCAGCCCAACACGGTCTCGTAGATCTGACCAATGTTCATACGTGACGGTACACCCAAGGGGTTCAGCACGATGTCCACCGGCGTTCCGTCTGCGAGGAACGGCATGTCTTCTTGGCGCACAATTTTGGCGACAATACCCTTGTTACCGTGGCGTCCGGCCATCTTATCGCCCACTTTCAGCTTGCGCTTCTTGGCGATGATCACTTTGGCCATCTTCACGATGCCCGCGGGCAGCTCGTCACCTACGCTGATCGTGAACTTCTTGCGGCGGTTGACGCCCATGATGTCGCTCACTTTGATCTTGTAGTTGTGCAGCAGCGCGTCGATGAGCACGTTCTTGTCGTCGTCGGTCGTCCAGGTTCCGCCCGTGAGGTGAGTGTAGTCCTCAACGCCGTTGAGCACCTTGAGCGTGAACTTGGTCCCTTTCGGAATCACGTCTTCGTTCAGGTCGTTGAACACACCTTGGCAGGTTTTACCGCTGACCAGCTTCGACAGCTTGTCGACAAACACGTTGCGGACTTCTTCAAGCTGCGCAGCGAGTTCAAGATCGAGCTGCTCGAGCTCTTCTTTGTCGCGGCTGCGCTGGCGCTTGTCTTTCATGCTGCGGCTAAACAGCTTCTTGTCAATCACCACACCGCTGATGCCCGGAGGCGTCTTGAGCGAGGCATCTTTAACGTCGCCGGCCTTGTCGCCGAAGATGGCGCGAAGAAGCTTCTCTTCAGGTGACGGATCGCTCTCGCCCTTCGGCGTGATTTTACCGATCATGATGTCGCCCGGAACGATTTCAGCTCCAACGCGGATCAAACCGTTTTCGTCGAGGTCTTTGGTCGCCTCCTCACTTACGTTGGGGATGTCGGCGGTCAGCTCTTCCATGCCCAACTTGGTGTCGCGCACGTCGAGTGAGTACTCGTCGATGTGGATGCTGGTGAAGATGTCTTCGCGTACCACGCGCTCGTTGATTACGATGGCATCCTCGAAGTTGTAGCCCTTCCACGGCATGAAGGCCACGAGAAGGTTGCGTCCGAGCGCAAGCTCTCCGCCCTGCGTGGCGTAGCCTTCGCAGAGCACTTGTCCGCGCTCCACGCGCTCCCCCTTGGTGACAATAGGCTTCAGGTTGATCGTAGTCGACTGGTTCGTCTTCAAGAACTTGATCAGCGGGTACGACTTGGTCGCCGGTTCGAAGCTCACGAGTTCTTCGTCTTCGGTGCGGTCGTATTCAATCACAATTTCGTTAGCGTCGACGTAGCGTACCGTTCCTGCGCCTTCGGCGTTGATCAGCACGCGGCTGTCGCGGGCAACTTGCTGTTCCAGGCCGGTACCCACAATCGGAGCTTCAGGACGAAGCAGGGGAACTGCCTGGCGCATCATGTTTGATCCCATGAGGGCGCGGTTGGCGTCGTCGTGCTCGAGGAACGGAATCAACGAAGCCGAGATCGAAGCGATCTGGTTCGGAGCTACGTCCATCAGCTGAACCTCTTGCGGCTCCAGTACGGGGAAGTCGCCCTTGTCGCGCACCTTAACGCGGGGGTTGACAAAGCTTCCGTCGGCCTTGATCGGCGCGTTGGCTTGGGCAATTACTTTTTCTTCCTCTTCTTCGGCGCTCAGGAACACGGGGGCTCCTTCGAGCTTCACGCGTCCGTTGTCCACTTGGCGGTAAGGGGTTTCGATGAAGCCCATCGAATTGACCTTGGCGTACACACACAGCGACGAAATCAAACCGATGTTCGGTCCTTCAGGCGTTTCAATGGGACACAGACGACCGTAGTGCGTGTAGTGAACGTCACGAACCTCAAAGCCCGCGCGCTCGCGGCTCAGACCACCGGGTCCGAGGGCCGAAAGGCGGCGCTTGTGCGTGATTTCAGCCAACGGGTTGGTCTGGTCCATGAACTGGCTTAGCTGGTTGGTTCCGAAGAACGAGTTGATGACCGAGCTCAACGTCTTGGCGTTGATCAAATCAATCGGGGTGAACACCTCGTTGTCGCGCACGTTCATGCGCTCACGAATCGTACGGGCCATGCGTGCAAGACCGACTCCAAATTGGTTGGCCATCTGCTCGCCAACGGTACGAACCCGGCGGTTTGAAAGGTGGTCGATGTCGTCGATCTCTGCCTTAGAATTGATCAGCTCAATCAAGTACTTGACAATCATGATGATGTCTTGCTTGGTAAGCACTTGGTTTGAGTTATCGATGTCCAGACTGAGCTTCTTATTCAAGCGGTAACGGCCCACCTCTCCGAGGCTGTAGCGCTGCTCGCTAAAGAAGAGCTTGTCGATGATTCCGCGCGCGGTCTCCTCATCGGGCGGTTCAGCGTTGCGGAGCTGGCGGTAGATGTGCTCCACGGCCTCAATTTCGGAGTTCGTGGGGTCCTTCTGCAGCGTGTTGTAAATGATCGAAAACTCACCCTCGGCGATGTCTTCTTTGTGCAGAAGGATCGTAGCCACTTCGCTCTCAATGATGAGGTCGACGTGCTCTTTTTCCAGAACGGTGTCGCGGTCGAGAATCACCTCGTTGCGCTCGATCGATACCACTTCTCCGGTGTCCTCGTCCACGAAATCTTCCATCCAAGATTTCAGCACGCGCGCGGCCAACTTGCGGCCTACCACGCGCTTAAGCCCGGCCTTGCTCACTTTAACTTCCTCAGCGAGGTCAAAGATTTCAAGGATGTCTTTGTCGCGTTCGTAACCAATGGCGCGGAACAGGGTCGTAACCGGCAATTTTTTCTTGCGGTCGATGTAGGCATACATCACTCCGTTGATGTCGGTAGCGAACTCAATCCAGCTTCCTTTGAACGGAATAATACGGGCTGAGTAAAGCTTCGTGCCGTTGGCGTGGAAGCTCTGGCCGAAGAATACCCCCGGTGAGCGGTGCAGCTGGCTCACGATTACGCGCTCGGCTCCGTTGATGATAAAGGTTCCACGCGGCGTCATGTACGGAATCGTTCCGAGGTACACGTCCTGCACGATGGTCTCAAAGTCCTCGTGCTCGGGGTCGGTACAGTAGAGCTTCAGGCGCGCCTTGAGGGGCACCGAGAAGGTGAGTCCGCGCTCAATGCACTCCATTTCGGAGTAGCGCGGGGGATCCACAAAGTAGTCGAGGAACTCCAGCACGAATTGGTTTCGGCTGTCCGTAATCGGAAAGTTCTCGTTAAAGGTGTTGAAAAGGCCTTCGTCACTGCGATTTTCCGGCTTGGTGTCAATTTGGAAAAAATCGCGGAAGGACTTGATTTGGATGTCCAGAAAATCGGGGCAGTCCGCCTGAGCGAAGGTGCTCGAAAAATTGATTCGCGGTTGTGCGTGCGCCATGGGGCTTGGACGTAAAAGGATGGATGGAACTTGTGGAAACACGAAAAGGTCTGGGGCCCGGGGTCTAAAATCGACCCCGAACACCTAAACCAGGTAGGTTAGGCAGCGCTCTTACTTGAGCTCAACCTCGGCACCAGCCTCTTCAAGCTGCTTTTTGAGGGCTTCAGCCTCGTCTTTAGAAACGCCTTCCTTGATCGGAGCGGGAGCTGCATCAACAGCGTCCTTAGCTTCCTTAAGACCAAGACCGGTCAGTTCCTTAACGACCTTAACTACCGCAAGCTTCTGAGCGCCTGCGCTTTTAAGGATTACGTCAAACGAAGACTTTTCCTCAGCAGCAGCTTCACCGCCAGCAGCAGGACCAGCAGCAACAGCAACAGCTGCAGCAGCGGGCTCGATACCGTAGGTTTCTTTGAGGTAGTCGGCGAGTTCTTTTACTTCTTTAACGGTGAGGTTCACCAAAGAATCGCCAAGTGATTTAATATCAGCCATGATTGGGATATTGATTAGAAATGAAACAAATGCACAAGTTGGAAGCTGAGTGCGTAATCGTTAGGCTTTGCGCGCTTCAAGAGTTTTGAGCAAGCCTGCAATGGTTTGACCACCGCCGCCTTGAAGGGCCGAAATAACGTTCTTCATCGGGCTTTCCAGCAAGAGGATGATATCTCCGATGAGTTCGTTCTTCGACTTCAGGTTGACGAGGGCGTCAAGTTGGTTGTCCCCAACAAAGATGGCCTCTTCTACGTAGGCACCTTTCAAAAGGGGCTTCTCACCTTTCTTGCGGAAGTCCTTGATCAATTTCGCAGGAGCGTTGCTCGCCTCTGAGATCATGATGCTCGAATTTCCCTTGAGGGCCGTGAACAACTCGTCAAAATTCTTTGACGAACGCTCCATGGCCTTCTTAAGAAGGGCGTTCTTCACTACCGTCATCTTGATGTCTGCCTTAAAGCATGCACGACGTAAGTCGCTGGTTTGCTCTGCATTCAGACCCGAGGTGTCGGCGATGTAAATAGTGTTGGTCGCCTCAAGAACCTGAACCAGGTTCTCGATTTGTTGGTTTTTTTCTTCGCGTGTCATAAAACTGGTGCTTACGCGTTTTTAGGTTCGATCGGAACGCCAGGACCCATCGTGGGGCTCAGCGTGATGCTCTTGATGTAGGTGCCTTTGGCCGCAGACGGCTTCAAGCGTACCAAAGTCTTCAGCACTTCGTCGGCGTTGTCGCGGAGGTTCTCAGCAGAGAACGACACCTTGCCAATTCCAGCGTGAACAATGCCGTAGCGGTCCACCTTGAAATCAATCTTACCCGCCTTTACCTCGCGAACTGCCTTGCCCACTTCCATGGTCACAGTGCCCGTTTTTGGGTTCGGCATCAAACCACGGGGTCCGAGTACGCGACCCAAGGGGCCAAGCTTACCCATAGCCGCCGGAACCGTGATGATCACGTCTACGTCGGTCCAACCGTTCTTGATTTTGTCGAGGTACTCGTCCATACCCACGAAGTCGGCACCCGCTTCTTTAGCCTCAGCCTCCTTGTCGGGGGTTACGAGGGCGAGAACGCGAATGGTTTTACCCGTTCCGTGCGGAAGGCTTACCGTTCCACGAACCATTTGGTTGGCTTTGCGCGGGTCTACGCCCAATCGCACGGCCAGATCCACACTTCCGTCAAACTTGGTAGTGGAGACTTCCTTCACAAGGGCCGAGGCCTCTTCGAGGTTGTAGAGCTTGCCCGGCTGAATTTTTGCCGAGGCTGCTTTCATCTTTTTCGTCATCGTTGCCATAGTTTGTGCGGATTATGCCTGAGGCTTGGTTCCGGTTACGGTGATACCCATGCTGCGCGCGGTTCCAGCCACCATGCTCATGGCGCTGTCCATCGTGAAGCAGTTGAGATCAATCATCTTGTCTTCAGCAATAGCTTTCACCTGTTCCCAAGTGACCTTGCCGACTTTGTTGCGGTTCGGTACGCCCGATCCGCTCTTCAGTTTAGCCGCTTCCAAAAGCTGAACCGCGACCGGCGGCTGCTTGATGATGAAGTCAAACGACTTGTCTGTATAAACCGTGATAACTACCGGAAGTAGTTTGCCTGGCTTATCCTGAGTACGCGCGTTAAACTGCTTGCAGAACTCCATGATGTTCACGCCCTTCGCACCAAGTGCGGGGCCCACCGGAGGAGACGGGTTCGCGGCGCCACCGCGGACCTGCAGCTTAACCATCGCGCTGATTTCCTTTGCCATTGTTTGTTGTTATTACTTTTCGTACTTGAGTGCCGCTGCGGTTGGAAGCTCCGCTTGGCTATCGGTTGCTCACACCGTTAATTTTCTTTTTCAACCTGCATGAAGCCAAGTTCTAGCGGAGTTTTGCGGCCAAAAATCTTGACCATCACCTCGAGCTTGCGCTTGTCTTCCAAAATTTTCTCGACCGTGCCCACGAAGTCGCGGAACGGACCGTCAATTACCTTTACGCTCTCGCCCAGAACAAACGGAACCGCTACGTGCTCCGCGCTCTCCGCGAGCTCATCAACCTTACCGAGCATACGGTTTACTTCAGCGGCACGAAGCGGGGTTGGATCACCGCCTTTCGTCTCGCTCAAGAACCCAATCACCCCAGGGATGTTCTTGAGAACGTGCACGAGTTCACCCGTAAGCACGCCTTCAAGCATGATGTACCCGGGGAAGAAGTTGCGCTCCTTGAGCACTTTTTTTCCGTTGCGGATCTGGTACACCTTCTCCGTGGGAATCAGCACTTGTCCGAGCAGCAACGACATACCCGTGCGCTGAACCTCTTGCTCAATGTGCGACTTGGTCTTGTTCTCCTGGCCGCTAATGGCGCGGACCACGTACCACTTCATTCCTTCGTTCGACATGTCTTAAGCGAAGATGGAGTAAACGAAATCGAGCACGGTAGAGAGACCCTTGTCCATAGCGAACACAATCAGGGCAAACACCAAGGAAGCAACGATCACGACCACAGCGCTGCGTTGGAGGGTAATCCAAGTAGGCCAAGTGGTGCGGTGGGCAAATTCTTCCCAAGATTCGAGGAGGTACGAGCGGAGCGCTTCCATGTTCCTTTTGTTTTGATCGTTCGTTAGCTAATGAGTTTTTGCACGGGTGGAGAGATTCGAACTCCCATCAATGGTTTTGGAGACCACTATTCTACCCTTGAACTACACCCGTAGACGAGAAAAGGTACCCCGGAATTCCGGGGCACCTCTAACCCGTAACAGAGTCCTCTTAGTCGAGGAGTTCCGTGATCTGGCCAGCGCCTACGGTACGGCCACCCTCGCGGATAGCGAAACGCAGACCCTTGCTAAGTGCAACCGGAGCGATGAGGTTAACCTCGATCGTCAAGTTGTCGCCTGGCATTACCATCTCCGTGCCGGCGGGGAGCATGATCTCACCCGTTACGTCCGTGGTGCGGAGGTAGAATTGAGGACGGTACTTGTTGTGGAACGGCGTGTGACGGCCACCCTCTTCCTTCTTCAGGATGTACACCTCAGCCTTGAACTTGGCGTGGGGCTTTTGAGAGTTCGTCTTGGCGATAACCATTCCGCGACGGATTTGAGCCTTGTCGATACCGCGAAGGAGGAGCCCTACGTTGTCACCAGCTTCACCGCGGTCAAGAATTTTGCGGAACATTTCAACACCCGTGACGGTTGAAGTCAACTTCTCGTCACCGAAACCGATGATGTCAACACCGTCACCAGTGTTAGCAACACCCGTCTCAATGCGGCCCGTAGCTACGGTACCGCGGCCGGTGATCGTGAACACGTCTTCGATCGGCATCAAGAAGTCCTTGTCCTTGTCGCGAACAGGCTCTTCGATCCAAGCGTCAACCGAGTTCATAAGCTCCATAACGGTGTCAACCCACTTCGGCTCGCCGTTCAAGCCACCAAGAGCTGAACCTTTGATAACCGGAGTGTTGTCGCCGTCGTACTTGTAGAACGAAAGAAGGTCGCGGATTTCCATTTCAACGAGCTCGAGGAGTTCCTCGTCGTCGACCATGTCGACCTTGTTCATGAATACTACGATGCGGGGTACACCTACCTGACGGGCAAGCAGGATGTGCTCGCGGGTCTGGGGCATAGGACCGTCGGTCGCAGCAACTACCAGGATGGCGCCGTCCATTTGGGCAGCACCCGTAACCATGTTCTTTACGTAGTCAGCGTGGCCCGGGCAGTCAACGTGCGCGTAGTGGCGATTTGCTGTTTCGTATTCAACGTGGGCGGTGTTGATGGTGATACCGCGCTCTTTCTCCTCAGGAGCAGCGTCGATTGAGTCGAAGCTGCGCGCCTGTGAAAGACCCGCCTGAGCCAGTACCGAAGTAATAGCTGCCGTAAGGGTGGTTTTACCATGGTCAACGTGACCGATGGTACCGATGTTGAGGTGCGGTTTGTTCCGCACGAAATTCTCCTTTGCCATTGCGAATTAGAGAGTTAAGAGAGATTAATAAAACCTGTACTGTGAACGTTGAGCCAATGGCGGGAATTGAACCCGCGACCTTTTCCTTACCAAGGAAACGCTCTACCCCTGAGCTACATCGGCGGTGGAGCGGAAGACGGGATTCGAACCCGCGACCCTCAGCTTGGAAGGCTGATGCTCTACCAACTGAGCTACTTCCGCGGTAAGCTGTTGTGGGAGTAGATGGACTCGAACCACCGATGCCGTTAGGCGACAGATTTACAGTCTGCTGCAATAGCCACTATGCGATACTCCCAATGTACAGTTTAGTACAAAAACTTCGCACTCTGCAGAGCATGTAGAGCCAGCAGAGGGACTCGAACCCCCGACCTACTGATTACAAATCAGTAGCTCTACCAACTGAGCTATGCTGGCTTAGGGGCTAACGCCCTGCAGTGCGCGAAAAAGAACGTTGCTGCCCGTGCAGCACGGCCGCTTTTTCAAACGGACTGCAAATGTAGAAAAAAAAGCGATTAATTCAATACCTACTTTGACCTTCGGAGCTTTTTTGTTTTCGCCTTGGCTTCGCGGGCAACGCGACGAAGGCGATCGACAGCCATACTCAGCGCTTTTTCAAAGGTTCTCGCCTCCTTGCGGACCACTAAATCTTCACCGGGAACATGGACGGTAATCTCCGCAATCTTATTCTCGGCTAAATGGTTGTTATCAATTTTGAACTGAACACTCGCGTGAATCGCACGCTGGTAAACTTGAGTAACGCGTTCGAGACGCTGATGAGCAAAGGCAATGAGGCGATCGCTCGCCTTGAATTGGATTGCGCGTACTTCGGTAATCATTACATAAGGGGATTTAGGCAGCGCCTCCCCTATCGGCCGCGGGGATGGGCGCGTTGGTAGACCGATTTGAGTTGTTCCACCGACGCATGGGTGTAGACTTGCGTGGCCGATAAATTCGCGTGCCCCAGGAGCTCGCGAATCACCGTAAGATCTGCACCCAGGTCAAGCAAATGCGTCGCAAAGGTGTGCCGCAGGGCGTGCGGGCCTAAGTGTTCGCTGGTGCTTGCCCTTTGAAGGTACGATTTTACCATGGAATACACACTACGCGGATCAAGTTTTTTACCCGACGGGCTGCAAAAAATCCACTCGGCCACCGACCGCCATTCGCGCTGGTGGCGTTCATACAAGGCCATCCATTCGGGCAGAAGCGGCAGTTCCCGCTCCTTGTTGCCCTTTCCTACGACCCGAAGGCTCGACCCGTGAACCCGCGAATAGGTCAAATTCAGGAGTTCGGAACGGCGCAGACCCACGGTGTACAAGGTCAGGAGCAAAAACTGGTCGCGGCGGCCCACCGCGTCGTCCGCGAAGGCCTTGGGATCGAGCAAGGCTTCGACCTCAGTGGCCGTGAGGGCCCGCACGACCCGACTGGGGGTGCGCAGCAAGGGTACGCCCTGTGCAGGGTTCACCATGCTCGGATCCAAACTCGCCCTCCAACGGTAGTAGCTGCGCACGGCACTGAGCTTTCGGTTGACCGATCGGGCCTTGGTCCCCTCCTGAACTAAGTCGGTCACCCAAGAGCGCACGTGAGCTCGTGTGGCCCCCTCGGCGTGCGGCATACCCAGAGCATGTTCCGCAAACGACAGCCATTGCCCCACGTCGGCCGCGTAGGCGAGTACGGTGGCCTCGGAGCGGCGACGCTCCCAGCGCAGGTAGTCTATGAATGCTTCGAGCATAAAAAAAAGCCTCGAGTTTCCTCGAGGCTTAAATTAGGTCACACACCTACTTATTCGGCGTCTTTCAAACGAAGACCCTGAACGTAGGTAGCCTTAATAATTTCTTTGCGACGGCTCACCGACGTTTTGGTGAACTGCTGACGGCTGCGCAGTTGGCGCATCGTGCCGGTCTTGTCGAACTTGCGCTTGTAGCGCTTAAGCGCGCGCTCAATTCCTTCACCTTCTTTGACTTGTACTACTAGCATAATGGGGACACCTCCTCTCTTTGGGCTGCAAAGGTACAACTATTTACCCACATAAAAATACTGGGGTATTTGGACCTTTTGTGCGGAATCAAACGGCGCTAAGGCAAAGACCTCGTCCAGGGAACGGAGCGGACGTACCCGGCTTCGAAACCGGTGCAGCGCCCGCACCTGAGCCGAGCGCCACAACGGATGACCGTACAGCTGTTCTTCGGGAACCGTATTTAGGTTCATGGGGCTCGGCGGATGAAGGTCCCACAAAAAGTCGTGGCGGTCGTCCCAGCGGGCTACCAGCAAGGAGTCCACCCCGCCCCAGCGATCGCGGTCGCGCACAAAGCCTTGGGCCTTCCATTCGGGCCAACCCTGGCCGTGCAGCCACTGTGCTGAAACGGTGTCGCTGGCAACATGGAGCCTCGAGGAACGAAGCTTGGGCTTGGGGTACTCGAAGGGTTGGCGTTTGGGGTAGCTGCGCTCGGGGTACGCTGCGCGCGGATCGCGCACGGCTGGCAGCTCCGGAAACTCCGCCCACATCGGCTCGGGCGGTGGCGTGGCGTACCACTCGTTTAAAATGAAAAGGGCGAGGAACAACCCCGCCCATCCAAGTTCTGCAACCCAAGGTTTGGGTTGCCGCCGCACTACTCGGCGTCGTTTTGGGTGTAAGAATCTGGCTCGTCTTTGGGCGGCGTTCGAAGCACCTTAACAAAGAAGTAAATGGTTACGGCGGTAACCAGAATTTCGGTGACCAACATCATGGTCCAGGCAGCAGCGGTCATATCAGTTCAGAGCGTTGGTTCGACGGCGGTAGGCAACAAACACCATTCCCGCGATGAAGGCGAACAGCGCTACGAGGATTCCGCGCGCGAGGTGCTTGTAAAAAATCGGGTTCACAAAAGAGCCCGCTGCGATCTGGTCTCCGGCGCGCACCACTTGGCCGGTCGTGACCACCGGTTGGGCATCGGCCGCGTCCCACTGGTAGGTGGTGGCGCCTCCGTTGGGTTGCACGAGGCGAATGGTGGTCTGGCCGTCGGCGGACTGCACGTCGGCGACTCCGCTCACTTCGGCCACAAAAACATCGGCGATGGCCTCGCGGTTGTAGGTGATGTCGACGTTTTGAATTTGCCCGATAATGCTCGACGAATCAAACTTCCAGCCGTCGCTGAAGGCGGACTTCCAGTCGTTGCCCTTGGGCGTCACCAAGCTCATGGTGAAGATGACCAGCAGGATCGACGGCGTGACGTACTTCAAAATGGGCTTGTAAAATTTAGGAAGCACAATGTCGGCTCCGCGGTTGATTTCGTCCCAGCCCTTGTCGATGCCCCAAATCCAGGCGAAGAGAACGGCTTCTACGAGGGCGAAGAAGACAAGGCCAACCGTGCCGGCCCAATAGTCGTACTGGTCAAAGACGCCCTGCTGGTAAAAGAAGACCGTAGGAAGTCCGGCCAAAAGGGTAACCAAACCAAAGGTCCAGGCCGAAGTTTTGAGGCTGAATTTGAATTCGTCCTGCATGAAGGCCACCCAGGGTGAGCCCATGGCAAGCGAACTGGTGATTCCGGCAAAAAAGAGGAGTCCGAACCACATCACTCCCGCCACGCTACCGATTACGGCGCCCCATTTGGTAAAGAGGTAGGGCATGGTTTGAAAGGCCATGGCGAACCCGGCGTTTTCTTTGACCCAATCGAGACCGAGGTAGCCCACGGCGATGGGAATGACGATGCTGCCGCCGAGCACGATTTCTACGAAGCCGTTCATCCAACCGGCAGCCATAGAGTTAAGGGCGATGTCGTCCTTGGGCTTGACGTAGGCGGCGTAGCAGTGGATGGTACCCATTCCGACCGAAAGCGTAAAGAATATCTGGCCCGCAGCCGCAAGCCACACGTTGGGGTTGCTCAAGGAGTCAAACTGTGGATTCCACAAGAAGTTGAAGCCGAGCATAGCATCGCACTCTGCGCAGCCGGCAGGGGCACCCGAGTCGCTGAGCAGAAAGGCGCGCACGGCCAAAAAGGCCCCAAACACGATGAGCAGCGGCATGCCGATTTTGGCCACCTTTTCGATTCCGCCCTCAAGGCCCTTACTCAAGATCCAGGTGTTGAGTCCGAGCACTAAAATGTAGAACCAAATAGCCTCGTAGGGCAAGCCCGTAGTGGATTGGCCGATGTCGACGTAGCTCGTGAAGAACTGCGCGACTTCGGTCTGGCTCATACCGGTAAACGTTTGAGCTCCCGAGTGGAACACGTAGGAGAACGTCCACGATTCGATGTAGGTGTAGTAGGCGGCAACCGCAATGTTCGTGAAGATGCCAAACACGCCCAAGTACTTCCAGTAGGACCGCTTGCCCATGGAGTTCATGATGAACGGGGCGCTATGGTCGCCCTTGGTTCCGCCAAAACGGCCCGAGGCCCACTCGATCCAAAGCAGCGGAATTCCCAGCACCAAGAACGAGACGAGGTAGGGAATCATAAAGGCCCCTCCACCGTTTTGCACGGCTTGTACGGGGAATCTCAGGAAGTTTCCGAGTCCGACCGCGTTACCGGCCATGGCAAGAATTAATCCTACCCGGGAACCCCAGGATTGGGTGTTGCTACTCATAGGTGTTTGGGCTTAGCTAAGGTTTTCAAATATAGGTATCTCGTTCAGTACCGCGTCAAAGGAATGCGGTGCGTAACCTAATTCTCTTTGGGCTTTGGTTATGTCGAACCCGGTTACGGGCGGACGCTTCGCGGGCTGCCCCAACGAGGCGCTGCTGACGACGTCAATGAGGCTCGCATCGAGGTGGGCATGTGCGGCCACTCGGCGCACGAGTTCGAGGATGCTGAAGGTATCGGGGCCGCTGAGGTGGTAAATTCCCTCAGCTCCGCGTTCGGCAATGCGCAAGCAGCCTTCCGCGAGGTCCACACTCCAGGTCGGGCTGCGCACCTGGTCGTCGACGACCCGAATGCGCTCGCCGCGTTGCAGGGCGCCGCGCGCCCAAAGAATGATGTTGCTGCGGCTCAGCCCCGGAACGTACCCAATGACCAAGACCGTGCGTGCGATGGTGTAGCGGGCGCCGCTAGCCTTTACGGCTTCTTCGGCGTGAAGCTTGGACCAGCCATACACGCTAAGTGGTGCTGGGGCTGCGTCTTCGGCATAGGGTCCGTTTTGTCCGTCAAAAATGAAGTCGGTGCTGATGAAGATGAGGTGCACGCCGTGCCGCACGCACGCCTCGGCGCAGTGCCGCGTAGCTTCCACATTCAGGAGGTGGCAGAGCTCCGGCTGGTTCTCGCAGTCGTCGACCTGGGTCATTGCTGCCGAATGGATTACGACGTCGGGACGAAATTCTGTCAGCACCCGCTCAAAATCTTTGGGGCGGGTGGTGTCGAGTTCCGCGTAGGGAAATCCGAAGTGGTTGCCTCGGGCTGGTCCGCGCCCGGTGGCCAACAGCTCATGGCGGCCCTGGGCCAAGTAGAGCAGCGACTGCCCCAGCAGTCCGTTGGCGCCCGTAACGACGATGCGCAAGGGGCGTTGGTCGGCGCTAGGCACGGTAGGCGGTTCGGATTTCTGCTGCCAAGGCTTCGGCAGAATCGGCGGCGCTTCGCTGCCAGTCCGCACCTGAGGAGGCATACATTATGCTGCGCGAAGCGTTGATGAGCAGTCCCATTCCCGGTTTTCCGCGGAAGGCGCCGTGGCGAACCACCTCTTCGGCGCTACCGCCTTGGGCCCCAACGCCCGGAACCAAGAAAAAAGTGTCGGGCATTCGGTCGCGCAAGGCGCCGAGGGCCTCGGGCCGGGTTGCTCCGGCTACCACCATGAGGTTGTGGGGCGTTCCCCACGTTAGGTAGCTGTCGGCCACGGCCTCGTACACCCTGCGGCCGTCGTGCAGCGCGAGCTGCTGAAGGTCGTCGGCACCCGGGTTGCTCGTCAAGCCGAGACCAACCACCCACTTGCCTTCTCGAAGGAAAGGTTCTACGCTGTCGCGCCCCATGTAGGGAGCCACCGTAATCGCATCGTACCCCATAACTTCAAGGATTCCTTGAGCATAGCGGCTGGCCGTGTTGCCGATGTCCCCGCGCTTGGCGTCAGCGATGAGCAGGGGCTTTTGGGGCAAATCGCGCAGGTGCTGCGAGACCGTTTCGAGGGCGTCCCAGCCCGGACGGCCAAGGGCTTCAAAGAACGCAAAGTTGGGCTTGTAGGCCCCGGCCACGTGGGCGGTGGCTTCAATGATGCCGATGCAAAATTGAGCGAGGTCGCGCACCCCTGAAGGGGTTTTGCTGGGGTCTGGGTCAAGCCCAACACACAGGCCGTGCCCGGCTTCTTCGATGCGTTGGGTAAGTTCAGCGTAGGTCATTCGTCGGCGCCTTGTTGAAGTCGTTCGGCGTGGTCCGCAACCCGGAGGCCCTCAATCAAGGCTCCGAGGTCGCCGTTCATCACGTCGGGGAGGTTGTACACCGTCAAGCCAATGCGGTGGTCGGTCACTCGGCTTTGCGGAAAATTGTAGGTGCGGATTTTGGCGCTTCGGTCGCCCGTGCTCACCAGCGATTTGCGGTGCTCGGCCACAGCAGCGTCGCGCTCCGCGCGGGCCTTGTCCCAAATTCGCGCGCGAAGCACGGTCAAGGCCCGATCGTAGTTCTGGTGCTGCGAGCGGCCGTCTTGGCATTCCACCACGATTCCGGTCGGAAAGTGCGTGAGGCGAACGCCCGATTCGGTCTTGTTGACGTGCTGCCCCCCTGCCCCACTTGAGCGGAAGGTGTCCTTGCGAATGTCGACATCGCGGATTTGCACGTCGAGCTCGTCGGCCTCGGGGAGCACGGCTACGGTCGCCGCCGAGGTGTGCACCCGCCCTTGGTTTTCGGTGGCCGGAACCCGCTGCACTCGGTGCACGCCGCTTTCAAACTTGAGCACTCCATAAACCTGTTCGCCGCGGATCTGAACGCTGGCTTCTTTGATGCCGCCCACCGAACCCTCGGTGAGGCTCAGCATTTCGGTGGTCCATCCTTTTTCTTCGGCAAAGCGCAAGTAGGCGCGCAGGAGTTCACCCGCAAAGAGCCCAGCCTCGTCACCACCGGTGCCCGCGCGCACTTCGAGCACGGCATCTTTGGCGTCTTCGGGGTCTTTGGGAATGAGCAGTTCCTTGATTTCGGTTTCGAGCGCCGCAATGCGGGTACGTGCCGCATCAAACTCTTCCTGCGCCATTTCGCGCATCTCGGGATCTTGTTCGACGTCGAGCAGCTGCTGGGCCTCGTCTCGGTTGGCGATTGCCTCGAGGTAGCGGGTACGTGCCTGAACGAGTTCGTCTAGCTCTTTGTACTCGCGGTTGAGGCGAATGAAGCGGGCGGGGTCCGCGGCAAGTTCGGGCGTCATCAACTGGTCGTGCACGTCTTGATGGCGCACCCAGATGGCCTGAAGTTTTTCTGCGAGGTTCATGCGCGGCGGTAGGTATGAATGCCGTCGGGGGCATGGAGTTCAACTTCAGGATGGGCACTCGGCGCAACGCGGCCAATTATTTGGGCGTCCACCCCAAAGCTCTGGGAAAGGCGTACCGCGAGCTCGGCAGCCTCGAGGCTGTCGAGGTACAGCTCCATGCGGTGACCCATGTTAAAAACTTCGTACATCTGCCGCAACGGGGTATTGGATTCCGCGCGAATGAGTTCAAAAAGGGGCGGAATCGGGAACAGGTTGTCTTTGATGACTTTGCCCTCGCGCAAAAAATGCAGCACCTTGGTTTGGGCGCCTCCGCTGCAGTGGACCGCGCCCTTCAGCGCGCTTCCCAGTTCCTTGATTGCTTGGATCATGACGGGAGCGTAGGTGCGCGTTGGTGAGAGCACCAGCTTTCCGGCGTCGAGCGGACTTCCCGCCACCGCGTCGGTGAGCTTCTTGGTGCCGCTGTAGACGAGCGCAAGGTCGGTTTCGGGGGCAAAGCTCTCGGGGTAGCACTCGGCTAGCAGGTGGCTGAAGACGTCGTGCCGGGCCGAGGTGAGACCGTTGGACCCCATTCCGCCGTTGTAGGCAGACTCGTAGTTGGCCTGTCCGAACGAAGCCAACCCGACGACGTACTGGCCGGGCGCAATTCGGGCGTTGTCGATTACGTCGCTGCGCTTCATGCGCGCCACCACGGTGCTGTCCACGATTACGGTGCGCACCACGTCGCCCACGTCTGCCGTTTCGCCGCCGGTGCTTTGAATGTCCATGCCGGCTTCGCGCAGGTCGGCCAAGACCGATTCGGTGCCTTCAATCAGTGCTTTGATGACTTCGCCGGGGATAAGGTGCTTGTTGCGTCCGATGGTCGAGCTCAGCAAAATAGGTCCCGTGGCGCCGACGCAGAGCAGGTCGTCAGTGTTCATTACGACGGCGTCCTGGGCGATTCCGCGCCACACACTGAGGTCTCCCGTTTCCTTCCAGTACAGGTAGGCGAGCGACGATTTGGTTCCAGCCCCGTCGGCGTGCATTACCAGGCAGTGTTCGGGTGACCCGCTCAAGGCGTCGGGAACAATCTTGCAAAAGGCGTTCGGAAACAAGCCTTTGTCGAGCGCAGCGATCGCTTGATGGACTTCTTCTTTGCCGGAGGAAACGCCTCGGCCGGCGTAGCGGTTGCTCGAACTCATGGGTACAAAAATAAAACTTCCCTCCGGCGCAGGCCGAAGGGAAGTTCAAAAGGTTATCAACCTATTTCACGCGAATGAAGGTTCCAACCGGCGGCTCAACTTTGGCCCATTCGGGGTTGAGTTCTTTGAGTTCCTTTTCTTTCATTTTGAGTTCCGAGGCAATCGACTTCCACGTCTCGCCCAGGGCCACCTGGCGGTGCTTGGCGTCAAAGTCCGCGTAGTCTCCGTTGGCGGTAACCTTGAGCAGCATTCCCGGCTCGAGCTTAACGCCGCGGAGTCCGCCGTTGATGCGGCGAAGGTCGGTAATGTTAATGTTCGCGTTGCGGCAAACGGTCGCAAAGGTCTCTTTGTCACCCACGGTGTACACTTCGCCTTTGACCGGCTTGGGGGCCTCCTTGGCTTCAAGGGCTTTTTGCTCGGCCAGCTCAGCCGTATCAACCGGCGGCGTAAAGTCGTCGCGGATCACTCGGAAGTCCGTGCGACGGTTTATCCCGTTTGCCAGCTCTTGCTGGGCGGCCGGCATTTTCTTGATGGTTGCCTCGGTCAACTTCGTCCCTGCGGGGAAGACGTCGCTCCCCTTGCCTTTGTAGCCCGCGGGGACTTCAAACGGCTGGGTTTCGCCCATGCCCACCGATACGAGGCGACCCGGTGCAATTCCTTTGCTGATGAGATACTTGACGCAGGTGTCGGCACGCTTCTGCGACAGAATTTGGTTCTTGTCGTCGGCGTCGCGGTAGTCCGTGTGCGAACGAAGCTCGATCACAATCGTCGGGTTCAGCACCAGCGTGCGGTACACCGTGTCGAGCGAGGCCTGAGCTTGGTCGTTGAGGTCCCATTTGGCCAGGGCAAAGTAGAGTTCGGGCAGAATAACCGGGTACTCGATAGGTGCCATGGTCGCGGCCACGTCCATGGTATGGCGGAACACGTTTTCGCTCTCCATGAACACAAACTTGTCGAGGTTGAGGCCGACGGTGTTGGCCTTCGCCCCGCCGTTGAGGAACTTTTTCTTTTCAAATGCGAATTCGTAGGTAACCTCAGCGCTCAGCTTGTCGTCGACGAGTTCAAATTTGCCGAGCTTGTCGGTCATGACCGTCGCGGTAAAGCCGTCGCTGCCCGCGATTTTCACGGTGGCGTTGGCGAGCGGAGTTTGGTCTTTTTCGCTCTTAAGGGTTCCGCGCAACGCGTACTTCAGGGGCACCTCGTACAATGTCCAGAGGTCGTCTCCGCCCGTACCGCCCGCGCGGTTGGACACAAAATACCCGTCGCGAAGTCCGCCCGGACGCAATATCAGGTTGAAGTCGTCGCCCGAGCTGTTAATCGGGGCCTTCAGATTCTCAGGCTCGCCCGTGGGCAGGCCGTCCTCGCCTACCGGAACGCGGAACAAGTCAAATCCGCCCATGCCGGGAAAGCCGTCTGATGCGTAGTACAAGAACCCGTCGTCGTGAATGAACGGGAACAACTCGTCGCCCTTGGAATTTACCAAGGCGCCCATATTCACGGGGTTGGCCCAGGTGCGCTTGCGCTTGTCGTAGCTCGCGACCCAAAGGTCCTTACCTCCCACGCTGCCCTCGAGGTCGCCGGCGAAGTACAGGAGGGTTTCTTCCTCGTTTACCGAGGGGTGCCCAACCGAACGCGAAGAATCGGTCGTGAGGACCACCGGGGTGGCGTCTTGCCAGGTCTGCCCAGCACGGCGGGTCACATAAATAGCGCAACCCAGCTGGGCGCGCTTGACGTCCATGCAGCGGGTAAAGTAGAGGTTTCGGCGCTTGCCGTCAAATGAGGGTGAACCCTCGTGGTCCATCGTGTTGATAATTTCGGGAAGCAACTCGGGCGCCGAAAACTTTTGGGCGCGTGCCGCAGTGGGGTCGGGCTTTCCCGCGCCACCCTTGGGGGCTTTTTTACCTCCGCGAGCGGACCCGTCGGCGTTCAAGCGCTTGGTGCTGTAAATGTCGGAGAACTGCTGACCCGTCCAGCCGTCTTTCTTCTTGCCTATTCCACCTTCCCGTGTAGAGGTAAACAGCAATTCTTCGTGGGTTCCTTGGCGGCCGTCGAATGCGATTCCGTATTCGTGCGCTTTGGTATTGAGGTCGGTAACGGGTCCCACCTGAAAGCGGGTAACCGCGTTCTTCCAAGCAACGGCTGCCTTGGAGCTTTCAATGCCTTGGGCCGCGCGCGGATCTGCCGGAAAGGCCTTCGCCATGTCTTCGTAGGCCACAAGCGCGTCTTCGTACTTCTCTTGGTACTTCAGCATTTCGGCAACGCCCAAGTAGGCTTCAGGCTGGTTGTACCCGGCCTTGATGGCGCGGCGGTACTGCGCTTCAGCAGCCTTGTACTGCGTGGTGTAGCGGTAGCACTCGCCTAAACGGTAGCTGATTTCTGCCTTTTCAGGGCGGGACTTCACCTTGCTGTAGGCCTTGCGGTAGAGGTCAATAGCCTTCGTGTATTCTTTACCTTGGTAGTAATCGTCGCCTTGGCGGGCAATTTTCGGGCGCTTAGGTGCGTCCTCGTTGGAAGCCTTTTGCGCCCATGCCGGAGTGGTAAGCAGCCCCAAAACAAGGGCAGCATGCAAGGCAATCATCGGTCGTGTATTCATAGGGTCTAGGCGTTTCAGGCGCTGAGGACACGAAAATAACAAATGCAACCCGATAAAACGAGAAAAGCCCCTCACACTGAAGCATGAAGGGCTAAATTTCTCGACCTACGGCCTTAGCGAATGTAAAGCAGCTCGCGGTACTTTGGCAGCGGCCAGGTGTCGTTGTCTACAATCAGCTCCATCTTGTCGACCTCGTAGCGGATCGAAGACAGGAAGGGCTTTACCGTGTCGCAGTAGGCCAGCGCCCGCTCGCGTGCCGACTCGATCTTGTTCGCCTTCTTGCGTGCTTCGGTCATTTCGTCGACGTGGCGCAGCGCGGTTGAGATGCGCTCGCTCAACTCTTCGACCAGCAAAAGCTGTTCTTTGCACGACTTCTTAAACGTAGCCTCGGGAAGCAATGCCTTAAGGCGAAGCAGGTTCTCACTCAAAACACTTTGGTACTTGATGGCCGCAGGAATGATGTGGTTGTTCACCAAATCGCTTAGGGTGCGGCTCTCAATTTGAAGGTGCTTAAAGTACTCCTCTTGCAGGATTTCGTAGCGAGCGTGCAGCTCAACCTTGCTCAATACGCCGTGGTTCGTGAACAAATTCTCGGCGTCTTGAGTCACCAAAAATTCGAGCGCGCGGGGCGTGTCCGGCGTATTCTTCAATCCGCGCTGGGCCGCTTCGTCCTTCCAGACATCGCTGTAGCCGTCGCCTTCAAAGCGAATTTTCTTGGAGGCCTTGATGTAGTCCTTGAGCACGTTGAAGATGGCGTCATCTTTTTTCAGGCCTTGAGCGATTTGGGCATCGACGTCGGCCTTGAACTGCATGAGCTGGTCGCTCACCATCAGGTTCAGCGTGGTCATGGCGTGCGAGCAGTTCGCCAGCGATCCCACCGCGCGCAGCTCAAACTTGTTGCCGGTGAACGCGAACGGAGACGTGCGGTTGCGGTCGGTGTTGTCGAGCAGGATTTCGGGAATCTTGCCCACAACGTTCAACTTCAACTCGGTCTTCTTTTCGGGCGACATTTTACCTCCTTCGAGTTTCTCTAGCTCGTCGAGTACCTCGGTTAGTTGGCTACCGATGAATACCGAGATAATGGCTGGCGGAGCTTCGTTGGCACCCAAGCGGTGGTCGTTGCTCGCTGAGGCGATGGCGGCGCGGATCAAGTCGGCACGATCGTGCATGGCCTTGATGGTGTTCACAAAAAACGACAAGAACAGCAAGTTGCGCTTGGGCGTTGAACCTGGAGCCAACAGGTTGATTCCGGTATCGGTCGCCAGCGACCAGTTGTTGTGCTTGCCTGAACCGTTTACACCGGCAAACGGCTTCTCGTGAAGCAGCACCCTAAAATGGTGGCGTGCCGCTACCTTTTCGAGCAGGTCCATAAACAGGGAATTGTGGTCCACCGCTACGTTGGCCTCCTCAAAAATGGGTGCGAACTCAAACTGGCCCGGAGCCACTTCGTTGTGGCGCGTTTTCACTGGAATTCCGAGCAGGTGGCTCTCGAACTCGATCTCGCGCATGAATTGAATCACGCGCTCCGGAATGCTACCGAAGTAGTGGTCTTCCATCTGCTGGCCCTTGGCCGGAGAGTGGCCAACCAAGGTGCGACCGGTCATCACCAAATCAGGGCGCGCATGGAACAAGGCCTCATCGATTAGGAAGTACTCCTGCTCCCAGCCAAGCGTGGCGTGCACTTTGGAGACGTTTTTGTCGAAGTACTGGCACACCGCCGTAGCCGCGTGGTCAATCACTTGAAGCGAACGGAGCAACGGCGTCTTGTTGTCGAGGGCCTCGCCCGTATAGGCTACAAATACCGAAGGAATGCAGAGCGTGTCCGCAAGCACAAAGGCAGGTGAGGTGGGATCCCACGCCGTGTAGCCGCGGGCCTCAAACGTGTTGCGAATTCCGCCATTAGGGAAGCTCGACGCATCGGGCTCGGCCTGCACCAGCATGCCGCCGTTGAATTTCTCGATGGCGTAGCCGTCTGACGTAGGCTCAAAAAACGCATCGTGCTTTTCGGCTGTGGCACCCGTGAGGGGCTGAAACCAGTGGGTGTAGTGCGACGCTCCCTTGGCCATGGCCCATGCCTTCATCGCTGTTGCTACCTGATCGGCAATGGCGCGGTCGATTTTATCGCCCCGCTCGATAGCCTTCATGACGGACTCAAACGCCTCCTTGGGCATGTACTCGCGCATCGCCTTTTTGTTGAAGACGTTGGCACCGAAGTACTCCGATGCTTTTCCAGCGGGTTTGGTGAATTCGGCGGGCTTGTGCGACAAGGCGGCTTCAAGACCGAGGTAGCGTGACGTGGGCATGGTAAAAGAGTTTACCGGCACAAAAGTACCGCGATTAACTCGCCTACTCAAATAAAAGTTATTTTTTTATCAACAACCCTTCAAAAAAAGGGGGGTGTCGACAAAAAAAACTACTTTTTTCGGGATACCACCCCCTCAATTTCAGACTTGATGTCTTCAGCGGCGTCTTTTAGGTCCTTAATTCCGCTTTGCTCATCTGACATGAGCTGCTGGGTGAGGTCGGCCTGGGCGTTCTTCACCGTGCGGATGCCTTTAGCGACGGAACGCACAAAGCCTGGCAATCGGTCAGGCCCAAAAAGCATCAGCGCCGCAAAAAGCAGAACGACTACTTCTCCGGCGCTGATGAACAAAAGCAGCATGGCTTACTTAGTCTTATCGTCTTTGGGCGTTGCGTCGTACAGGATCGGCGAAGCCACGAAGAGCGACGAATAGGTACCCACCACAATACCGAGCAAGATCGCAAAGATGAATCCGCGCAGCACCTCACCACCAAAGATGAAGATGATCAGAAGTACAATGATCGTGGTCCACGACGTATTGAACGTGCGGCTCAGTGTTGAATTCAAGGCGTAGTTGATTACGCCCTTGTCTGAGTGGCTTCCTTTATGGCCCGACAGGTACTCGCGGATGCGGTCGTACACGACCACTGTATCGTTGATCGAGTAACCGATTACCGTGAGAATCGCCGCAATAAACGCTTGATCAACCTCCATAGCGAAGGGCAGAATTCCGTCGAAAAGCGCAAAGGCACCAAGTACAATTACCACGTCGTGCATCAATGCCACCACGGCACCTAAGGAGTACTGCCAGCGGCTGAAGCGAACCAGCAGGTACGTAAAGATTCCCAACAGCGAGAACAGGATCGCCCAAACAGCTGAGTTGGCGATGTCGTCTGCAACCGTAGGCCCGACCTGGCGGTAGGCAACTACGCCCAGTCCCTTGGTCCCCGGCTCGTTGAATACCTCTTCAGAAGGTGCTGAAGTATAAAAGCCTTTGACACCCGCATAAAGTTCTTTGCGCAGCTCTTCTTCGACGCTAGGACCTGATTCCGACACGCGGAAGTTGGTCGTAATCGTTACTTGGTCGGCGCTACCGAGCGTTTTGACGATGGGGGCAAACGACTTGCCGTTGGCATCGACGAACTCCTTGGCCAACGCCGAGCTCACCTGAGAAACTTCAACGGGCTGGTCAAAGCGCACTTGGTAAGTGCGTCCGCCTTCAAAGTCAACCCCGTAGCTCAAGCCCTTGGTGAAGAGCGCCACGACGCTGATCGCCACGAGCACACCTGAAATGACGTAGGCCGCAATCCGGGTTTTAATGAAGTCAAACTTGGCGTTGTTGAACCAATCCTTGGTGGTTTTGGTTGCGAACGACATCGTTCCCGTTTTTGCCAAACGCCACTCGATGTACAAGCGGGTAACAAAAATTGCCGTAAAGAGCGACGAGAGAATACCAATAATAAGGGTGGTAGCAAAACCTTTAATCGGACCCGTTCCCACCATGAACAAGATAATCGCCGTCAGCAGCGTGGTGGCGTTGGCGTCGAGGATGGCGCCACGCGACCCTACAAAGCCGTCTGCAACGGCCGTGCGCACATCCTTACCGGCGGCGAGCTCCTCGCGAATGCGGTCAAAAATGAGGACGTTCGCATCCACCGCCATACCAATCGTAAGCACGATACCGGCCATACCTGGAAGCGTCAGGACTGCCGAAATGGCGTCCAGAATTCCGAAGATGAAGAACATGTTGACCAGAAGGGCAAGGTTGGCCGCGATTCCCCCACCGGCGTAGTAGAAAATCATGTAGGCAAAGACCACCAAAAAGGCGAAGATGAACGAGTTGATGCTCGAGCTGATCGCTTCTTTACCCAAGCTTGGACCTACGACGTCGGCCTGAATTACCCGAGCAGGCACGGGAAGTTTACCCGCCTTAAGCACATTGGCCAAGTCGGTAGCCTCGTCAAGCGAGAAGCCGCCTTCGATTTGGGTACGACCGCCCGAAATCTCGTTGATGACGCGCGGGTAGCTGTACACCAGGTTGTCGAGAACCACGGCCACGTGACCTTTGGGGTTCTTGGCGCTTTCTTCGGCGGTAATGCGCTGCCAAATCTGGGCTCCGTAGCCGTTCATTGACATCGTGACGATGGGGTTGTTACCCTGGTCGAATTCGCGGCGCGCGTCGACAATAACGCCACCGTCGAGCTCAGGCTCCATTGTACGGTTGCCTTGCAGGGCAATCAAAAAGGTAATTCCGGCCTTGGCGTCGGGGCGCGTCCAGGCAAAGCGAACGTAACGCTTGTCTCCCGGGATCAGCGACTTGGCTACGTCGGTGTTCAGGTAGCCATTGATGGTTGCCGTGTCTTTGGGGAGGGCAAAACCAATAATTGGTCCTTCCAGCGGCGTAAACGTTTGGGGGTCTACGTTCAGTTGGAAGATGTTAAGCAGCGGGTTGTGCTTGAGGGCGGACGAATCGGTGGCGGCGACCGCGGTCGACTCGGGCTTGGTTACTTCGCTGGCGTCGACGGCGCTTGGCAGATCGATTGCCTGGGGATTGGCCTTGGCCGCAGAGGTTTTGGTTGCGTTCGGATCGGGTACCACTGCGCGAAGGCGCTCGTTGGCGTCGACCATAAACTGCATCCAAGCTGCACCGTAGTCCGCACACCAAAATTCAAGGCGGGCTGTAGACTGAAGCAGACGCTGTACCCGAGCAGGGTCTTTGACGCCCGGCAGTTCTACCAAGATGCGGCCGGTGTTGCCCAGGCGCTGCAGGTTGGGTTGCACTACGCCAAACTGGTCAATACGCGCCTTAAGAACGGTGTAAACGTTTTGTACAGAGGCTTCTACGTCGGAACGAATAGCTCCCTTGATTTCGTCGTCGGTCGCGTTAAACCCGAGCCGGTCTGACATGTCTTTGGTGCCAAAGAGGGCGGGGTCGCCCCAGCCGCGCGTTCCGCGCTTGGCGTCAAGCGCCTTGATGAACAAATCGACGTACGCTTCACCCGAATTGGCTTGCTCGGCATCTGCCGCCGCAAGCGCCTCGACAAACAGCGCGTCGTTGGGGTTTGCAGCAAGGCCAATAAGCACGTCGCGCACCGAAACCTCGAGAATCACGTTCATACCGCCACGAAGGTCCAAGCCGAGGTTCATCTCCTTCTCTTTCACCTCTTTGTAGGTGAACGACGTGATGCCAAGGTTGTACACCTCTTGGTTCGCGAGCGAATCCAGCGCCGCATTGAGTTTAGAAGCATCGCCCCCAACCGATTCCAGCGCCTTTTGCTCAACACGTTGAGCGACAAAGGAAAACGACAATTCGTACAAGGCGGCCAGGGCAAAAGCCACGGCAAACAGGCGGATGATCACTTTATTTTGCATACTCGAGTTCAAATTAGTACGAGGCGGCAAATATAGTCGAATTACCTTTGGCATTATGCCCAGGATTCTGCAAATTGCCCTTAGCCTAGCCGCAAGCCTCGCAACGCTTTCACTTCAGGCTCAGGTGACTTGGAGCTTTGCTCCGAGCGCGCAAGCGATCGTTCAGCGGGCCAACGGCCAAAACCTAAACCTCGGCACCTCGGGCGGACTCAACAATCCGCAAGCCTACAGCGCCGACCTCAACGGAGATGGAATCCACGATTTGGTGGTCTTTGACCGCGACGGCGGGCGATGGCTTACGCTCGAACGGGTCAACGGTAGCTGGATTGAGCGCCCGGAATGGGCGGCGGGCTTTCCCAAAAACCAGCAGTGGGTACACCTGGTAGACTACAACTGCGACGGGGTCACCGACCTCTTTGGTTGGGTCACGCACGGCATCGGCGTTTGGCAGGGCCAGCGCATCAACGGCAAAATGACCTTTAGCTGGGCGCTTGGAACCCAAACGGAATTGCGCACCGTCTACGTTGCGGGCAACCCGGCCTACAACCTCCAGGTGCTCAGCGTAGACCGGCCCTACATCGGTGACATTGACCAAGATGGCGACGTCGACGTACTCACCTTCGACCAAGGAGGGTCGCGCATCGAGTGGCACCAGAACCAGCAAAATTGCGGACTCAATTTTGCGCGCGCCGACGGTTGCTGGGCCGACGTGGAAGAATCTGGCGTGCGGAATGCCCTGGTCATCGACGCCTGCACGGGTTCGCGCGTAGCCTCGCCATCGTCGGGCCGCGAAGACCTCAAGCACGCGGGTTCAACCCTCCTGCTCCACGACGTCGACGGCAACGGGCTGTCCGACGCGCTCATTGGCGATGTTTCGTACCCCACGGGAGTAGTTGGGTTCAACGTAGGCACCCTGGCGCTGGCCAACATTGAAAGCCAAGACAGCACCTGGCCGATTGCCGGGACCCCGGTCAACATGCTTTTTCCTGGGTTTTCAGCGCTGGACGCCAACCTCGACGGCGTGAAGGAATTAATGGCTAGTCCAAACGAATACAGCGGCTTGGGCGACTCGTGCGTGTGGCTTTACCAAAACACGGGCACGACGGCGGCCAACTGGCAACGGGTTCACGATCGATTTCTGCAGAGCGAAATGCTGGAGCTGGGAACCTACGTAGTTCCGTACGGCGCCGACCTCAACACCGACGGGCTTTCTGACTTGGTTCTGGGAAGCCGTCGCGGACTCTCCTACTGGGAAAACTTCGGCAGCGCAACCCAGCCGGTGTGGCGGGAGACTCCGCTCACCCTGCCCAGCAACTTGGGACCTGACCCGAGCTGGACGGCACCGGCCTTGGGCGACCTAAACAGCGACGGACTCGCCGATCTCGTGGTGGGCCGCGCCAACGGCCAAGTCTACGTCGCCTACAACTACGGCACCCTGATTAGCCCGAGCTACAGCGGTGTTGCGCCCTTACTCACCACCCACGACGTCGGCCAAAACGCCAGCCCCGAACTGGCGGACCTCGACGGCGACGGCGACCTCGACCTGTTGATCGGCAACGAACGCGGCGAAGTAGCCTACGTGCGCAACGACGGTGGCGCCTGGAACCTGATCACGGAATCGTTTGGCTCGATCGACGTCGACACCTCGGGAACCTTCAACGGCCGATCGGTTCCGCGGGCCTACCTCAACGGCGGTAGCATGGAGCTTTGGGTGGGCAGTCGGTATTCCGGCGTGCACGCCTACCCCAACGCGTCCAGCATGCTCAGCCTGCCTCCGGTTCAAAATCCGCTGATCCAAACTTCCATCGCGCAAGCCACCGCCACCACGCTGCAAACTCCGTTTGGTAGCAGCAAGCGAACCGGTCGGCACCAGTACCTCATTCGCGCCTCAGAGCTCGCCGCCGCCGGAATCAATGGACCCACCCGCATTCAGGGCATCAAGGTGAACTGCTTGAGCAGCAGCGCTCCCTACCTCAGTCAAGGGTTCAACGTGAACGTTCGGGCCACCACCGACTCATCCCTAAGCGGCATGGGTCCGGGGGGTGAAGTTGGGTTTTCGTACCTCGCCGTGCTGAGCCAAGGCTGGAATTTGATTTCGTTTCAAAACCCAATCGACTACGACGGCACGTCGAACCTGGTCGTTGAATTCTGCTTCAGCCGCAACCTGCCGAGCGCCGATGTACACCTTGCCGCACACCGCACCGCATTTGCGAGCCACGCCTTCGGTGACGTCGCCAACAACAACAGCATTACCAGCAACGGCTGCAGCATGCCCGGACTCGGGGTGGACAGCTTGCGCGTCGACCTGCAGTTCGTCATGACCCCGCGTCTGGAGCGTTCCGCTTTCCTGGTGCACGACGGCAACAGCAACGCTCCGTGGTTTCGCGACCTCAATGCTGACGGTCGCCCCGAATTGGTCCTTGGCGTAAGCACGGGCGGAATTCGCTACATGACCGGCGATACGATGCAGGTTGCGACGCACGAGTGGCGAGCCCCTGGCGACGACTGGAGCGTCTACCCCACCCCAGGCAACGGCCAGTTTCGCAGCGGGCAGCAAACTCGAGTCAGCGTGCACCACCTCGACGGTCGATTCGTTGGCGAATTTGAGGTGGGCCCGGACCGCCCCCTGCGAACCGAAGCATGGCCCTCAGGCGTTTATGTTTTGACGAGCCCGTTGGGCCGCACGCGGTGGATCAAGCTCCCGTAGTTCCGGTTGTCGTACTCTTTGACGGCCACTGCGCCCTTTGCCATCGGTCGGTGCGCTTGCTCCATTCCCTGGATCGCCACGATCGGCTGCAGTACGCACCCCTGACGGCCGAATGGACGGCTGCTTTCCCGGGCGGTGTGGTGGTGTGGACGCCCGATCGCGCCGTTGGTGGAGCCGATGCGGTGGTGGCCGCACTTCGCATGCTGGGCCGAAGCGGGCGAATCTTAGCCTTTATCGTTTGCGCAACGCCAGGGTACCAAAAAATATACCGGTGGATCGCAACCCACCGGTATACCCTATTTGGCCGTGCAAAGCAGGACCTTACAAGCTGTCCAGCACCGAATTCATGGCGCGGACGGCCGCTGCGCTTTTCGCAAACTCCGCCGCTTCATCGGCATTGAGTTGGTAGTCTACAATGGACTCCCAACCGTTTGCACCAACTACTACGGGCACGCCGAGGCAAATGTCGGACTCGCCGTACTCGCCCTCAAGGTAGACCGAACACGGGAAAATTCTCTTTTGGTCGCGCACGATGCTGGCGGTCAGAACCGCTCCAGCCGCACCCGGCGCGTACCACGCTGAAGTGCCGATCAGGCCCGTCAACGTGGCGCCGCCGACCATGGTTGCTGACTTTACCTTGGCCAAGGTGTCGGCGCTGAGGTAGTTGCTGACTGGGCTGCTTTGGTAGCTCGCCAGACGCGTCAATGGGATCATGGTGGTGTCGCCGTGTCCGCCCACAACGACGCCTTGAAGGTCGCTCGCCGGAACGCCCATGGCTTCAGATAGGTAGTAGGTAAAGCGGGCTGAGTCGAGGATTCCGCCCATGCCAATCACGCGGTTTTTGGGAAGTCCGCTCTGCTTGGCTGCCAAGTAGGTCATGGTGTCCATCGGGTTCGAAATCACCACAATGATGGCGTCGGGCGAGTGCTTGAGGGCGTTGTCGACTACAGACTTCACGATTCCGGCATTGGTTCCGATCAGCTCTTCGCGGGTCATGCCCGGTTTGCGCGGAATTCCGCTCGTGATGACCACAACCTTAGACCCGGCCGTAGCCACGTAGTCGTTGGTCACGCCGCGAACACGGCTTGTGAACCCGTGCAGGTTTGCCGTTTGGTTCATGTCCATGGCCTTGCCCTCGGCAAAACCTTCTTTGATGTCGAGGAGTACAATTTCTTCGGCGAGTTCCATGCGGACCATCGCCTCAGCGCACGTAGCACCTACGTTTCCTGCGCCTACAACGGTAATTTTCATTAGGTTGGGGGTATTAAAAAAGGGCCGCCGAAGCGACCCTTCAAAGGTAGTACCGAAAACCCTTCGACTTAAGCGTCGATGCGCGCGTAGCGCGCGTTTTTCTCGATGAATTCTCGGCGCGGCGGCACGTCGTCGCCCATCAGCATCGAGAAGATGCGGTCAGCCTCGGTGGCGTTGTCAATGGTCACCTGCTTCAAGGTGCGCGCCTCGGGGTTGAGCGTGGTCTCCCACAGCTGCTCCGAGTTCATCTCTCCAAGGCCCTTGTAGCGCTGAATGGTTACGCCGGTCTGCTCTTCACCACCCAGCTCGCGGGCGACTTGGTCGCGTTGGGTCTCGTTCCATGCGTACTGGGACTTTTGGCCCTTCTTTACCAAGTACAGGGGCGGCGAAGCAATGTACACGTATCCGCGCTCAACCAGTTCTTTCATGTAGCGGAACAGGAACGTGAGCACGAGCGTGGCGATGTGCGAACCGTCGACGTCGGCGTCGGCCATGATGATGATTTTGTGGTAGCGCAGCTTATCGGTATTGAGGGCTTTGCTGTCCTCTTCGGTACCCAAGCTGACGCCCAGCGCAGTGAAGATGTTGCGAATTTCTTCGTTCTCAAAAATGCGGTGCTGCATGGCCTTCTCCACATTCAGGATCTTACCGCGTAGCGGCAAAATGGCCTGAAAGCGGCGGTCGCGACCTTGCTTCGCGGTACCGCCTGCAGAGTCACCTTCGACAAGGAAGATTTCGCACTGCGCGGGATCGGTCTCAGAACAGTCGGCCAGCTTGCCCGGCAGCGAGTGCGAACCCAAAACTGTCTTGCGCTGCACCATTTCGCGGGCCTTGCGGGCCGCAATACGCGCTTTGGCCGCCAGGACCACTTTTGAAACGATGATTCGCGCCTCGTTGGGGTGCTCTTCGAGGTAGTTCGTGAGCATTTCGCCTACAATGCGGTCTACCGCACCCGACACTTCGCTGTTGCCGAGCTTCGTCTTGGTTTGCCCCTCGAACTGAGGTTCCATAACCTTGACGCTGATGACGGCAGTAAGGCCTTCGCGAAAGTCATCACCGGCAACCTCTACCTTTTCTTTGGTTAAAATGCCCGACTCGTCGGCGTACTTTTTCAGGGTACGCGTCAGGGCGCGTCGGAAGCCTGCGAGGTGGGTTCCGCCCTCATGGGTGTTGATGTTGTTGACGTAGGAGTGAATGTTTTCTGCGTACGAGGTATTGTAGGTCATTGACACCTCCACCGGAATTCCCTCGATCTCGCCCTCCATGTACATTGGCTCAGGGATGAGCTTTTCGCGGTTCTGGTCGATAAACTCCGTAAACTCCTTAAGGCCGCCCACGCTGTAGAACTCTTCGGTGCGGAAGCTGCCGTCTTCTTGAATGTCGCGCTCGTCGGTCAGCTGGATGCGGATTCCGCGATTCAGGTACGCCAATTCGCGAAGTCGGGCCGCCAAAATGTCGTACTGGTACACACTCTCGTAGAAGATGCTCGTGTCGGGCTGAAAGTGCACAATCGTACCGCGGTAGTCTGAAGGCCCGACCTCTTTAACGTCGTACATAGGCTTGCCGATGCTGTATTCTTGCTGGTATTCCTTGCCGTCGCGGTGAACGTTCACTCGGAGCAGCGTAGAAAGCGCGTTCACGCAGCTCACCCCTACTCCGTGGAGGCCGCCCGAAACCTTGTATGAATCTTTGTCAAACTTGCCCCCCGCGTGAAGTACGGTCATGACCACTTCGAGGGCCGAACGTCCTTCTTTAGCGTGCATGGCGACCGGGATTCCGCGGCCGTCGTCTTTGACGGTAATGCTGTTGCCTTCGTGAATGACTACACTCACTTTGGTAGCGTGACCCGCCAGGGCCTCGTCAATCGAGTTGTCGACGACTTCATAAACCAGATGGTGTAGACCTTTTTGGCCGACGTCACCGATGTACATCGCGGGGCGCTTGCGCACCGCCTCTAAACCTTCGAGGACCTGAATACTGTCCGCGCCATACTGCTTGTTTTCGCTCATATTTCCAATAAAAAAGGACTACCTACAAAGATAGTCCTTGGCTTGCGCGAGGGAGTCCGAAGCGGGAAAAATTAGGCCCGTTTATCAACATTTTTTTCAACAAGACGCACGAACGGCAACCGATTGATATCCGGAACCCTAAACGTTTAAAACTTGTAAACCAGGCCCAAATTTGCGCGAATTCCCTGTACCGGGTACCCCATCCACCATTCCGCACGTTGGTTGAGCAGGTTGTCGATGCGAACGACTGCATCGAGCTGGCTGTTGTAGCGGTACTGGGCTCCCACGCGCACGTCGGCAAAGGCGGGCAAGTCATAAGGCATCATGAGTCTGTACAACGTAGTTCGCGGACCGCGCAGCACCACCGCGCCGTCGAGTCGAATTTTCTCACCAAAATTGGCCCGAGCCTGCGCGCCCAACTCGTACTTGGGCAAGTGGTACACCGGCCAACCGCTCGAATCCTGAACGGCAAGACGCAACACCCCGTGCAACCGCAAGTCCCAAACTTGCTTGAACTGAAACGTAAGCTCGCCCGTGGGCTCTAAAGAAGTCACTTTCACATACTGCATGCCTACGCGTCCGCTGTCGTCGAGCACCCCAGTTTCGACGTCGGGCCTAACCACCATTGGGTAGTTATCCCAAGTCGCGAAGCGTCCGCCGAATCGGTACCCAACAATGCGGCTCCAGCGACCCGTGGCACCGCCGTAAATGCTGCTGCCGCGAATGGCTTCGTAGCTCGACGTCTCCGATAAAAAGGAAACCGACCCGACGCGCGCGCGCATCCCCTGGTTGTCTACGCTTCCGTCCATGCCGGCGTAGAGGTAAAGAACGTTGCGAACCAAGGGAACCTCAACATGGATGACCGGCGGGAAGTACGGAAGGGTTTTCTGGCCGGGTCCGCCTGTGGCGATAAGGTTGAGCCCGAAGCGAAAGCGCACGCCCTTGATGCTGTCTGCTAGCGAAGGACTGAATTGCCCCGCCCAAGCAACTAGGGAACTGTCGGGCCGCGCAGTACCGCTCAGCTGGTTGATCGAGAAGGTGATCGGCAGGTTGAGGACCAAGTTTTGAACCGGCAGCGCCGACTCGATGTGGGCCTGTGCACCCGACTCTACCTGACGGCCACCTTGGTCGATCCAGTGGTGGCCAGAAACCGAAGCGCTGCGGAACACCTGCGTCTTGCGGTAGCGGGTGGCCTGGTAGCGAGCGCCAAACTGGTAGTTCTGAAGGTTGCGCCCGGGTGCCGCTGCGGCCGTGTCGGCATCGTTGAATCCGGGTGTGTGGCGCTGGCCGTAGAACGGAATTCGGTCCCAAGCTCCCGCGGCCTCTACCCGCAGGCGTCCGCGGTTAAAAATGCGCTCGTAGTTGGCGTCGAGGCCCGACTCGGCCCACATGGCCCGATCAAATACCATGTAGTCCTTGGCGAAGCCTCCGCGCGTGGAGCGGTGCGTACCGCGAACCGACCAAAGGTGGTCAACGCTGCGCACGCTACCGAGCGCCGCTTCGGCCTCGAGCGAGCCATAGTTGCCGGCAGATAAGGAAACGTAGCGCGACGGCAAGCGATCAAGCTTGGTTTTCGTGATTTTAACCGGCGGAATGAGCTCCATCACGGGCTCGACTCCGATGACCTGCGGCCGAACCAAAATGCTCACCGGAAGCTTTTGAATGCTCGTGTCGGTTAAGCTCGGCTGACCCGAAATCTTGACCGCCTCGGCCACGCGAGCACGGTACTTGTCGGTTACCGAAACTTCGACCTGGCCCACCTGGGCCTGCACGCTGCATGCCCCGAGGGCCAATGCGAGTACGAAACCTTTTTTCATGTTATTGCGCATCTTGAGTTTGGGGTGCGTTAGACGGAAGCTGCGCCGCGTTGAATTCCGCGAGAAGCGCCTGAGCTTGCTTTACGAGCTCGTCAGAAGGGTGTTCCGAAATGACGAAGTCGAGCGTGTAGCGGGCCTGAAACCCGTCGTTGAGGCTAGCGTAGTTGCGAGCCAATACGAGCAGGGCCTTGTAGCGCCAATCCGTTTGACCCGGGTAGTTGTCGAGCAGGCCAAAAATTACCTCGTTCGATGCCCCAAACTGACCGCGCAATCGGGCAATCTGAGCCAACGCATACGTGGCCTCGGCTTGAACCGCGGCCGTACCCTCGGCGGCGGCTTGGGTGGCCGCAGCTTGCCACAGACCCAAGCGGTTGCTGTCGGCAGGAACGGCGCGGTACTGCGCCTCAAGCACCCTCAAGCGCGTGGCCAACGCCTCGCTGCGGTCTTCGGGGGTCTGGCGCTGGTCCACGATAATTCCCTCGGCATAAGTCAGGGCGACGTCAGACGCTCCTTCGGCAAAATGCGCCCGCATCATGCTGCGGTTCGCCTCACTGCGCAAGCTGGCGTCTTCGGCCAAGGCAAGGAGGCGTTCGGCGTAGCTCTTGGTTTCGCGCCAATCCTTGCGGACCTCGGCATCGCGCAGCAGCCATTTGTAGGCCGGAACCGTGTTGGCATTGACGGCACCCCGAACAACGTTGCGGTAGTAGGGCAGCGCCTGGGCCATCTGCCCCGTTAAGCGAGCACACTCGGCAGCCTGAAACTGGGCTTCTGGCGCAAAGTAGCCGTCGGGAAAGCGCTTGAGGTACTTACCAAAGGCATCCAGGGCCGGAGCGTACTGCGACTGGGCATACTTGTCGTAGGCCGACATGTAGGCCACCGAATCGAGTTCGCTGGCGCGGATTCCTGAAGCGGGCATTCCCTGCACCCACTCGAGGTAGTCATCGATTCGGTTTGCATCGTCGTAAACCGACCGAGCCACCGCTACGGCCTCGCGCGCCTCGGCCGTTCCTGGGTAGTCCCGAACTACCGCCTGAAACGAGGTAATGGCTTCGTTGAGGCGGTTGTCGTTCCGGCGTGCCAGCGCGATGTTCAAGGCAGCGCGCCGCGCTTTTTCGGTATTCGGTTTGCGGCGAACGTAGCTCGCGAAGGCCTCTTCAGCTTCGGCGTTGCGGCCGATGCGCAGCAGCGTTTGGGCGCGCTCGAACAGCGCGTCGTCGGCACGCAGCGATGCGCTCTTTTCAATTTTGGCGAGCTGTTCGATCTTGCCCGCGTTGTCGCCAAGGAGTCCGCGGCAGAGTGCCTGCTGAAAGGCGGCGTAGTCGGCGTCGGCCGTCGTGCCCTTGGCTATTTTGGCATAGTAGTCGCGAGCCAGCGCATGCCGACCCAGCAAAAAGTACAGGTCCGCGATGCGCAGTTCGGCGTCTTCGCGGCGGCGGTCGTTTTGGGGCGCATCTTCAAGAAACACCCTGAAACTGGCCGCCGACTCTTCGAGGCGGTCTAGGCGGTACAGCGTGTAGGCCTTGTTGTACTGGGCTGCGGGGCGCTCGGTCAAGTTAAAACTACCGGGCGTCTTGAGAAACTTCTCGGTTTGGTCGAGCGCTGCACGGTAGTCGCCTTGGCGGTAGGCCATTTCGCCCTTCCAGAAGTGGGCCAATGCGGTGTAGCCCCGATCGAGCGGATAACTCAGCGACTGATCGAGCAGCTCGTTGGCCTTGTCCCACTGCGACGCTTGGTAGAGCTCGACCGCCCTGAAGTAGGCCACTTTTTGGTAGGCTTCGCGCATGGCCGACGACGCCATTCCGGTCTGCACAATCGCTTCGAGGGCGCGACCGTAATCGCGTGAAGTCAAGTAAAGGTTGGCCAGGTATTCGTTGGCTTCGCGGCGGTGCTCGGTACGCGGAAACTCGCGCAAAAACTGGTTAAACACCTGAATGGCGTCGCCAAACGGGCTAGCGCTGCGGTAGGTCAGCTTAGCGTACTGGTAGGCGGCCTGTTCGCGGGTCGCTTCGTCTGCCTTGCTTTGCCACACCGCGCGAAAGGCGGTTTGCGCCTCTTCCCAGCGCTCGAGGCGGGCGTAGCTGTCGCCGAGCATCAACCGAGACTGCAGCACCCAGTCGGTGTTGCTTTCGCTCGGAAGCTGATTAAATGCCTTGATCGCGCCTTCGTAGTCCTTGGTTTGGTAGGCGCACACCCCCGTTTGGTAGGCGATTTCGGGCGACATTTTTCCGCCCTGTGCCAGGTTGAATTCAAAGTACGACTTCGCGTCGGCGTAGCGCTTTTTGCGGAACATGCTTTGGCCAATCAGCAAGGCGATTTCGGGTGCGCGCTTGGCCGAAGCCTGCTTCATGAGCGTTTCGCCGAGCGCCAGCAGCTCGTCGTCTTTGCCCTGGCGCGCATAAATCTGCGCGAGGTAGTAGGGCACGACCGGTCCAAACTCCGCATGCTGCTGCAGCGGCTCGAGGTTTTCGAGGGCCGTTTGGTCCGCCTTTTCGAGGTAGGCGATGTGGCCGTAGTAGTACTGCGCCGTTTTGGTCACGGCAGACTTGGACTTTTTGGCCTCGGCCAGTTCGGCCTTTGCGAGGTCAAACTCGTTCAGCAGAAAGTGCGCATACCCCAGCTTGAATTGGACTTCAGCTCGGAGGTTGCGCGCCAAATCCACACCGTCCAGTTGGCGAAGCCACCGCTTGGCCTCTTGGTATCGGCGGCGATTAAAGGCTTGCTCAGCGGCCTCGAGAATAAGGTCAATGCGGCGCGAAGACGAAGGGTAGGTCTGCAAAAACGCTTCGGCGTATTCCTCCGCATCGCGATGGAGCAGGCGAATAGCGCACAAGGCCTGGTAGTACATGGACTGCTCCGACCAATCGCTGGATTCGGGAACCAAGCTGCGGACTTGGCCGAAGTACTCGTAGGCCGAACTGTAGAGTGCTCGGTCAAATCGGGCGCGGGCTTCGGCAAAAAGGGCTTCGGGTTGCTGGCCCGTGATCGGCTGCTGGGCAAACAGGCGTGCGCTGAACATTAGCGCGGCAAAAATCAGAATCCTCATGTTGTTCAAAAGTACATCGTGCTTTTGGTTCGGCTCTCGTTACTTTGCAGAAACTGTGCCCATGGAAAAGTCTCCCGTTTTATCGCTTCGCAACGCCAGCATCGTGCAAGGCAGCCACCGCGTCTTGAGCGACGTCAACCTCGAAGTCGCCGCGGGAGAATTTATTTATGTGATCGGCGCCACCGGTTCGGGCAAGTCGTCGCTGCTTAAGACGCTATACGCAGACCTTCCGCTCGAATCGGGCGACGGCAGCATTGTGGGCTACGACCTGCGCAACCTTCAGGAACGCGACATCCCGTACCTCCGCCGGCAGCTGGGCATTGTGTTTCAAGACTTTCAGCTGCTTATGGACCGCAGCGTGCGCGACAACCTGGACTTTGTGCTGCGGGCCACGGGCCAAATGAACCGCAGCGAAAACGACGACCGCATCGACAACGTGCTTCGCCGCGTAGGTATGCCCACCAAAGGCCACAAGATGCCGCACCAGCTTTCAGGTGGCGAACAGCAGCGCGTGTCCATTGCGCGAGCTCTGCTTAACGACCCTCCGTTGATTTTGGCCGACGAGCCGACGGGCAACCTCGACCCGCACATGTCTGAGGAGCTGATGCACCTGCTCGAAGAAATCCGCGCCAGCGGCCGCAGCATTTTGATGGCCACCCACGACTATGCGCTCCTGCTTAAGTTTCCGCACGCTACCTACCGCTGCGCCAACGGAACGCTTGCGTCGACGGTCCAGCGCACCCTTTAAGCTTTTGGTGGCACGGACCGAAACCGCGCAGCCACTTCGCGTGCGCGCTCCGCATGCTCGGCCGTCCACGGTCTTTGCTGTGCGCTTCGAATTGCGGCATAAGCCTCGTCCCACGTGCGGTAGGTGATAACCCGTTCGCCCAGATCCAGTCCCTGAACCGCAAATTCGTGGGCGACAATGTGGCGCCCCTGGAGCAGGGCCTGAATTAGCTTAAACTTTATTCCCAGCGCATGTTCCGCATGGACCACTACGACCTGGGCCTTGGCGTACAGGGCGTCGAGCGCTTCGTCGCTCGGTCGGTCGAGGTAATGGGGCGTGCCTTCAGGGGCGTTGTGGCCGGCAAAGCACAGGCCTTCGAGCGGAGGCTGCGCCGCAAGTAAGCCGTTGAGGGCGGCGGCGTTCTCTTCGACGCTGAACTTGCCGACGGCGAGAACGAGCGGCTCGGTCGCGGGATGCAGAGGAATCCGCTCTGCAAACGGGTGGTGCGGCGGAACCCATCGGGCCGCCGAACGGGGGCGCAGGGCATTCCACGCCTCGGCGTCGGCGGGGGTGATCGCCTCAACGGATCCTTGCCATGTGGCAGCGAGGTGGCGCTCCCAGCGCGAAAGGGCCCAGGCCTCCGCGCGGTAGTACGCCCGCTTGAGTCCGCGAGCATGGCGAGCCAAACTGGCGTAGTAGGCCGATTCAGGGTTGTGCAGGCGAAGTACGCCGTCGCTGGCCAGTCCGCTGCAGTGCAGGCCGTGGTAGGTGACGGCTCCGCGCTGAACCGCGGCCTGGTGCTGAGCAATGCGGGTTTGGCGGCTCTGCACGATCCAAGGGAGCAGGTTGAACGGAAGGCGGCGTCGGCTGATCACGTTGACCTGAACCTCGGCAAACGCACTGGGCTGCGCGAGCGGACGTCGGGTAAATGCGTGCAGCACGACCTGCTGGCCCACCGCGGACCGCACGTGGCCGAGGACCTCGAGCGTACCTCCGTAGCGGGGCGGTTCCAGGCGGTCCATGCTCCAAATGTGGTGGGTGGCTCGGCCCTCGAGGCGGTCGATCAGCCGGTGCCACACCTGAGCCTCGTGACCCCAGTGGTAGCGGTGGGCGGCCTGGCGGGCGGCCTGGCTTGCAGCAGCATAGGTTGCGGACTGCATCAGGTCGCGCGCGGCGGCGGCGATGGCCGACGGGGTGAGTTCCGTCAGCACGGTTCCTGCTCCCGTTTCGCGAACCACCCGAGCCACCTCCACCAGGTCGCTGGCCACCACCGGAATTCCGGCCTGAACGTAGTCAAACAGCTTGTTGGGCAAGCTCCAGCGGTAGTTCTGCGACTTGGGCTTGTCGAGGCTGAAGCCGAGGTCGGCGGCGGCGGTGAAGCGCAGTAGCTCTTCGCGCGGAACCCGGCCGACGAAGCGAACGTTGGTGATTCCACGCACGGTAACGCGCTGCTGAAGTTGGGGGATGGCGTCGCCGCTGCCGACCACCACGAGCTCCACCTCAGGGCAAAGGGCCGCAGCATCGACGAGTTCTTCGGCGCCCCGGTCGACGTTGATTCCGGCGCCTTGGAGAATCCAAAGGGTCTTGTCTGCAGGTAGACCCAACTCGGCGCGGACGGCAAGCATTCTCACTGCAGCATCCGGCCACTCGCCGTCAGGTCCCCACGGAAGTTCTGCAGCGAGGGGCACGTTGCGAACGACGTCCCAGGTCGAGCCGTATTCGCGTGCGTACTGATCTGCGATGCTCGGGTTGACGGTCACCCGAAAATCAGTGCGCGGAATTCCGTAGCGCTCCACTCCGCGCCAAAGGCGCTGAACCAAGGGGCGTGACTCGAGCTCGGGTGCCCCCAAAAAATACTCGTGGCTGTCGTAAGCCAGTGGCTTGGCACGGCGCATGGCCCACCACGCGTTGGGCCCCAACGTGTCGAGGTCGTTGGCGAGGTACACGTCGGGGCGCAGGCGCTTAAGTGCGAACCAAAGCCTAACCTGGAATTCCAGGTAAAACAAGGGTCCGCGATTAAACCGGCACACCATTCGGTGCGTTTCGTAGGGGCGCTGGAGCGGAGCGGGATTGGGGTAGGTCCGCCCCACCACCACGACGCGGTACCCGCGTTCAGACCACAAGGTCGCGGTGCGGTGCACGCGCTGGTCGCTGTGCAGGTCGTTGATGACGCTCAAAACTACCGTGGGCTGCATGCAGCGAAGGTAACGCAGCCGGCTTTTGAACGAACTTTGCCGGCATGACGACGGATCCCCGCCACCTTCGCATTTCGGACTACGACTACCCCCTACCCGACGACCGCATTGCCCAGGAGCCCTGCGATCCGCGCGACGCCGCCAAGCTATTGGTTTGGAAACGCGGAACGATTCGCGACCTCGGAGTGCGCGACGCTCCCGAGGTTGTGGCTTCGTGGGGACCGTTTCGTCTGGTGGTAAACGAGGCGCGGGTGGTTCCCGCACGAATTTTTTTGCCGCGCCCCAGCGGAGCAGGGCACATAGAGCTCTTCTACTTGGACGCCGAAGGTCTGTCGGTCGAACAAGCGATGGCCAAAGCGTCTGTTCTCCAAGCCTGGTGCAAGGTGCGCCCAAGCAAAAAGTGGAAGGACGGCGTAGTGCTCCAGCACCCGTGCGGACTTACCGCGTCGCGGCTAGCCCAGCGGGACGGCGAATCTCTGGTAGAATTCCGCTGGTCGTCGGGGCAGACGTGGGCGCAAATCTTGAACGAAGTGGGGCGGATTCCCCTCCCGCCCTACATGCACCGCGCCGACACCGAAGCCGACCGCGACCGCTACCAATCGGTGTTTGCCCGCCACGAGGGCTCCGTCGCTGCGCCCACCGCCAGCCTGCACTGGACCCCCGAGCTGATGCGCCGCTGGCGCGAGGTCTGCGCCGACACCCAATCGGTCACGCTGCACGTGGGGGCCGGCACCTTTCAGCCCGTCAGCGCCGAGGCCGTGGGCGACCACCACATGCACGCCGAAGAGGTGGTGGTTCGGCGCGACGTACTCGAGGCGCTCGCTGACGGACTCCCGGTGCTCGCTATGGGCACCACCGCGGCCCGGACCCTCGAATCGCTCTACTGGTGGGCCCTGGAATGGCAGCGCAGCGGAACCATGCCCAGCTACGTGGATCAGTGGGCTCCCTACGAGGGGCTTCTGGCTTCTGGTTTCTCGGCGCAGGGCGGGGAGCTGCTTGATCCCGAGGTGTGCGCGCTGTTTGCGTGGGCCGCACAGGAATTGACCAAGCTCGGGCACGGCGTGGTGTCGTTCCGCACGGCCTTGATCGTTGCTCCAGGTTATTCGTTTCGCGTAGTTAAGGCGTTGATCACGAATTTTCATCAGCCCCAATCCACGCTCCTCCTGCTTGTTTCAGCCGGCCTCGGAACCGCGTGGCGCGGGGTTTACGAGCACGCTCTGGCGAACAACTACCGTTTTTTAAGCTACGGCGACGCGAATTTGTACCGCTTTTAAGCGGGTTCCCCGGCTGTCGGGTGCAGCTTGCGGGCATGAACACGTTGTGGTTTGGCGGCGTCGTGCTCGGTGCATGGACGGGATTAGCGAGTGTTCGCGAGGCAGAGCCTGCGGAGCTGATGAGGGTACCTCAAGGTTTGGCGGCGACGGTCGAACCGAGGCAGGATTCGTTGCTTTTTCTGTGGTGGAATCTTCAGAATCTTTTTGATACGGTGCCCAATTCGGGCCCTAGGGATGTGGATTTCGTTCCCGATGGAAGGTACCGCTGGGACTCCAAACGGTACTATACGAAGCTGTATGCGGTGGGCCGCGGCCTCGCCGCGGCGGCGGGCGGCCAAATTCCCGACGCGATCGGGGTTTGCGAGGTAGAAAATGCCGACGTGCTCGACGATCTGGAGCGGGTGTGGCCGCCCGAATGGCGCCTGTGGCGCCTGCACCGCGACAGCCCGGACGAACGCGGCATCGACGTAGCCGTTTGGTACAACCCGGAACGGCTTCGGGTGGACTCGGTGGCCTGGATTCATCCACCCGGAACACGACCCACTCGTGAAGCCCTTTGGGTGCGTTGGACGACCTCCGAGGGCCAAAGCGTGACATGGCTATGGGTGCACCTGCCTTCGCAGCGCGCGCCGTCGCCTCGCGCACGTGCCGACGCCCTTCGGCACATCGTGGAGCGCCAGGCATCGCTGCCCGACGGGCTGACCGGCGACCTGAACGAAGGGGATCATGGGCCGCTGGGGGAGTACCTGCGAAACTTGGGCATGCTGCCTGCCGATTGGACCGGTGCCCAGGGCACCTATGCGTACCGGGGTCGGCTTGAGGCGCTCGACGGGGTGTGGACGGCGGCCGGCCGAGGCGTTACGCTGCGCTGCGCGGTGGTGCCCTACGGCCTGAAGTATTCCGCGACCAGCGGCTACCGGGTGCGGGGTACCTTTGAAGGAGTGAACTACGCCGGAGGCGCATCGGACCACCTCCCCGTGCGGCTGGTGGTACATCGGAACTAAAAAGCGCGTATTTTAGCAGCTTATTGGGCTTAACCCAACGAAAGTTTATGAAACACCTAGCTACCGCCAGCCTCGCAGTACTTGCCCTGGCTTCTTGCCAGCCCCAAGATCCCGATCCGCTTCCCGAAGTGTACATCACTGATTCGCTCACGGTGAGTCCGAAGCAAAAAGTGCTGGTGATCGAAACCACCGGAACCTGGTGCCAGTATTGCCCCAACGGAGCGCAGTCGATGCTCATGGCCATCAACACCTTTAACGACACTGTCAACCACGAGGCCCTGATTATTCCGTTTGCGTCGCACACGGGCGATCCCTTTGAGTCTTCGGTTCAGACGGCTTTGAATACGGCGTTCCCGACCACAGGCGTGCCCAATTTCTACGTGCAAAACGCCGATGCCGGACAAGACATCATGGGTCCTATTGCCGGAGCTTTGGCGAATGAACCCAAGGTTGGCGTTAACCACGCGTGGTTTATGAATGCTACCAACGATACGATTTATGTGTACCCCAAGGTGCAGTTTTTTGAGGACAGCAAGGATGCGCAGTACTACGTGCAGTCGTATGTGCTGGTCACCAACATCGACGCTAAAGAGTACAACGCTGGAGGCCCGGTGATTAACCTAAACCAAGTTAGTTCCGTGCCCATCGTAACAACGGGTTCAGGCGCAACGCCGTCAAAGTGGACCGGTCAGGCAGATCCGCTCACCAAAAAAGTTGCCGGAGACATCTACCAGCACGACCACATCCCAATGACTTCAGGACTTACACCCAACGTGTTTGGGGTGGAACTGGACTCGATCAACCCGCTGGGCAACGACTTCTTTGAGGGCGACATTTTTGGCTCGAAGTTCACACCGATCGTGATCAAGATTCCGTTGAACAAAGACATCCAGATGCAGGCGGTCCGCCAAATTATTCCCAACGTAAAGTTGGAGGTGGCTACGCTCCTTTGGGCGCCGCGTCAAGATGGCGAGCCCGGCGTGCTATTTGTCAACGGCCACATCGACCACAAGTAGTTGGTTGCGCGACAGAACGATTGAAGCCGGCCTCGCGCCGGCTTTTTTATGCGCGTTCGGCTTAGGAAGCGGTGCCGATCAGGCGCCGAAGGATGAGGTCGGTTTGGGCGTCGTCGCCGAGCATGAATACGTGGCTTCCGACCGGTTCAAACCCGTGCTGGGCATAAAATTTCAAGGCCAAATGGTTGTGCTCCCACACGCCGAGCCAAAGTTCGGAGGTTCCTTGGGCTTCCGCCCAGGCAAGGGCCCAGGCCAGCAACTGCGCACCAATTCCGCCACCTTGAGCTTCGCGAAGCACGGGGAACCCTGGGCTATTTTCCGCGTCGGGCACGGCGGTTACCCGCTTCTTTGTTGGCCTCGAGCATTTCGTTCATCTTCTTGGCGAAGCGCGATTGCGATCCACCCTTGGCCTTGGTTTCGTCGATTTTGGCGCGGATGGCCTTTTCGTCGATCACAAATTCTTTGATGATCCACTGCTGGCCAAAGGTCAGCACGTTGGAAATAAAGTAGTAGTACGACAGACCCGACGAGTAGTTATTGAACCACACGAGCAGCATGAACGGCATCAGGTACTGAATGATCAGCATCTGCTGCTGCATCATGCTGTTGCCCGATGTCGGGGTCATGGTATTGTTGAACTTGGTGTACAAGAAGGTTGAAACGGCCATAAGTAGGGTGAACAGCGAAACGTGCGCGCCATAGAACGGAATTTCAAACGGAAGGCTTAGAATGCTGTCGTAGCTCGACAGGTCATCGGCCCACAAAAAGGCTTGCTGGCGCAGCTCGATCGAAACCGGGAAAAAGCGGAACATCGCAATCAGAATTGGCAGCGAGAGCAGCTGCGGAATGCATCCGCCGAGGGGGTTTACGCCGGCCTTTTGGTAGAGGGCCATCGTCTCTTGCTGCTTTTTGGCGGGGTCGGCGTCCTTGAACTTCTCGTTGAGCTCGTCCATCTCGGGCTTGAGCACGCGCATCTTGGCCATGCTCTTGTAACTCGAGAACGTCAAGGGCGAAAGGGCCAGCTTGATGAGCGCCGCCATCAGCAATATGATGATGCCGTAGTTGAGTCCGTAGCCATCGAGCCAGTTGAACAGCGGAGACACCACATACTTGCCGATCCACCCAAAAATGCCCCAGCCAAAGGGAATTACCTCGTCCAAATGCAGGTCAAAGGCCTTGAGCGTCTGGTAGTGGTTGGGGCCGTGGTACCAAATTCCTTGCGCAGATACCGCGCCGTTCTCGGCAGCCAGCGTGAGCTTTGAAGTGAAATTCAGCGTATGGGCAGTGTCGGAGGCGACGCGAATCTCCATGTCGGCCTTCGCAAAGCCTGGGTCTGCTTGAAGTATGCTGCTGAAGTACTGTTGCTTGTGGGCCACCCAACCCAAGTTTTCGGCTGACTCGTCGTCGTCGCGACCGTCGCTCAGGCTGCTGCGCTCTTCTTCGGCATTCTCAAGGTAGTAGGTGCTCGAGTTGGTCGTCTCGTTGGTTTGGCTCTTCTCGTGGCGGATTCCCTGCTGGATCCAGGTTAGCGTAAGGTCCGTTTTGCTCGGAGTATTGAGGCCCCAGCGGAGTCCGTAGCCCTCAGCGGGCAGCTCAAAGGTCCATTGGGTCCCCGAGGCGTGGGCAAACATGAGTTTGGAGCCGGCTTGCTGTGCGCTCATTCCGTCTTGGGGAAGACCTTCTAGCACTTGGTTGCCGTCGACTAACCGAAGCGGCTTGCCCTGCCAGTCCCGGTATTCTTTGAGTTCAACGTACTTAATCTGGGCGCCGCGGTTGCTGAAGACGTAGCGAACTTGAGCGTTTTCGAGGACGTACTCCTGCTCGGGCGCTACGGTGTCGGCCGCGGCGGCAAGCGTGTCCGATGACGACGGAGTTTGAGCGGCAGCAGTCGGGGTCGTTGCCTCGGACGTCGCCTTGGGCTTGGCAGCTGGCTCCATGGTGCTGGCCCAGTAGGAGGTTCCGAGCAAAATGGCCCCAATGAGGGCAAAACCAATCAGCTGATTGCGATCCAAAAACGGACGTTGTTCCATGATTTAGGCGTGTGCGTGCTGAAGCGCAGCCTCGACAAACGAGGTGAACAGCGGGTGCGGCGCTTCGACAGTGGAGCGGTACTCCGGGTGAAACTGAACCCCGACGAACCAGGGATGCGAAGGAAGGGTAACGATCTCCACGAGGTCGTTTTGGGGGTTCACGCCCACGGGCTTCAAGCCCGCTTCGGCCAGCTGGGCACGAAAGGCGTTGTTGAACTCGTAGCGGTGGCGGTGGCGTTCCGAAATCAGCGTGCTGCCGTAGAGTTGGGCTAGCTTGCTGCCGGGCTCGAGCGCGCAGTCACAGGCGCCGAGGCGCATGGTTCCGCCTTTGTCGGTAATGTCTTTTTGGCCCGCCATGAGGTCGATGACCGCGTGCCGCGTTTCGGGATCGACTTCGCTCGAATTGGCCCCTTTGAGCCCAAGCACGTTACGTGCGTACTCAATCACCGAAGCTTGCATTCCAAAGCAAATTCCAAGGAAGGGAATGCCGTGTTCGCGGGCAATACGCACCGCTTCAATTTTGCCCTCAAATCCGCGGGCGCCAAAACCCGGAGCCACGAGGACAGCGTGCAGCCCCTCGAGGTGACTCGCCACATTCTCTGGAGTGAGCTCTTCAGAGTGAATCCACTCAATCTGAACCTTGGTTCGGTGTTCAGCCCCCGCATGAATCAGGGCTTCGCTGATGGACTTGTAGGAATCCTTTAGCTCTACATATTTGCCAATGAGGCCAATGCGCACTTCGCGTTCAGGATTCAGTAAGTGCGTAACAAACGTTTCCCACTTTTTGAGTTGAGGCTTGCCTTCGGCGAAAAGTCCGAGCTTGCGCAGGACCACCTGATCCATTGCCTGGTCGCGGAGGAGCATTGGCACCTCATAAATGGTCCGGGCGTCAAGTGATTCAATTACTGCATCGGGGGTAACGTTGCAGAACAGGGCAAGCTTGCGGCGCACATCGTCGCCCAAGCTGTGCTCGGCTCGGCACACGAGAATGTCGGGCTGCACGCCCGATTCCTGGAGCATTTTGACGGAGTGCTGGGTGGGCTTGGTCTTTAGTTCGCCGGTGGCCCGCAAGTAGGGAACCAAGGTCAGGTGCACGCTTACGCAGCGCGAACCCAGTTCCCAGCGGAGCTGGCGGACAGCCTCGATGAACGGTAGGGCCTCAATGTCGCCGACCGTCCCGCCAATTTCGGTAATGATTATTTCATAGCGGCCGTCTTCGCCCAAAAGGAGCATTCGGCGCTTGATTTCGTCAGTAATGTGGGGAATAATCTGCACCGTTTTGCCCAAGTAGTCGCCGCGGCGCTCCTTATCGATCACGTGCTGGTAGATGCGTCCGGTCGTCACGTTGTTGGCTTGCGACGTGGGGCGGTTGAGGTAGCGCTCGTAGTGGCCCAGGTCCAAATCGGTTTCAGCGCCGTCGTCGGTCACGTAGCACTCGCCGTGCTCGTAGGGGTTCAGGGTACCTGGATCGATGTTCAGGTAGGGGTCAAACTTTTGAATGGTCACCGAAAACCCGCGAGCCTGCAGGAGTTTGGCGAGGGACGAGGCAACGATGCCCTTGCCCAACGACGAGGTCACGCCACCGGTGACGAAAATGTATTTAGCCTGATTTGCCATGCGCTGCGAGGTTCGCGCAAAGTTAGGGCATTAGAAGGCGTAGCTCAGCAAGAGCGTAGGCATAATTGGCAGCTGGTTGACGCGCTGTGCCTTAGGGGTGTCGTAGTAGAAAATATTGCGGCGGTTGTACACGTTGGTTACCGCAAACGATGCCTCCAAATGCTGCTTTTCGCCGAGGTCCCAGGCCTTTTTAGCCGTCACGTCGAGGCGGTGGTAGTCGGGCAGCCGGTGGCTGTTCAGCTCGCCGTACAAAATACCCATTTGTCCGTTTCGGGTGGGGAATGGGTAATCGATCCACGGGCTTCCGTCGGGGTCCGTAAAGGGCAGCAGTTCGTAGTAGCCCTTGATTGGAGTGAACGGAAATCCGCTACCATAGTTCCAGCGCACGTTGAGCTCGAGGTCCTTCGGGAGCTTGCGCGCCATAACGAGGTTTACGTTGTGGCGTCGGTCATAAAACGGGTTGTATTCCTGCAGGCCATCAAAGCGCGTGCTCTTGCCCAGGGAGTAAACTCCCCAGAAGTACCAGCTCTTGTCTTCGTAGGTAACGAAGGCGTCGATGCCGCGGGCGAGTCCGCGCTCCACCATAAAATCTTTGCGAAGTCGCTCGGGCTGGTTGGCGTACTGTTCGTTGTCGTCGTAGAGCTTGTAGCGGTTGACGTTGGTAATCATGTTGAAGCGCTTCACATAGGCCTCCAGCTCGACGTTCCATTTTGGGGCCGGGTTGAATTCGACGCCAAACACCAGGTGGTCCGCCGTTTGCAGGCGGCCGGTAACGGGTTCATTGCCGATGCTGCTGGGAAGGTCAATGCCACCGCCGCTCAAAAAGCCATAAAAAAGGTTGACCACGTCGCGGTCCGAATTGGCCGCGATCAGGTTCTGTGAGTAGCGTCCGCCCGAAAACTTGAAACGCAGATTTTCTGTGGCGTTGTACTTGGCTCCGAGGCGCGGCTCGACCCGCAAAATGCCCATGGTTGCGTAGTTGTGCAGGCGAATGCCCGGCTGAATCAGCCAACGGCCTTGCTGGCGCTTGTAGTCAAAGTAGAGGCCGAGCTCGGTGGTGTTGTCTTCGTCTTTAAGCGTGCGCCCAACCGAATTGGTGTACTGGTAGTCGGTGTAGTAGCCAATGAACTCGAGGCCATACTTGAGTTCGTCGGCCTTGCGCAACAGGTAGGTAAAGTCGAGTCCGCCATTAAAGCCATTGATGGTGGAGTAGCGCGGACGGTTCTCAAGTTCGGTCGACGTGATGGTGTAGGCGCTCTGAGCGAGGTGGCCCTCCAAAATGGTGTTGGATGCGGCGGGAACTACGGTGAAGTCGGTTCCGTAGCCATAAGAATCCCACGAAATGGATTTATTGCCCGCAAAGCGAACGGCGTCGTTGAAGTTGAAGCCAAAGACGTTGAACTTATTGCCGCCGTTGGATTCGAGCGTGTACTTGCTGTAAATGTCACGAAACTGGAACGGGAGTCCGCCGTACTCCGTGGCGACGTAGGGATAAAAAATGGGCGCCGCCTTGTCGAGCAGCGACTGCTTGTACGAAACCAGTAAGGAGCTCGGCGCGATGCCGTCTTTCTTGCGGCCGACAGGAATTTCGAGCAAGCCCTTGGCGAGGTAGGTCGAGGTGGCCACTTTTCCCGAAATGCGGTCGCGGCGGCCGGTGCGGGTGCGAATGTCCATTACCGAAGAGGTGCGTCCGCCGTATTCCGCGCCAAAACCCGCCGTGTAGACGTCGGCCGATTGCATGATGTCGGTCTCAAAAACCGAGAAAAACCCGATGCTGTGGAACGGGTTGTAGAGGATCATACCGTCGAGCTTGACGAGGTTTTGAATCGGCGCGCCACCCCGAATGTACAGCTGACCACCCTGGTCGCCCGTGGTAATAACCCCCGGCATGACCTGGAGGGCCCGCACGAGGTCGGGCTCGCCACCGATTGAAAACGTGACGATGGACTTGGGGTTCAGCTGCACTACGGCCGTCGAAACCTTGGTCTGCCTTTCTTGCTTGCGCGCGTCAACCGTAACGTCGTCAAGCTCGACCGTCGACTCCTTGAGGCTGATGCGGTTGAAGGTGTTTTTGTCGGCCACCACCTTGACGTCTAGAGTTTGGGTGCTGTAGCCAGCGCGCCAAATACTGAGCTTGTAGGCGCCGACGGGAATGGCGTTGATTTGGTAGAAACCGTCGTTGTTGGTAAACGTTTCGTAGCGTTTGCCTGCGGCGTTAAGCGATACCTGAACGAGGTTGAGCGGACTTTGGTCGGACCCGTCGACCACGAGGCCGCGAAGGCCACCGGTGGTTTGAGCGGCCAACGGGGATGTGCCCGTTAGCGCCACTACTAAAACAAAAAGGGCGCTAGTAAAGGATTTTAAACAAAAGTTCATCGAGAATATCGGCATCACGTAAGTTGGGAGACCCCATGCCTTTAGCCTGGCGGTCGGCCTCGCGAAGATAACCCACGATGCGGGCCAAGCGCCCCCCCGAATAGTTTTGGGCCGCTCGCGCAATGTCGCGCAGGGCAAATTCCGAAACCGCGAGCTGGGCAGCAGCCGTCTTGGGGTTGGGGTGGGCGCCCAAGCTTTGGTAGACCAAGGCTTTGAAAAACGTACCGTACAGCGTGGCGATGACCAAAATCAGCGGGCTCGACCGGCTGTGCTGCATCATACTTCGGGCAATGCAGTAGCTGCGTTCAGCATCCTGGGCCACCAAGGCGCGGAGCAGCTCGAACTGGTTGTATTCACGGCTTGAACCCGTGTACTTTTCTACGGTGGCGGCCGTGACCTCGCCCCCGTCACCCAGGACCACGGCGTACTTGCCGAGTTCCTGATCGATGGCCGAGAGGTCGACGCCCAAACTCTCCACCAGGACTGAGGCTGCCTTTTCGCTGATTTTGAGGGATCGTTCCCGAGCGAGTTCGGCAACCACCCCCGTGATTTGGTATTCGGGAATGCGGTCAAATTGAAAGTACGTGACCCCCGGCTTCAACGCCTTGTACAGGGCCTTGCGCTTGTCGAGGGCTTTGCCCGTCAGGCTCAGCACCAGCACCGTTTGGGGTTGCGGCTGCGCAACGTACGCGGCGAGGTCTTCGAGGTTGCGCAGGTCCTGCGCTTCGCGCACCGCCACCACGGTGCGTTCCGCCATCATCGGAAAGCGTTTTGCCTCAGAAGCCACGGCCCGAGCTTCGGTATCGCGCCCGTACAAAACGCTTTGGTTGAAGGCCTGATCGGCCTCGGGAAGCGCGCGCTGCAGCAGGGCGTCGGTCGCCGCGTGAACCCAAAACGGTTCTTCGCCCGCAAAAACATACACGGGCTCAAACGAACCCTGGTCCCAAGACCTAATGAGCTTTTGGAGCACCGACTGCATTGGGCAAACCTACGACCTCAACCCTCGCGGTGGTAGGGCTCGTTGCGCAAAATGCTGAAGGCGCGGTAGAGCTGCTCGGCGAACAGCACCCGCACCAAGTCGTGCGGAAATGTCATGGCGCTCAGCGCCAGCTCAAACGAGGCTCCTGCGCGAAATTCCGCATCAAAACCGTAGGCATCGCCGACCGCAAAAATCAAGCGTTTTGGCCCGGCATTCATCCACTTTTGCAGCCGGTCCGCAAACGCAACCGAGGTTAAATGGGTTCCGCGCTCGTCGAGCAGCACGACCACATCGCCAGCTTTGACAAACGCCTTTTGGGCCGCGCGGTCGCGAACGGCTTCGACCCGAAACCGAGTGTAGTGGTTCAAGCGTTTACCAAAGTCCGCAATTCCCTCTTTGGCATAGCCCACCTGCGTGGCCCCGACGACTAAAAGAATGATCTCCACCTGTGGCGTAAGTTTGGGTTCCGCCCCAAGCCCCCTTGGCTCGAGCCCCACAAAGATGAAGCCCCTTAGCGCATACCTCGACACCGCCGACCTTGACGCCCACATTCAGCGCAGCTTGGCCGAAGATCTCGGCACAGGGCCCGACGCGGGGGACCACTCTTCGAGCGCCGCCCTCCCCGAGGGGGTGCGCGGAAGCGCCGCGCTCAAAGCCAAGCAATTCCTGGTGTTTGCCGGGTGCGACGTAGCCGAACGCGTGCTGCGCGCCGTCAGCCCCGAACTGAACGCTACATGGTTCGCGGCAGACGGCGACCAACTCAACCCCGGACAGGTAGCGGCCGAGGTAGACGGCCCCTTGCGCGACCTGCTGGTCGCGGAACGCACCCTACTTAACTACGTGCAGCGGCTTAGCGGCATCGCCACCCTCACCCAGCAGTACGTTGCGCAAGTGGCGGACCTCCCCTGCACCCTGCTCGACACACGCAAAACCACGCCGGGTTGGCGCATGCTCGAAAAATGGGCGGTTCAGGTCGGCGGAGCACGCAACCACCGCATCGGGTTGCACGACATGGTTATGCTCAAAGACAACCACATCGACCTGGCCGGCGGCCTCACCGAGGCCGTGCACCGCACCGAAGCGTACTTGGCCGAGCGCGGACTCCACCGGGCCGTTGAAGTGGAATGCCGCAGCCTCGACGACGTGCGCGAAGCCCTGGGCTTACCGCGCGTCGACCGAATCATGCTCGACAACTTTACGCCCGACCAGTGCCGCGAGGCCGTGGCCCTCAATGCCGGCCGCAAAGAGCTCGAGGCGAGCGGCGGAATCACCCGCGAAACCCTGCGGTCCTATGCCGAGACCGGCGTCACCTTCATCTCGGTAGGCGCCCTCACCCACTCGGCTCCGGCGGTGGACCTTAATTTTAAGGCCCGAAGGATTTAACCCGAAGCCACCCCGTGAACGCAGCAACCCTTTGGCGCGCAGTCCGCACCACCGCACAGAACCTGAGGCTTCCGCTCTTTGACGGCTTGAGCGCCTACGACGTCGCGGTGTTTTTTGGCAAAGGCATTTATGAAGGCTCGGTCACCAGCCGCGCCGCAAGCATCAGTTTTAGCTTCTTTTTGGCGCTTTTTCCGGGCGTTATCTTTCTGTTCACGCTCATCCCTTTCATTCCCGTTGAGGGCTTTCAGTCGGAACTTTTCAAGCTCCTGCGCGACGTGCTTCCGCCCAACAGCTTTGACGCGGCCTACTCGACCATCACCGACATTTTAACCATTAAGCGCGGCGACCTATTGAGCGTGACCGTGATCGCGGCCTTCTTCTTTGCTACCAACGGAACGCTTTCGCTCATCGGCAACTTTGGGCAGTCGATTCACCGCCTCAACGTGCGCGGATTTTGGTCGCAGTACCTCGCGGCCTTTTTGCTGACCTTGGCGCTCTCGGTGCTCCTGATTTCGGGCATCACCGCCCTGACTCTGAGCGAAGTGTACCTCAGCGAGTGGATTGGTGGAGAACTGGGCATTTGGCTGGCCGCACTGAGCCGTTGGGTAGTGCTGCTAGGTCTGGTTTTGCTTTCGATTTCGCTGCTGTTTTACTTCGGACCGATGCGCCGCGCGCCGTGGCGGTTTGTTTCGCCCGGAGCCTTGCTTGCCACCCTTCTGGTTTGGCTCACGTCGTACCTATTTGGAATTTACGTTACGGACTTTGGCCGCTACAACCAACTGTACGGTTCCATCGGCACCCTGATGATCATTCAGCTTTGGATCTACGTCAATGCGATCGGACTCATTATCGGTTTTGAACTCAACGCCTCGATGGCCGAAGCAAAAAATCGTTTACATTCACGGTGATTAAAAAAACCAAATACTATCAATCAAAGATTTTTATACTTGGGAACCGCTGTGCTGCTGAGTTTTTCGGCCTGGGCCCAAAAAGCCGACGACCTTCTGGGCGTATGGTGGAACGCCGAAAAAGACGGCCAAGTTGAAATTTACAAGGTCGGAACCGAATACCGCGGCCGCATCGTCTACGTCAAAGTCAACACCAACCCCGACGGCACGAGCCCCAAAAAAGACAACCTTAACCCCGACGTGAAGCTGCGCAGCCGCGTACTTCAGGGAACGACCATCTTGTCAGGCCTCAAGTGGGACGCCGATGATAAAGAATGGGCCGGTGGCCAGATTTACGACACGAAGTCGGGCAACTCCTACGACTGCTACGCGCGCCTGAACGAGGACGGTTCGCTGTACTTCAAGGGCTACATGATGGGTATGCGCTTCGTCGGCCGCTCGACGACTTGGACTCGGGTCAAGAAGTAGCCCGAACTTCCTGATAAATTTCGTTGAGGCGGCTCCCCACCAGGGCCGCCTCAAATTTTGGGTAGGCTAACGCATCGGACGCAACCCGCCAGGGCTCTTGCCAGCAGGCCTCCAAGGCGTCGGCCATCGCCACGGCTCCCGGAGCCACGCGCCGTCCGAACGGCTCTGCCAACCACGGCTGAAAAGCCGGAATGTCGGTGGCCACCACAGGGATCCCGCGGTGCAGGGCCTCGTAAACGACCATTCCAAATGTTTCGTCCACAGTAGGGTGCGCCAGCACGTCGACGTCAAGGGACGCCCAGGCTCCGGGGGCTCCGTGACCCAGCCATTGCGCCCGAATGCCGAGCTTCTCAGCATAAGCGGCCAGTTCGGCTTGTCGAGGTCCGCCGCCCACGTGCACGTAGTTCCACTGAACCTCAGGATGGCGGCGCGCCAATTCTGCAAGAGCCTCAAGGGTCCATTCGGTCTTTTTAATGAACCGGTTGAGGGGAATAAGCTGTGCCACACTGAGCACGGTGAACCGGGCAGACTTCGCCAGGGTCGACGGCGGCGCGTACGCAAAGCGCGACCAATCCATCACGTTGGGAACCACTTCGATGGAAAGTCCAGGGAGCACCCCGCGCAGCTCTGCCCCCAGGTGGTCCGAAACGGGCAGCACAAAGCGAGCTTGACGCAGGGCCCGACGGCCCCAAAAGCCCCAAAACCGGGTTTGAAGCTTGGCTGGAGCCAGATTCCAGTGCTCGGTATGCACCAAAGGCAGGCCCCAGTGCCGGGCAAGGGCGGCTGCGGTGATTCCGGCCGGCAGCAAAACCTGGCCGTGCACGAGCTCCGGACGTGGTCCTGGGTAGCGCAGGGCGACGTAGGCCGCAGCCAGCCACGGCAGGTGGTAAAGAAGCTTCCACGCGCGCCAGGTTACGCGGAGCACGTGTTCGCCGTGGGGTCCGCGCTGCCAGGATACCGTAGGCACCCAACCGCCGGTCAAAATATCGAGGTGCAGAAGGTCCGCGTCCACACCCGCCGCGCGGGCCGCCAACCACTGAGCTCGAATGAACGGCGAGCGGTGCAGCGCCTCAGCCGACGGATACCAGTTGGTTACCCAGAGGACCCTCATCGCAGTAAATGGCGGAATTCCCGTCCAAATAAGATGGCCACCGCCGCCGCGTTGGCAGCAAGCATCGACGCCGACTGCAACCAAATGCCGTCGACCGCCGCCGTGATCAGGACGAAGTTAAGGGCGCCCCAGATGGGCAGCCCCAGCATTTTCAGCACGTTGTAGTTCATGGGGTAGCGCGACCGCGACACGAAGTGAACCGAAGCCACTTGGAGCAGCGCCACCACCCCCGTGGCCCATACGGCGCCCTCGGCGCCGTTCCGCGCGACCAAAACGGCGAGCACCGGCAGATACACCGCCATGCTCAGCGCATAAAACCGCGGAAAAAGCTTGGTTTCTTTGAAGTAAAACAGGGGGGCGAGGTAGACATTGAACATTCCGCGCAGCGAGAGCGACCAAAGGAGCGGCCCCACCCAGCGGTAGGAGTACTCAAACTCAGGGCGCGGCATCGCGAGGGGCAGCACGCCCACCAGTCCGGCATAAATCACGGGAATCGCCAGCACGACCACGGCCGTAAAGCTGTGGAGGTTGCGGTTGAGCACCTCGCGGCCGTCGAGGAATCCGCGCTCCTTGAACACCCGGTAGATGCGCGGAAGCACGGCGTTGAAAAGTCCGACCTGAATCAGGTCCAAAACCATGGCGAGCTTGACGGCAAAGTCAAAAAGTCCTACGGTTTCGGGACCCAGACTGCCCTGCAGCACAAAGCGGTCGGCGAAGCGCAGCCCCCAACCCAGGAGGTTGTAGGCCACCATGGGGTAGAGCACGCGCAGCCAACCCACCGACTGGCTGCGGTCCCAGCGGATTCCAAAGCTGCGCAGCCACAAGACTGCGACGACCGCCGCGCTCAGGGCTAAGCCCAGGGTGCGGCCCCAAATCGGCGCGCGCAGCTGGTAGCCGTCGAGGTTGAAGGCCACGAGCGTGGCGGCCATAACCAACGCAAAGTTGAGCACGGCCAACGCCAGGTAGGGCACGGGACGCTGTTGGTTGATGAGCACGTTGCTGTAGGTTTTGAACAACGCGTAGCACAGCGACGAGAGCACCGAAGCCACGGCGAGCTCGTTCCACGGCAGCAGCGGCGAATCGGCAAACCAGCGCGTGGCGACCAGCGAAAGCACGACGGCGGTGGCGCCGGTCTGCATGATGAATCCGAAGAGGGCCGACATGACCGCGCGCAATTTTGCGGGCTGGTCGTGGTGCTCGACGTAGCTGACGCCGACAAGCGTGTCTACGCCAAAGTTGATCACGGTTTGGCCGAGCACGTAGACGCCCGTGTAGAGCGCAAAAAGGCCAAAATCGGCCGCCGGCATTTGGGTGTAGTACGGTAGAAGGACGAAGCCCGAGAGCAGCGGAAGCATTCCGCCCAGCGTAAACGCCAGCGCCGCGCCCGACGTGCGAAGTAGTCCGTGTCTGGTAACCGCCATCGGTTGGCTAAGGTACAGCATTCGCCAAGGCCAAAAAGCGCGAAGATTTTTGGCGTAAACTTGCGGACTATGAACGAACTCTTTCGCAACGCTAGCCGCTCGTGGCTCTACCCGGTGCTCGCCGTGGTCGCCCTCAATTTTGCCTACTTCGCGCCCGTCGTGTTTCAGGGCAAGCAGATTCCGCAAGACGACATTAAGTTAGGGCTTGCCAAGGGCAAAGAAATCGTGGACTACCGCGCCGCCACCGGCGAAGAACCGCTGTGGACCAACGCGATGTTTAGCGGCATGCCAACGTTCCAAATGTCGACGCTATACCCCAACAACGTGCTGAGCTACGTCGACGCAGCCTTGCGCAAGCCGCTGGTGGAGCACAGCGGTGTTTACCTAATTGGGCTGTTAATGCTCGGGTTTTTTGCGCTGCTGCGCGCCGAAAAAGTGCAGCCCTGGCTCAGCGTGGCCGGCGCTTTGGCCTTTGGGTTTAGCGGATTTTTCATCATTTCGCTCGCCGCCGGACACAACGCAAAAATCCACACCGCCGCCTACATGGCCCCGGTGATTCTGGGCATTTTGATGGTGTACCGCGGCCAACTTGCGGCCGGATTTGCCGTGACCACCCTGGCCACCGGACTCAATATTCACGCCAACCACTTCCAAATAACCTACTACTCGGCGATTCCCGCGCTGGCGATTGCGGTCGCCTTTTTGGTGGAGCTCGCCCGCTCGGGCCAGGTAAACGCTTGGGTGCTGCGCTCGGCTCTGCTGCTCGGCGCGGCCGTCGTCGGCATCGGGCCCAACTTTGGCAACCTATGGTCGACCTACGCCTACACCCAGGCGACGATGCGCGGTGGACACTCCGACCTGAGCCCGCTTCCCGACAGCACGGGGACGGCCCCGGCGGCCAAGGCCGAGGGCCTTGACTTTGATTACGCCATGTCGTGGTCCTACGGCGTGACGGAGTCGCTCAACCTCTTCATTCCCAACTTAATGGGCGGCGGAGCCAAGCAGGACTACGAGGGCACCGAAACCTACGAAAACCTTGCCCGCGTCTTCCAGCAGCAGGGCTTGGGCGGCGAACGACTCAAAGAAACGGTGAACCAGTATGCTGGGTCGTTCCTGTACTGGGGCGACCAGAGTATGGTGAACGGTGCCTACTACCTCGGCGCCGTTGTGTTCTTTTTGTTTGTACTCGGGGCGATCACCGTGCGGGGCGCGACGCGCAATTGGGTGCTCGGCGCCCTGGCGGTAAGCTTGATCCTGGCCTGGGGCCGCAACGCCGAGTTCATCAACCGCTTTTTGTTTGACCACCTGCCGCTGTACAACAAGTTCCGCGTGCCCTCGATGGCCCTGGTCGTGAGCTTTTTGGCGGTGCCCTACCTCGCGTTTGTCGGACTTCAGCAGTGGCTTACCGGCGAAGGCGACAACGCCCAAAAGCAGCGCTCACTATACTTGGCCGCCGGTATTTCGGGCGGATTGGCCGCTGTGGTTGCCCTTCTGGGGCCGGCGCTGTTCTCCCTGGAGGGCTTGAACGACGCCAACCTCGCGCAGCAGGGTTTTGACCTCGCGCTCCTCGAAACCGACCGCGCCAGCCTCATGCGCAGTTCGGCCTGGCGCAGCTTCATCTTGGTGGCCTTAGCGGCCGGCGTTCTTTGGTTGCAGCTAAACGGCCGCCTCAAGCCCGCCGTGTTTGCCGGCGCCCTCATTGCCCTCGTGGCGGTGGACCAGTGGGGATTTGACCGCGACCAGCTCGGAAGCGACGAGTTTCAAACCGAGCGCGAGTTCAAGTCCGCGTTCACGCCGACTCCGGCCGACGAGTTCATTCTCAAGGACACCGACCTGCACTACCGCGTGTACAACACCACCTCTGGGTTGACCAGTGACAGCTACACGTCCTACTTCCACAAGAGCGTGGGCGGCTACCACGGTGCCAAACTCGCTCGCTACCAGGATTTGATTGAGCGCCAGCTTTCGCAGGGCAACATCGCGGCCTACAGCATGCTCAACACCAAGTGGGTCATCACGCAGGATCAACAAACCGGAATTCTCCAGGCGCAGCCCAACATGAGTGCCTGCGGCAATGCGTGGTTCCCGGCCGAGATTCGCCAAGTGGCCAACGCCGACGAGGCCATGGCTGCGCTGAGCAATTTCGACCCGATGCAGACCGCAATTGTGGAGCAAGGCGTGCACGCCGAGCGCCTGCTGAACTCCCAAGCGCCCGATTCAACGGCGCGCATCACCCTGACGAAGTACGACCCCAAGGTTATGACCTATGAGGTCGAGGGACTGACGTCCAACTCGGCGGCGGTGTTTTCGGAGATTTTCTATGAAGTTCCGGGGCAGTGCTGGGTGGCCACGGCCGACGGCGTGGAGGTTCCAGTGGCCCGAGTGAACTACGTGCTGCGCGCGGCGGTCATTCCGGCGGGCACTAAAGAGGTAGTGTTCCGTTTTGAGCCCGAAACCTACACGACGGGCAGCTCTATCGACGGAGCCTTTTCGCTGCTGCTGCTCGCCTCGCTCGGATTCGCCCTCTGGATCGAGTTCAAGCGCCGCCGCAGTGCCTAAACGCATACTCGTCGCGACCTACTACTGGCCGCCGGCCGGTGGACCGGGCGTGCAGCGCTGGCTTAAAACAGCCCAAGCCCTCAAGCACCTTGGCCACGACGTTGAGGTACTCACCGTCGACCCAGCTTATGCAACCTACCCCCTGCGCGACGAGAGCCTCTTGGCCGAAACCCTGGGGATTAGCGTGCACGCAACCCCGGCGCGCGACTGGTTCGGCGCCTACCAAAAGCTCACCCGCCGCAAGGAGGTTCCGTTCAGCGGTTTTGCCAACCAAGCCGGGGCACCAGGGCCCATTCAGCGCCTGTCGCGCTGGGTGCGCGGCAACTTCTTTTTGCCGGATCCGCGGCGCGGATGGAACCGATACGCCGTGGCCGAGGCCCTTCGGCAGCATGCCCGAGCGCCTTTTGACTTGGTGGTGACGAGCGGTCCGCCCCACTCCACCCACTTGATCGGATTCGAGCTGCAGCAGCACGGGATGCGCTGGTGGGCCGACTTTCGCGACCCTTGGACCGACATATACTACTACCGCATGTTTTACCCGTCGGCCTGGGCCCGACGCCGCGATGCCGCCCTCGAGCGCCGGGTGCTGCAGCATGCCGAGCGCGTGCTATGCGTTTCGGACGACCTCAAGCGTTTGCTGGCGGGTAAATTGGACGGCGCCCACGAAAAATTCCTTGTGGTGCCCAACGGATACGACCCCGCTGATTTCGACGATCAGGCTCCGGTTCCGCGCAACGAAGTTCGCACCGTGGTCTACACGGGCACGTTGACGCTCGACTACCCGCTTGATGCGCTTTATTCCGCCCTGCGGACCTACACCACCGAGCACGGAGCACTCAAACTAGTGTTTGCCGGCCGCCCCGCTCAAGAGGCCAAAGACGCCCTGGAGGCCCTAGCCCGCGAACTGCCCCTGCGGGTGGAATTCAAAGGCTACCTGCCCCACGCTGAAAGCGTGGCCTTGCTTCAGGGGGCCGACGCACTGCTGCTGCTGATTCCTGAATTGCCCAACAACCGCGGAATTCTTACCGGCAAACTCTTTGAGTACCTCGGTAGCGGCCGCCCCATTTGGGGATTTGGCCCCGTCGACGGCGACGCCAACGCCATTTTGCGCGAAACCCATGCCGGCGGACTTTTTGACGATGCTCACGAAGCCGCCGCCGCCCTCGCCCAGTGGCCCGAGCAAGGCGCCAGCCCCGAAGCCCGCGGCCGCTACACCAGGCTCGGCATCGCCAACGAACTGGCGGCTTACTTCGACAAGTAGTAGTTGCGCTCGCTATACAGCTTGCGGAACAGCGGGTCGCGCAGCGACTCGATAAAGTAAATCGCCTCTCCGGTCGACTTCATCTGCGGCCCCAGCGTCTTGTTCACGTCGGGGAACTTGTGGAAGCTGAACACGGGAACCTTAATGGCCCATCCGCCCTTTTTGGGGTTGAAGGTGAAGTCGGTAACCTTTTTGGTGCGGAGCATCACCTTCGTAGCCGCATTCACGTATGGCTCTTGGTAGGCCTTGCAGATGAACGGTACTGTGCGCGATGCCCGCGGATTCGCCTCGATGATGAACACCTTGTCGTCCTTGATCGCGAACTGAATGTTGATCAAGCCCACGGTGCCCAGCGCGCGCGCAATCGTGTGGGTGTGGTCAATAATCTGCTGCATCACCAGCTCTCCGAGGTTGAACGGCGGCAACGTGGCGTTGGAATCGCCGGAGTGCACGCCGCAGGGTTCGATGTGCTCCATGATGCCGATAATGTGCACGTTTTCGCCGTCGCAAATCGCGTCGGCTTCGGCCTCAATCGCACCGTCGAGGTAGTGGTCCAGCAGCACTCGGTTGCCGGGGAAGTCCTTAAATAGCTCCACCACGTGGGTCTCGAGCTCGTCGTGGTTGATCACGATCTTCATGCCCTGTCCGCCCAAGACGTACGACGGACGCACCAGAATGGGGTACCCGAGCTTTTCGGCCACCGCGCGGGCCTCGTCGGGGCGCGTGATCACGTCGAACTTAGGGTAGGGAATGCCGTGCTCATGCAGCAAGGTCGAGAAGCGTCCGCGGTCCTCGGCGAGGTCGAGCGACTGGTAGCTGGTGCCCACAATCGGAATTCCGAAGCGGTCCAGCTTCTCCGCCAGCTTGAGGGCCGTCTGGCCGCCGAGCTGCACGATGACGCCCACGGGCTTCTCGTGGCGAATAATGTCATAAATGTGCTCCCAGAACACGGGCTCGAAGTAGAGCTTGTCGGCGGTGTCAAAGTCGGTCGAGACCGTTTCGGGGTTGCAGTTGATCATGATGGTTTCAAAACCCTCTTCTTTGGCCGCCAGCACCCCGTGCACGCAGCTGTAGTCGAACTCGATACCTTGACCGATGCGGTTGGGGCCGCTGCCCAGCACGATGATCTTTTTGCGGTCGCTCGACGGGCTGTCGTTTCGGGCGCTCAGCGCACCGGGCTTGCCCGATCCGCGCTCAAACGTCGAGTAGTAGTACGGAGTCTGCGCGGGAAACTCCGCGGCGCAGGTGTCCACCAGCTTCCACACGCGCTCGATGCCGAGCTTCACCCGCAGGTCGTGCACCTCGCTCTCGAGGCAGCGCATCATGTGGGCGATTTGGCGGTCAGCAAACCCTTTCATCTTGGCCTCGAGCAGCAGGTCGCTAGAAATCGAACCGAGGTGGTGCTGCTCCAGGCGGCGCTGGGTAAGCATCAGGTCTTCGATTTCGCGCAAGAACCACATGTCGATCTTGGTGATTTCGTGGATTTTGCGCAGCGGAATCCCCATCTGCATGGCATCGTACAGCACAAACACGCGGTCCCAGCTGGCATGCTCGAGCTTGTGCAGGATCACGTTCTGGTCGGTGAGGCCCTTGCCGTCGGCGCCCAATCCGTTGCGCTTAATCTCAAGGGATTGCGCGGCTTTGTGCAGTGCTTCTTGAAAGCTTCGGCCGATGCCCATCACCTCGCCCACCGACTTCATTTGCAGGCCGAGGCGGCGGTCGGCGCCTTCAAACTTGTCAAAGTTCCAGCGCGGAATTTTCACGATCACGTAGTCCAGCGTGGGCTCGAAGTAGGCCGTCGTGGTCTTGGTGATTTGGTTTTGCAGCTCATCGAGCGTGTACCCAATCGCCAGCTTGGCGGCGATCTTGGCGATGGGATATCCCGTAGCCTTCGAGGCCAAGGCCGACGAACGCGATACGCGCGGATTGATTTCAATCGCCACAATGTCCTCTTTGTCGTCGGGGCTGACCGCAAACTGCACGTTGCAGCCTCCTGCAAAGTTGCCGATCGAGCGCATCATCTTAATCGCCATGTCGCGCATGCGCTGGTAGGTGGTGTCAGACAGCGTCATCGCCGGGGCCACCGTGATCGAGTCGCCGGTGTGGATGCCCATCGGGTCCATGTTCTCAATCGAACAAATGATGATGACGTTGTCGTTGGCATCGCGCAGAAGCTCGAGCTCAAACTCCTTCCAGCCCACCAGGGCCTTGTCGATGATGACTTCGTGGATGGGGCTGGCTTCGAGTCCGCGCTTGAGAGCGCTGTCGAACTCCTCCTTGTTCCACACAAAGCTGGCGCCGCTGCCGCCCAAGGTAAACGACGCGCGCACGCAGAGGGGGTAACCAAACTCCTGCGCAATCTCTTTGCCCTTGAGGTAGCTCGTGGCAATTTTAGCAGGGGCATACGGAATCTCAATCTGATCGAGCAGGTTCTTGAACTTGTCGCGGTCCTCGGTAATGTTAATCGCTTCGATGTCGACGCCGATAATGCGCACCCCGTACTGCTCCCACAGCCCTTGCTTGTCGGCCTCGATGCACAGGTTAAGCGCGGTTTGTCCGCCCATTGTGGGCAGTACGGCATCAATTTTTTGCTCCTGCAAAATCTTTTCCAAGCTTTCGACTTCGAGCGGAAGCAGGTAAATGTGGTCCGCTACTACCTCGTCGGTCATGATCGTCGCCGGATTGGAGTTGATCAGCGAAACTTCGATTCCTTCGTCGCGGAGCGAGCGGGCTGCTTGCGACCCAGAGTAGTCGAATTCGCAGGCTTGGCCAATGACGATGGGGCCTGATCCAATGAGGAGGACGTGCTTAATGTCGTGGTTGCGGGGCATGATCTTGAGGAACTTAGTCAAATATCGGGGTTAGGCGGCGGCCAACGAATCGCGAAGGCACAAAAAAAAGGTGCTGCTTGCGCAACACCTTTTCGTAGATTGATTCAAAGGCATTAACCTTTGGGGTTACCCTCGTCCGACACCGTCAAACGCTTGCGGCCGCGTGCGCGGCGTGCAGCTAATACGCGACGGCCGTTTGCCGTAGCCATGCGCTCGCGGAACCCGTGCTTGTTCACGCGCTTGCGCTTCGAAGGTTGAAATGTGCGTTTCATCGTGTCGTGTTTTGTGCCTTCACCGCGGTCTTGACCGGGATTCGGGCTGCAAATATAGTTCGAATTTTCAAATCACAAGGTCTGTATCTTTGAAAATATGCCGAGCACGAAAAGAATTTGGATTACCGGAGCCAGCGAGGGCATCGGACGGGGCCTCGCCGCGCACTACCAAACACTGGGTTGGGCAACCGCGGGCAGTGCGCGCCGCCCCCAAGGGCCAGCGGAATGCGACCTGTGGATTCCGGCCGACCTCACCCAAGCAACGGAGCGCGAACGCGCCGTGGACGCACTCCTCGACCGCGCCGGTTGGCCCGACCTCGTCGTGCTGAACGCCGGTCTGGGACACCTCGCCCCGGTCGCCGAAACCCGGCCTGAGGACGCCGAGCGAATTTTTGCCCTGAACTACGCGGCGCCGGTCCACCTCACGCAGCTCCTCCTCGCGCGGAGCGCCGGGCGTCCGCTTCACGTGATCGCGGTATCGAGCATCGCCGCCCGCTTTGGTCAAAAAAACCTCGCGACCTACAGCGCGAGCAAAGCCGCCCTCACCCTGTGGGCCGAGTCCCTGAACGAAGAATGGCAGGGCACGCCGCACCGCATTCAGGTCGTGCTTCCGGGCGTCGTGACCACCGACATCATGCGCCACAGCATCGCGAGCGACGGCCAAGCCCTGGGAGCGAGGGCTCAGGACCACCGCGGTTGGTCGGTTGAGCGCACTGCTCGGGCCGTGGAGCGCGCGGCGCGAAGCCGGCGCTTTTTGCACATTTTGGCGGGTCCGAGTGTTCGGCTCGCGCTGATTCTGCACGACCTTTGCCCCAGCCTGTTTTACTCGCTTTTGCGCCGCAAACCATGAAGACGATCATCAACCCCACGGTCCTAGAACGACTGCCGGAACTCACCGCACAGTTCGCCGCCGGACAGCCCAAGCACGTCGTGCTCGACAACTTCCTCAACGACGAGGTGGCCAACGCGCTGCACCAGCATTTTCCGTCGGTTGATTCGCTCAAAGTCAAGCGCAAGTCGCTCAACGAAAACAAAGTTGAAGACTATCACTTCGAGCGCTGGGACCCCATTTTTACCGAAGTGCGCAACGCGATCCGCTCGTCGGAATTTGGCGAGTGGATGAGCACCTTGACCGGAATCGAAAACCTGCAAACGCCCGACGATGCCTTGGGCTCGGGCCTGCACCAGGGAGGGCAAGGCAGCTTCGTGGACGTACACATTGACGTCAACTTTGACCCCAAACTCAAGCTTTGGCGCCGCATCAACCTCTTGATTTACCTCAACCGCCATTGGGACGAGGCCTGGGGCGGACACCTCGAAATCTGGGACCCCAAAATGACCACCGTGCTGCACCGTGTGGCTCCGCTGCACAACCGCGCCATCATCTTCTTGACCGACGAAAACAGTCCGCACGGCTACAAAGCCATCAACGTGCCCGAAGGCGAGTCTCGCAAGAGCTTCTATGCCTACTACTTTACCGAGGTGAGTGACGGGTTCAAGTACAGCGACTCCAAGTTCATCGCCCGCCCTGACGACAGCTTTGCGCGCCGCAGCGCCACGGCCGTCAAGGAATGGACAAAAATTCGGGCGAAGCGCGTACTGAATGCGTTGGGGGTTAAAATGCTCGACTTCCAAGACAAAAACCGCTTTTAAGGCGTCAATGGCCAAAGCCCAGTTCGGCAACAAAACGCCCAAAAAACCTATTTCGTGGACCGCGCTGAAGCAAATGGCGCGCATGTACGTTCACGTGAAACCCTACCGCGGCGAGTTCCTGCTGGGCTTGCTTATGCTGCTCCTGTCGTCGGGAAGCAACCTGGCGTTCCCCAAGTACTTGGGCGAGCTCGTCGACGCAGCCCAAACCGATCCGTCGGCCATTGACGGCATTGCCCTGACCCTCGTGGCCCTGCTTTTGGCCCAGTCCGTGTTCAGTTTTGGGCGCATCTTCTTTTTTGAGCGGGTGGCGCAGCGGTCGCTGGCCTCGCTGAGGTCGGCCATGTACAACCACCTTGTCAGCTTGCCCCTGCCCTTTTTTCACGAAAAGCGCATCGGCGAACTCACCAACCGACTGCAGAGCGACATTGGCGTCCTTCAAGAAACGTTTACCAGTACCCTCGCCGAGTTTATTCGGCAGCTCGTAGTGATCGTGGGCGGAATCGCCCTGCTGGTCTACCAGTCGCCGTCGCTAACCGGATTCATGCTGATGGTGCTTCCGCTGGTGGTCGTGCTGGGTGTGGCCTTCGGGAGCCGCATTCGCAAGTACGCCAAAGAAGTACAAACGGCTTCGGCCGAATCCAACACGCTCGTCGACGAAACCTTGAGTGCCGTGGCGACCGTTAAGGCCTACACGCAAGAGGGCCACGAAAAAGCGCGCTACCGCCGAGCACTGGATCATGTTGCGGCCCTCGGAATTCGCGGCGGAATTTACCGCGGCGCCTTCAGCAGCTTCATCATCCTCGGGCTGTTTGGCGCCCTGGTTGCGGTGATTTGGAAGGGCGCAAGCCTCATCGCCAGTGGCGAAATGGCCTCAGGGCAGCTTTTCAGCTTCGTTATTTATTCCGGCTTTATTGGCGGCTCGGTGGGCGGACTCGCCGACGTGTACAGCCGCCTTCAGCGCGCCATGGGCGCGACCGAGGCCATCATGGCCATGCTCGACGAGCAAGCCGAAACGAGCAACCCGCAGCCAGCAACCAGCAACCAGCAACTAGCAGCCAGTAACCAGCAGCTAGCGGTACGCTTTAGCGACGTACACTTCGCCTACCCGACCCGCCCCGACGTACCGGTGCTGCAGGGCCTCGACCTCGAAATCCGCGAAGGCCAGCAGTGCGCGCTGGTCGGAGCAAGCGGCGCCGGAAAATCCACGGTCGTGCAGTTGCTCTACCGATTCCACGATCCGCAGCGCGGAGCCCTTGTGGTCCAGGGCCGCGAAGCCCGCGACTGGCCGCTCGACGAGCTTCGCGGACGTATGGCGTGGGTTCCGCAAGACGTCGTGCTCTTTGGTCGAAGCATCCTCGAGAACATCCGCTACAGCCGCCCCGAAGCCAGCGACGACGAAGTGCGTCAGGCCGCCGAAGACGCCAACGCCTGGGAGTTCATTGAACGCTTTCCTGACGGCTGGCAAACCCAGGTGGGCGAACGCGGCGTACAGCTCAGTGGCGGCCAGCGCCAACGCATCGCGATTGCCCGCGCCATGCTGCGCAACCCCAAACTTTTGGTGCTCGACGAAGCCACGTCGTCGCTCGACCCTGAAAGCGAGTCCCTGGTTCAGGGCGCCCTCGAAACCCTGATGAAGGGTCGAACTTCGCTGGTGATCGCCCACCGCCTGAGCACCGTGCGCCACGCCAACGTCATCGCCTTCCTTCACGAGGGGCGCATCGCCGAAGTGGGCAGCCACGACGAACTCATGGCCCTTAAGGGCGGACGCTACCGCGCCTTCGTGCAGAAGCAGTGGAACGGAACCCTAACTTCGTAGCGATGCACCGCATTCCCGCATTCCTTCGCAACAAGTACGTGCTCGCTGGGCTGCTGTTCAGCGTGTGGATTTTAGCGCTGGATTCAAACAACCTCTTCATACAGTGGGAACTCAGCCAAGAAGTCCGCGCCCTTGAAGACGGCGTGGAATACTACCGCGGCGAGCTCGAGCGCACCAAGCGCCGGCTTAACGAGCTTGAAGCGGACCCCCGGCAGCTCGAGAAATTTGCGCGCGAAACCTACTGGATGCACCGTCCGGGCGAAGAAGTAATGCTTGTCGAACCGTTAGACGCCGATTCCGACGACACCCTATGAGCCCGCACCTGCCCGTGTGCGCCATGCCCCGCGGCGCGCGCGAAACCCTGGCCGACTGGGGACCCGCAGCACCTGCTGACCGCCACATTACCTGCGATTTTGACGGGCGCAAGCCCGCCGAGGCCAACCGCCATGCCCTCGAAGCGCTCATGGACGGGGCCAGCAGCATTCTGTTTTGGGTGCACTCCTCAAGCGACGTGGCCGCCCTGGCGGCGGGAATCGACAGCCGCATCGCACCCCTGCACCTGGTCGGCGACCTCGACCCCAAGGCGGTCGCCGACGGCCTTGACGCTGGCAGCCAAGGACTGTTTAACGCCGACCCCCTGGAGCAGCGGGCCCGCTGCGGAACTTGGTTCACCGGAACTTGGGCGGGCGACCATGATCGCCTGCAGCAGGCCGAAAGCCTGCTCCCCGCCGCGATGGCCGCCGTGGTGAGCAATGCCTGCTTTGCCGCGCCACAGGGCGCTGCAGCCCAACTCGCGTGGGGCTTAGCCAGCCTCGAAGCGATGAACCCTGCACCGGGCCGTCCCGTCGGGCTGGTGCTGCAGGCCACCGAAGACTATTTTGAAACGGCCGCCATGGCCCAAGCGGCCCGAACGCTCTGGACCCGCAACCCCCTTTGGATCGTGGGCCGCGTGGCCGGCACTCCGAGCGAAGACGCCGCCGACCTCGTCGACCGCGGGCTACAGGCCCAGGCCCTGGCGCTGGGCGGGTGCCGCGACCTTTGGATTCAGCCTTTGAACGACAGCCCACAGTCCGCGCGCTGGGCCCGCCACCAGGCCTTGGTGCTCTACTACGAGAGCGGACTGTTCCGCCACGATTACCCGCTGCGCGGCAGCTACCTGATCGAAGAATGGACGGCCCAACTTGCCCAGCAAGCCCGAGCCCAAGTGCAGCAGTGGGCGCAGCGCGGGGGCCTTGCTAAGATGCTCGACCAAAACCTGGATCCATGGATGTAGTGCGCCTGCCCCACGAGTTTTCGGCGCCCGGCGAGCCGCCGTTTGTGCGCGGACCCTACGCGTCGATGTACACCCAGCGCCCCTGGACCATTAGGCAGTACGCCGGATTCAGCACCGCCGAGGCCAGCAACGCCTTTTACCGCCGCAATTTGGCTGCGGGCCAAAAGGGCCTGAGCGTAGCCTTTGACTTGGCCACCCACCGCGGCTACGACAGCGACCACCCGCGCGTGCAGGGCGACGTCGGCAAGGCGGGGGTGGCTATTGACAGCGTCGAAGACATGAAGCGGCTGTTCGACGGCATTCCGCTCGACGAAATGTCGGTGTCGATGACCATGAACGGCGCAGTGCTGCCCGTGCTGGCCTTCTACATTGTGGCGGCCGAAGAACAGGGTGTGGCCCCCGAGGCGCTGCAGGGCACCATTCAGAACGACATTCTCAAGGAGTTCATGGTGCGCAACACCTACATCTACCCGCCGGCGCCCAGCCTGCGCATTATTGCCCATATTTTTGGCTACACCAGCCGGCGCATGCCCAAGTTCAACAGCATTTCGATTTCGGGTTACCACATGCACGAGGCGGGGGCTTCAGCCGAACTCGAGCTCGCCTACACTCTGGCCGACGGCCTCGAATACCTGCGAACCGGGCTGGCGTCGGGCCTCGACATCGACGACTTCGCGCCGCGCCTTAGCTTTTTTTGGGCCATCGGAATGGACTTTGTGACCGAAGTGGCGAAGCTCCGCGCCGGCCGAGCCCTGTGGGACCGAATCGTAGCGTCGTTTGAACCCAAAAACGTCAAGAGCCGCGCCCTGCGCACCCACTGCCAGACCTCGGGCTGGAGCCTGACCGAGCAGCTGCCCTACAACAACGTCACCCGCACGGCGATTGAGGCCATGGCGGCGGCCTTGGGCGGAACCCAGTCGCTGCACACCAACGCGCTCGACGAGGCCATTGCCTTGCCCACCGACTACTCGGCGAGCATTGCCCGCGAAACCCAAATTCGCATCCAGCAGCGCACCGGCATCACCCGCTTTGTCGACCCCTTGGGCGGCAGCATCGCCGTCGAGGAGCGCACCATCGAGCTCATTGAACGCGCCTGGGCGCTGATTCAAGAGGTCGAGGCCCTGGGCGGAATGGCCAAAGCCATCGAGGCCGGATTGCCCAAGCTGCGCATCGAAGAAGCGGCGGCGGCGAAGCAGGCCCGACTAGATTCTGTGCAGGATGTGCTCGTCGGGGTCAACGCCTTCAAAGCTGAAGACGACACCGAACTCGAGATTCTCGAAGTCGACACCCGCGCCGTGCTAGCCAGCCAGGTAGACCGGCTCCAGCAGCTTCGAGCCCATCGGGACCCGCAAGCGGTGGCCAAAGCACTTTATGCGTTAGAAACGGCTGCGCGGACCGGCGAAGGCAACTTGCTCGACCTGAGCGTCGAAGCCGCCCGAGTTCGCGCTACCTTAGGTGAAATCTCTGATGCCCTCGAGCGCGCCTTTGGCCGCTACCAAGCCCAACTCAATATGGTCCACGGAGTGTACGCCCGCGAATCAGCCCAAGACGGTCAGTTGGCCGAAGTCCGCGCCCTCGCCGACGAATTTGCCGCGCGCTACGGTCGCCGTCCGCGCATGCTTGTGGCCAAAATGGGCCAGGATGGCCACGACCGCGGCGCCAAAGTTATCGCGACGGGCTTCGCCGATCTGGGCTTTGACATCGACCTCGGTCCGCTGTTTCAAACCCCTGGCGAAGTAGCCCAGCAGGCTGTCGAAAACGACGTGCACTGGGTGGGCGTTAGTTCCCTGGCGGCGGGGCACAAAACGCTGGTTCCGCAGCTGGTGGAGGCCCTGGCGGCGATGGGGCGGCCCGACATTCAGGTGGTGGTTGGCGGAGTGATTCCGCGCCAGGACTACGACGCCCTTTTTGAAGCGGGGGCCGTGGCCGTTTTTGGTCCCGGAACGCCCGTGGTGGCCTCAGCCCGCGAACTCCTGCAGAAATCCCTTAGCTGACGCGATGAACGGCCCAAGCTGGACTCCCGAAGAATGGGCCGACGGCATTCGCCGCGCCGACCGGGCCTTTTTGGGGCGCGCCCTAAGCCTGGTCGAAAGCCACCTCGACGAAGACGCCGAGCGGGCCGCCGCGCTGTTTGCGGCCTTGGGGCCGGCTCCGCAGCAAAGCCTTCGCCTTGCCATCACCGGCAACCCCGGCGCCGGCAAGAGCACCCTCACTGAGGCCCTCGGTCTGCACTGGGCCGATATGGGCCAACACGTGGCCGTTCTTGCCGTCGATCCCTCGAGCAGCCTGCACCGCGGAAGCATTTTGGGCGACAAAACCCGCATGGATCTGCTCAGCAAGCACCCCAAGGCGTTCATTAGGCCGGTGGCGAGCGGCGGCCAGCTGGGCGGTGTCGCCGCTTCGACGCGAGCGGCCATCGAACTGCTCGAGTACGCTGGCTACACCCGCATTATTCTCGAGACCGTGGGCGTCGGCCAAAACGAAACCGACGCGGCCCACTACGTCGACGTGATGCTGCTGCTCGCGTTGCCCAATACCGGCGACGAAGTGCAGGGTATCAAGCGCGGAATCATGGAATGCGCGGACCTGATAGCGGTCAACAAATGCGACGGAAGCCTGGTTGAAGCGGGTGTGCGGGCCGCTGCCCAACTGCGCGAAAGCCTCAAGTGGTTTCGCCGCGACGACGGATGGAACGTTCCCGTAATCGCGTTAAGTGCGCAGACCCGGCAGGGGCTGATCGAGCTGGACGAAGCGCTTAACCGATTTGAACGTTGGACACGCGGAACAGGCCAATTTGACGCCCGGCGCGCCCAGCAGCGCGCGCACGCTTGGTCCGAAGCATGGCAGCGATTCGTGGCGCATTGGGCCGAAGAACAGCCGAACCTCGCCCGCGCCAAGGCCCAAGCCAAAGAAGCCTTTGACCAAGGCCAGAGTGCCGAAGTAGCCCTTCGGGCCGCGTTTTACGCTAAAAAGTAACTAGAATTCGTAGGCCACCTCGGCCTTGAGGTGCTTGAGCGCCGCCTGGGTAGGCAGCTGCTTGAGCTCCATCGCGGCATTGAGCAGGGCCTTCGATAGCTCGGCTCCACTGGCATCGGGGGCCAACTGCGCCGAAACGGTATTGAGCAGTGATACCGTTGCCGACTTGGCGGTGGTCACGTAATCCCACACCTCGTCGCTGACATAAATCTGCTGGCTCAGGTTGTGCTCGTACTCGTCGCGAATCGACTTCTGCAGCAGCAAAAGGTATTCGCCGTTGGTAAGCGTTCCGGCTTTCACCCGAACCACGAGGGAGTTCGGACTAATCCGCTCTAAGAACAGCGCGAGGCGCTCGTATGCCTGCAGGCGAAGCGGAAGAGTTTGGCGCTGGTTTTGTGCGCGATGTTCCGCTCGACGGCGGCGATCTTCGTTGTCAAAGTAGCTCGACATCATGAGGTAAACTGCGATCAAAATCAGCAGCGACGGGAACACGAAGCGAAACGTATCGAGAAAAACGTCCATGCCCCAAATATCGGGGCGTTTCGTTCAAAATCGTACTTTTGACTCCGTGATTTCTCACTTATCAGCCCGCGTGAACGCAATGGCCCTCCCGATGACCATTGCCATGGCTAAAAAAAGCCGCGCGCTACAGGAACAGGGACTCGATATTATCAGCCTCAGCCTTGGTGAGCCCGATTTTGATACCCCCGATTTGGCTAAGGCCGCCGGAATCGAAGGAATTGAGCAGAACTTTTCGCACTACATGCCGGTCAGCGGATACGTCGACGTGCGCGACGCTGTGGCCCACAAGTTTCTGCGCGACAACCAATTGACCTACACCCGCAACCAGATTGTGGTCAGCACGGGCGCCAAGCAGTCCATCGCCAACTTGATGATGGCCCTGGTGAATCCGGGCGACGAGGTGGTGATTCCAGCGCCGTTTTGGGTGAGCTACAACGACTTGGCCGAGTTCTGCGGCGCCACCGTGGTGAGCCCGGTGGCCGGTCGCGAGCAGGGATTTAAAATCACCCCCGACCAGCTGCGCGAGGCGCTCAGCCCCAAGTCCAAAGTGTTTATTTTCAGCAGCCCCAACAACCCGAGCGGCGCGATGTACCGCCACGACGAGCTCGAAGCCTTGGCGGCGGTGCTCCGGGACTTCCCCAACGTCGTCGTCGTCGCCGACGAGATCTACGAATACTTGAGCTACGGAGAGGTTCCGCACTACAGCTTCGCGCGCATCGACGGAATGTTTGACCGCACCGCCACCGTTAACGGAATGTCTAAGGGCTACGCCATGACCGGCTGGCGCCTCGGATTCATGGGCGCCCCCGAATGGTTGGCCGAGGCCTGCGACAAGGTTCAGTCCCAGTTTACCAGCGGCGCGAGCAGCATTGCCCAGCGGGCGGCACGGGCTGCCCTGCTCGCCGGACCCCAGCCCGTTCAGTACATGGTCGAGGCCTTCAAAGCGCGCCGCGACCGCTTTTTGCAGGCGCTGCGCGGAGCCGCTAAACTTCACGTCGACACCCCGCCCGGAGCTTTTTATGCCTACGTTGACGTGCGCGCCTACCTCGACCACCGCTACCCCACCTCCAACGACTTGGTCATGTACCTCTTGGAGCACGGCGTGGCCGGCGTCCCCGGCGAAGCCTTCGGAACCCCCGGCTACCTCCGCTTCAGCTACGCGGCCAGCCAAAATGACCTCGACCGCGCCGCAGAACGCATCGTTAAGGCCCTGAACGCCCTCTAGCATGTCGACAGGATTCCGCACCACGGTTAATCAACTTCGCGAGCGCATCAACCTGCGCATTTACGACAGCAAACCGTTTGTAACCAAGTTTTTGCGCTACCTGAGTGTACCCTTGTCGCTCACGGCGGTGGCGGCCCTGATATTCTCGTTTGGCTACCAGCTCAACCTCGACCAAAAGCTGTGGGTTGACTTTGTGCTCAAGTCCACCATTGGATTTTACATTTTTAAGTACTTCTCTGAACTCTTTTACGACTTCAGTCCGCCCGACTACGTGCGGCGCACGCGCTTTGAATTTGTGCTCATGTGCTACATGCTGGCCAACATCTTGGCGGTCAACCTTTTTCACATTGAACTAACCCAAAGTCTGGGCGAGTGGTTGGGCATCAAAAGCTTCGCCGACTTGTTCATGCTCGTCGTTCAGGGATACTTTTTGATTTTTGTCGCCCTCGAACTGGGCAAGGCGAGCCGACTGCTTCCGCACCTCAAAATCAGCCCGCCTGCGCTGCTCGTATTGAGCTTTGGTGCCATCACCGCATTGGGTGCCGGGCTCCTTATGATGCCCGAGATGTCAAAGGTTCCCGGCGGACTTTCGGCAATGGATGCCTTTTTCACCAGCATCTCTGCAGCATGCGTGACCGGCCTGAGCACCATCGACGTTGCTACGGTGCTCACCTTCAAGGGCCAGACCGTGCTCATGATTCTGATTCAGCTGGGCGGACTCAACTTCATCACCTTCGCCTCGATTTTTGCGCTGCTGGCCAATCCCGGGGTGGGCACGCGCTACAAGAGCATGCTGCAGTCCAACTACTCAGTGGACTCGCTCGAATCCAGCGTACTGCTGACGGGCCAAATCATTCGCTTCAGCTTGCTTTTTGAACTTATCTCGGCCGTGCTCCTGTACTTCTCGTGGGGTGCCCGCACGTTTGACAGCTTTGGTGAGCAAATCTTTCACTCGCTCTTTCACTCGGTCAGTGCCTTTAACAACGCGGGTTTTTCGCTGTACTCGGGCGGACTCGCCGACGCGGCGCTCGGCACCAACGTGCCGCTCGGCCTGGTCATTGCCTTGACCATCATTTTGGGCGGACTCGGATTCAGCCCCATTTCTGAAATGTTCAGCGTGCAGTCGCGCTCCTACCGCCGTTCGCGGCCGTGGATTCACTTCTCGGTCAACACCAAAATCGCGGTGTATGCCGTGCTGGTCCTTGTTCCCTTCGGAACCTTCGCCTTTTACCTCCTCGAGCAGCACGGAGTGCTTCGCGACCTCGGTCCGGGCGTTCAGTGGTACCATGCCTTTTTCTCGTCGGTCACCACCCGAACCGCTGGATTTAACACCGTTGATTTTGGCGCGGTTGCCCTGCCCACCTTGCTGGTGGTCATGCTGCTGATGTTCATTGGCGGATCCTCGGGCTCCACCGCGGGCGGAGTCAAGACCAGCACCTTCGCGCTCGTATTCATGAACGCCATGGCCACCATCCGCGGCAAAAAGCGCGTGGAACTCTTCAGGCAAACCATTTCGGTGGAACTCCTTAACCTTGCCCTGAGCGCGTTTTTGTTTTCGACGTCGGTTATCGCCCTCGGAACTTTTGCCCTGGCCATCACCGACGGCCACTTCGGCCTCGCACGGATTGCCTTTGAAGAAGTTTCGGCCTTTTGTACCGTTGGGCTCTCCACGGGCATCACCGCCCAGTTAAGCGACGCCGGCAAAATCATCTTGATGACCTCGATGCTCATCGGCCGAATCGGAACCATTACCCTTGCCTTTGCGTTGACCTCTAAGCGCAAGGATTCTCAAGATTACCGATACCCCAAAGCCCGCGTTCAAGTAGGATAATGAGCCACGTCAAACCGTACAGCCCCGAAGGCTCCAAAAAGGAACAAGTAGCCGAAATGTTCAACGCCATTTCGCCGAAGTACGATGCCCTTAACCGCATTTTGTCGATAGGAATCGACCAGATCTGGCGCCGCAAAACCGTGCGCGAAATCCGCGCCACCGGGGCCACCCAGATACTCGACGTCGCCACCGGCACCGCCGACCTCGCCCTAGCCCTGGCCGACCGCATTCCGGGCGCTCAGGTCGTTGGCGTCGACATCTCCGCCGGTATGCTCGACGTGGGCCGCCAAAAAGTCCGCGCCCGCCGCAAAGACGATCGGGTGCGCCTTGACCTCGGCGACGGCGAACAGCTCCCCTACGCCGACGGCCATTTTGGTGCTGTGACCGTGGCTTTTGGCGTGCGCAACTTCGAAAACCTGGAGCAGGGGCTGCGCGACATGCACCGCGTGCTCGCGTCCGGCGGAACCCTTGCCGTGCTCGAATTTTCGCAGCCTACTTCGTGGCCCTTCCGCCCGCTGTACCTGTTTTACTTCAAAAACGTACTGCCGCGCATCGGGCGCCTCATCTCCAAAGACGCCTCGGCTTACACCTACCTGCCCGACAGCGTCGAGGCCTTTCCCTACGGCGAAGCCTTTGCGGCCAAGCTGCGCGATGCCGGCTTCCGCAGCGTGCGCATTCGCCCGCTCACGCTCGGAATCGCCAGTTTGTACGTCGCAACGAAATAATTCGCGTCCCGCGCCGTTCTAGCACCATGCGAACGTGGCTTTTTGCCCTCTGCCTCTCGAGTTCCGCGCTTGCCTTCGGGCAAACGCCCAATTTGCCGCGCTTTGACCAAAAGCCGCTGCACTTCGGCTTTTTTCTCGGAATCAGCCAGCTCGACTTCGCCGTGCAGCACGCACCCACCTGGCCTGAGGGCATCTACCACGTCGTCCCCCAGTCAAGCCCCGGCTACCTGGTGGGTATCATTTCTGACGTGCGCCTGAGCCCCTACCTCAACCTGCGCGTCAACCCGACCTATGTGGCGGGCGAACGCAGCCTGCTGATCGACGGGGTCGACCGCGCCACCGGAATCCGCGACTGGTACACCCGCCGCGTCGAATCTTCGCTAGTGCGCCTCCCGGTCGAACTCAAATGGAAGTCGGAGCGCATCGGCAACCACCGCTGGTTTGTGCTCGGCGCCCTTCACACCACCTACGACCTCGGCAGCAAAGCCAAAGTCGTCGACGACCGCCTCTTCAAGCTGCAGCCCGTCGACTACGGTTTTGACCTTGCCCTGGGGACCGACCTGTACTTTGAATTCTTCAAGCTTTCTCCCCAGCTCCGCTGGAGCTTTGGGCTCGGCAACCTCCACGTCGACGACGACACCAAACTGGCGGCGTCGCTGCCCGTGGTTCGCCACCGCAGCCAAGACTACGTGTTTACGTTCGAGTAGCGCGCGGCTAGTTGCTAGCTGCTAGTTACCTCTATGCGCTTCATACAGCAGCATCGCTGCAGCCGTGGCCACATTGAGGCTTTCGGTGCGGCTGTGCGCGGAGCGCGCGATGGTGGCAACCGACGTTGCGGCGTCGAGCCAGGCTTGCGAAGGTCCTTGACCTTCGTTGGACACAACTAGGGCGACGTTGGGGGACCAATTTATTTGGCTCGGCGCGGTGCCGTCGAGGTCGGCGACCACGATGGGTCGGCCCTCTGACTGAAGCAGGGCAATGGCCTCGGCTTCGGTGGCGTAACGCACGGGGACGCGGGCGAGCGAACCCATGCTGGCTTGAACGGTCTTGGGGTTTCCGAAGTCTACGGTGCCGGTCGTGTGCAGCACGTAGGCGGCGCCAAACCAGTCGGCCATGCGCAGCAGGGTTCCGGCGTTACCGGGGTCTTGAATGCGGTCGAGCACGAGCACCTTGCCTTCGGGGCGCGCATCGAGGTCCGCCCACGCAAACACGGCGAGGGAATCGGGGGGCGTGTCGAGCGACGACACTTCGCGCAGGTCGCGGGCCGTCACGCTTAGGCAGTCGGGCCCGAGCGATTCGCCCGTGGTGGCGAGGAGGAGCGGACGCCATCCGCTCGCCAAAAATTCAGCGATGGCCTTGCGGCCCTCCACCAAAAGGGCGCCGTGCTTTTCGCGGCCTTTGCGGTGCTGCAGCTCTCGGAGCCATTTGCGTTCGTTGTGGGTCCAGGGCATAAGACCCCGAAGGTACGCACTACCTTTGGGCCTATGATTGCTCCCTCTATTCTATCGGCGGATTTCGCCAACCTCGAGCGCGACGTGCGCATGCTCAATGCTTCAGACGCTGCCTGGATTCACGTCGATATTATGGACGGAGTTTTTGTTCCGAACCTCAGCTTCGGACTGCCCGTGACCGAGGCCATTAAACGCCACGCGACCAAGCCCTTGGACGTGCACCTGATGATCGTGCAGCCCGAGCGCTACCTCGAAGACTTCAAAAAGGCAGGTGCCGACGTGCTCACCGTGCACTACGAGGCGAGCACGCACCTGCACCGCAGCCTGCAGCAGATTCGCGCCTTGGGCATGAAGGCCGGTGTCGCCCTGAACCCGCACACACCGGTCGACCTGTTGGCAGACGTGCTCGGCGACCTCGACCTGGTGTGCTTGATGAGCGTCAATCCGGGCTTTGGCGGACAAGCATTCATTCCGCAAACGGTTAAAAAGGTAGAACGCCTGCGCCGGATGATTGACGACGCTGGAAGTTCCGCGCTGATTGAAATCGACGGCGGGGTTGGGCTTCAAAATGCAGCCGACCTCAAAAAGGCGGGCGCCAACGTGCTGGTCGCAGGCAACGCTGTGTTCAAAGCGAGCGACCCCCTTGCGACCATCCGCCAACTCAATGAGGCATAAGGGATTAATCATCCTGGCGGCGGCAGTCGCTACGGCATCGTGCAACCCCCAGCGCTGGCTGCCCGAGGGGCAAACGTGGATTCGGCGCATCGAGCTCACCGAAAACGGCCAAGATCGCACCGACGACAAGTACCTGGAACTGATCCAGCTGCAGACCAACACGTCGGTCCTGGGTAGCTACCCCTACGTGGCTCTTTACCAGCGCGGAACCCGCAAGCCCGACACCCGGCGCGGACGCTGGCTTCAGAAAATTGGCGAAGCTCCGGCCCTGCTTGACACCGCCCTAGCGGCAGAAACGGTCGAGCAGCTCGAGCGCAAACTCCGCCAAGAAGGCTATTTTTTTGCCCGAGTAACCTACACGCTGAACGCAGGGTCGCGCGGCGGCCTTCTGCGCTTTAGCATGGAGCGCGGCCAACCCACCCGCTTGGGCAGCATTCGCCCTGAAATTTATTCGCCCTACGTCGAAGACCAGCTGCGCATGATTCAAATGGGGAGCCTGCTGGTGCCGGGCATGCGCCTGTCGCGCGACATGCTCGAATCCGAACGCAAACGGGTCGCCGACTACCTCAAGGAACACGGTTTTTTTACCCTGGGCCCCGACGCCATTGGCTTTGACCTCGACACCCTCGACCACCCCTACCGCGCCGACGGCGTGTGGATGGTTCAAAACTGGACCCGCGACGGCGAATTTGGTCCGCAAGAAGAACCGCACCGCCCCTGGTACATCGGCCAGGTGCGCTTGGCCGACTCCCTGAACTACGGCTTGAACGAACAGGGAATCCGCCGGCTTCACCTGCTAAAAACCGGCGAACTTTACCGGGCTTCGGCGGTGGCCCAAAGCCAGGAATGGCTGCGCAGGCTCGACGCCTTTCAAAACCAGCAATGGCGGCTGAGTCCGCGCGGCGACAGCCTCGACGCCGAGCTGGTGCTGCAGCCTGCCCCGCGGGTGGGCGTGCTGTGGGAAGCCGAGGGCACCAACACCTCAGGCATTTATGGCGTCCAAACCGCCTTTGAGGTGCGCGACCGCAACCCTTTTGGCGGACTTGAGGCGCTTAGCGGAAAAGTCGCGGGCGGACTCGGCGTGGCGATCGGGGACACCAGCCAGCTGTTTCGCACCTACTTCTACGAGCTTGGCCTCGCCCTTGAGGTGCCTGACTTGCTGGGGCTTCCGAACGTCAAGCGCAACCAAGCGCGCAGCAGCGCCAACCTCAGCGTGGGCCGTCAGTACCGCCGCGAATTCGACCGTTTGGCCCTCAGCGGCGAGCTCCTTTACCACTGGGAAGGCCAGAAAGCCACTACCTGGGACGTCAAACCGCTCTTTGCCAGCTACGTGGGGCTGCGCGGAATCGACTCGAGCTTTTATGCGGCCCTGGCCAGCAAATCGGGCTTTCAAAACGTATTTATTGTCGGGCCCCGCCTGAACGTCAAGCGTCCCTCGGTCAGCGAAGGGCGCTGGTCCCGGCGCAGCGAATGGTCGCTCGAAACCTCGGGAATCCTTACCGACCTTGGCTTTAGGGCCGTTCGCGGGGCCCAGGCTGACCCCTACACCGTCGCGGGCGTACCCTTTGCGCACTACCTGCGGGCTGAGGCTGACTACCGATGGAGGTTCCGCGGGCGGCAGCGCCGCGAGGGCGCCGTTCGACTTCAGGGCGGATACCTTCACGCCCTCTCCAACAGCCCGGGGCTGCCCCCTTTTGAGCGCGCCTTCTACGCCGGGGGGTCCAACGACCTGCGGTCGTGGATCAACTTTCGCATTGGACCGGGCGCCCTACCCAAAGCTGTGTTTGACACGGCCGGGTTCTTGGGTTCGGGCAGTGTGAAGCTGCTGGCTCAGGCGGAGTGGCGGTTCCCTATCTTGGGTTCGACGTTTGGCGCCGTGTTTGCCGACGCCGGCAACGTGTGGCTCACCCCCGCGAACGCCAAATCGGCCCAGTGGAGCCTGATGAACGACCCCGACCTTCTGAAGGCGGTCAGCTTTAACCCCTTGAGGGTGCCGCGCCAAACCGCCCTCGGACTCGGTTTTGGCTTGCGCTACGACTTCGAGTTCTTTATCGCTCGAGCCGACTGGGGTCTCCAGGTGTACGACCCGAGGCGGGCGGCAGCAGGCGAAGCGTGGTGGCGGCCCGTGGGCGGACTTCGTCGAAGTGCCCTACAGGTGGCCATAGGCCTTCCGTTTTAAGCATTTAAACGCGGAAATCTGTGGGAAACTTCCCAGGTTCAACCTGGGCAAGCCCGATTTTTTTCGCTAGGTTTGCAGCTCATTCAACTAAAGCGTTTCCCCATGGCAACCGATCGTATCGTCAGCCTGCTCGGCGACCAAGCCGACTACCTCCTGAAGCACCAGTGCACCAAAGTCCGCAAAGAAGACCTGCACCTCCCCTCGCCGCACTTCGTTGACGACTACTTTATTGCCAGCAACCGCAGCAATCCTACGCTGCGCGCGCTTCAAACGCTGTACGGAACCGGTCGCCTCGGCCAATCCGGCTACCTCAGCATTCTCCCCGTGGACCAGGGCGTGGAGCACAGCGCCGGGGCCAGCTTTGCTCCCAACCCGATCTACTTTGACCCCGAGAACATCATCAAACTAGCAATTGAATCCGAGTGCAACGCCGTGGCCTCCACGTTTGGCGGACTCGCCATGCTCAGCCGCAAGTACGCGCACAAGATTCCGTTCATGGTGAAAATCAACCACAACGAGTTCTTGTCGATGCCAAATCAGTACGACCAAACGATGTACGGCAGTGTCGAAGACGCGTGGAACATGGGCGCCGTGGCCATCGGGGCTACCGTGTACTTTGGGGCCGAAGAATCGCGCCGCCAGCTGCTCGAAGTCGCCGAAGCCTTCGAGCGCGCTCGCGAACTCGGCATGGCCACGGTACTGTGGACCTACACCCGCAACACGGGATTCAAGCAAGATGGCGTGGACTACCACACTTCAGCTGACCTCACCGGCCAAGCGATTCACTTGGGCGTGACCATTCAGGCTGATATTATCAAGCAAAAGCTCCCGACCAACAACGGCGGCTACAACGCTACGAAGCACGGCAAAACCCACCCCAAGGTGTACACCGACCTCAGCAGCGACCACCCCATTGACCTGACCCGCTACCAAGTGCTCAACAGCTACGCCGGCCGCGTCGGCGTGATCAACTCAGGCGGAGAATCCAAGGGCGCCAGCGACCTCAGCGAGGCCGTAGCCACCGCAGTGATCAACAAGCGCGCGGGCGGCCAAGGCCTCATTTTGGGCCGCAAGGCGTTCCAGCGTCCGATGAACGAGGGCATCGACCTCCTCCGCACGATTCAAGACGTGTACCTGGATTCGTCGATTACCATCGCTTAACTTTTCGCCCCATGTCTGAATGGTTCCACCGCAAAGGCGAGTCGATTACGACGCCGACCGAAGAAAAGAAAGATAGCCCCGACGGCCTTTGGCACCTCTGCCCCAAGTGCAAGGTGATGGTTGACAACGAGGAGCATCAAGCCAAGCTTTGGGTCTGCGGCAACTGCGGGCACCACAACGGCATCGACGCCGCCGAGTACTTCAGCTTTCTCTTTGACGAGGGCCAGTACACCGAGCTCGACGCCAAACTGACGTCGGCCGACCCGCTGCACTTTGTCGACACCAAGGCATACAGCGACCGACTCAAGGCCACCCGAGCTAAGACCGGCCTGACCGACGCCCTCACCAGCGGAACCGGCAAGCTCGACGGCATGCCCGTGACCATTGCGGCCATGAACTTCAAGTTCATTGGCGGTTCAATGGGTTCGGTAGTGGGCGAGAAAATTGCGCGCGCCATTGACCATGCCCGCAAAAACAAGCAACCGTTCATCATGATCAGCAAATCGGGCGGCGCCCGAATGATGGAGGCGGCCTTCTCGCTCATGCAGATGGCCAAGACCTCGGCTAAGCTGGCTCAGCTGGACGACGCGGGGCTTCCCTACGTTTCGGTGCTGACTGACCCCACGACCGGGGGCGTGACGGCATCGTTTGCGATGCTGGGCGACGTGCACATTGCCGAACCCGGTGCGCTTATTGGTTTTGCCGGTCCGCGTGTGGTCAAAGAAACCATCGGCAAGGACCTGCCCGAGGGATTCCAAACTGCTGAATTCCTTCTGGAGCATGGTTTTGTTGACCAGATCGCTGAGCGTTCGCAGCTCAAGCGCACCCTAGCCGCTTGGCTGCGCGCCGTGCGCAACGAAGCTCCGGCCGAGGCCTAGCGTCGGGCGCGTCGGTATTTTTAGTATCTTTGCAGTCCTCGAACGTCGAGGAACATTACAGCACAAACATCGAAAATCGATTAAGGCATGTACCTAAATTCTGAAAAGAAGCGCGAAATCTTCGCCACGCACGGCAAATCTTCTGAAGATACCGGAACGGCTGAAGGCCAAATCGCACTGTTTACCTATCGTATCAACCACCTTACGGAGCACTTGAAGAAGAACCGTAAGGATTTCAACACTGAGCGTTCACTAGTTCGCTTGGTCGGCAAGCGCCGTAGCCTTCTGGACTACTTGCATAGCACTGAGATTAACCGCTACCGTGCGATTGTCGAAAAACTCGGCCTCCGTAAGTAAGGTCGTTTTCGAACGATTTATACGCAAAGGCAATCCCCAAAAGGGTTGCCTTTTGCTGTTCCTAAACGAGGCCCCATTAATTCGCAATTGAGAAGATGAAAGCTCCCCTACCCGTGATCCAAGAGATCGCACTCCCCGATGGTCGTACCATCACTATTGAAACGGGCCGTATGGCCCGCCAGGCCGACGGATCGGTCCTGGTTCGCTGCGGCGGAACCGCCCTTTTGGCAACCGTCGTTTCAGCACCTGAAGCCCGCGAAGGTGTGGACTTCATGCCGCTGACCGTGGAATACAAAGAAAAATTCGCATCAGCCGGCCGTGTTCCGGGCGGATTTTTGAAGCGCGAAGGCCGCCCAAGCGACCGCGAGATTCTCGTGGCCCGTCTGGTCGACCGCGTACTCCGTCCCCTCTTTCCTGAGGACTACCACGCTGAGACCCAAGTCATCATCACCTTGCTGTCGTTTGATCAGGAGGTTGCTGCCGACAGTCTGGCTGGCCTCGCTGCCTCTGCCGCTCTTGCGGTGAGCGATGTTCCGTTCAACGGACCCATCTCTGAGGTATGTGTTGCCCGCATCAACGGCGAATTTGTCATCAACCCAAGCCCCGAAGCCCTCGAGAGCGCCGACATCGAAATGATGATTGGTGCTTCGGCCGACAGCGTGGTGATGGTTGAAGGCGAAATGAACGAAGTTTCTGAAGCCGAAATGCTTGAGGCCATTCGCGTCGCCCACGATGCGATTAAAGTTCAGGTTGCCGCACAGTTGGCCCTCGCCGCTCAAGTCGAAGGCGCCAACCCCAAGCGCACCTACAGCCACGAGACCCACAACGCCGACCTCAAGAAGCGCGTTTGGGATGCCACCTATGCAGGTGCATTCGAAGTTGCCGGACGTAAGCTCACCAACAAAGCCGAGCGTAGCGCCTCCTTCAAAGAGGTGTACACGGCCTTTGCCGCAACCTTGACTGAAGAAGAGCTGGCTCAGTACGGCTCGCTTGCCAAGGTGTACTACCACGAGGTAGAGTACCACGCCATGCGCAACCAAATTCTTGAAAACGGTACCCGCCTTGACGGCCGCAGCACCACCGAAATCCGCCCCATCTGGTGCGAGACCGACGTGCTTCCTGGTCCGCACGGATGCGCCCTGTTTACGCGCGGCGAAACGCAGTCGTTCACGACCGTTACCCTGGGTACGGCCCTCGACAGCAACCGCATCGACGCCGCCACCTTCATGGGCGACGAGCGCTTCTACCTGCACTACAACTTCCCCCCGTTCTCCACGGGTGAAGCGCGTATGCTGCGCGGAACCAGCCGCCGCGAAATCGGCCACGGCAACCTCGCCCAGCGCGCCCTTAAGAAAATGATTCCGGCCGAGAACCCCTACACCGTGCGTGTGGTTTCAGACATCCTGGAATCAAACGGTTCAAGTTCCATGGCCACGGTGTGTGCCGGAACCCTCGCCCTGATGGACGCGGGTATTCCCATCACCCGTCCCGTGAGCGGAATCGCCATGGGCCTCATCACCAACCCCGAAACGGGCAAGTTTGCCGTGTTGAGCGACATCTTGGGCGACGAAGACCACCTCGGTGATATGGACTTCAAGGTAACGGGTACGGCCAACGGCATCACCGCGTGCCAGATGGACATCAAGATTCAAGGCCTCAGCTTCGAAATCATGGAGCAAGCCCTGAACCAAGCCCGCGAAGGACGCGCGCACATCCTCGGCAAAATGCTTGAGGCCATGCCGCAACCCCGTGTGGAGTTGAAGCCCCACGCTCCCAAAATGGTGCGCTTGGAGATTCCGAAGAACTTCATTGGCGGTGTCATCGGACCCGGCGGTAAAGTCATTCAAGGCATTCAGGCTGAGACCGGTACTACCATCACCATCGAAGAGGTGGGCGACGTGGGCCGCGTAGAGATCAGCGGCATCGACCCCGTAGGCATGAAGCGCGCCGAAGAAATCGTGCGCGGAATCTGCTTCATTCCCGAGGTAGACAAAGTGTACGAAGGTGTCGTTCGCGGCGTTCAAACCTTTGGGGTGTTCGTGGAAATCGGCCGCGGAACCGAAGGCCTGCTCCACGTTTCAGAAATGGACTGGAAGCGCGTCGAGAACCCCGGCGACCTCTACCAAGAGGGCGACCGCGTTCAAGTCAAGCTTTTGAGCATTGACGACAAAGGCAAGCTCCGCTTGTCGCGTAAAGTGCTTCTCGAGAAGCCCGAAGGCTACGTGGAGCGCGAAGAGCGTCCCCGCGAAGAGCGCGGACCCCGTGAGCCCCGCGGAGACCGCGGAGAGCGCGGCGGACGTGAGGGTGGCCGCGACCGCGGACCCCGCAGCCAGCGCCCAGCCCGCGAAGAGCGCGCTGAGGGCAGCGAAGGCGAGCAAGCCGGCCCGGTAGCGGGCGACGAAGGTCAAGAAGGACGTGAAGATCGTCCCCGCAGCGAGCGCAGCCGCCCCCGTGGCGAGCAGCGCGGTGAGCGCCCGGCCCGCGAGGACCGTCCGGCCCGCGAAGATCGCGGCGAGCGTCCGGCCCGTGAGGACCGTCCGCGTGGCGAAGGCAATCGCGGCGGTGGAAACCGTGGGGGTGGCAACCGCAACGGCGGCGGCAACCGCAGCGGCGAAGGCCAAAACCGCGGCAAGCGCCCGGGTGGCGCCAACCGCGTGAAGTCGGCTCCGAAGGAACCCGAACGCAAAGGCTTCTTTAGCTCGCTATTTGGCGGTCGCAATAAGTAAGCATTTGAGTTATTCGTTTAATTTTAGCGATCTAAGTATCCGCCCATGCGTCAGTTAAAGATTACCAAGCAGGTCACCAACCGCGAAACCGCATCGCTGGACAAGTACCTGCAGGAGATTGGTAAGGTCGAGCTGATTACCGCCGACGAGGAGGTAGAGCTCGCCCAGCGAATCAAAGCCGGCGACCAGCGCGCCCTGGAAAAGTTGACTAAAGCCAACCTGCGATTCGTCGTCTCGGTGGCCAAACAGTACCAAAACCAGGGATTAACGCTTCCGGATTTGATCAACGAGGGCAACCTGGGCTTGATCAAGGCCGCGCAGCGATTTGACGAAACCCGCGGGTTTAAGTTCATTTCGTATGCGGTTTGGTGGATTCGCCAGTCGATTTTGCAGGCCTTGGCCGAGCAGAGCCGCATTGTGCGCCTTCCGCTGAACAAGATTGGCTCGATCAACAAAATCAACAAGGCCTATGCGTCGCTCGAGCAGCAGCACGAGCGTCCGCCCAGTGCCGAAGAGATTGCCACGAAGCTCGAAATGAGCGAAATGGACGTAAAGGAGTCGCTGCGCAACAGCGGCCGCCACGTGTCCATGGACGCTCCGCTGGTGGAGGGCGAAGACAGCAACCTGTACGACGTTTTTTT